>Ga0123356_10006366_pt1 | contig 11904 bp, 8 predicted proteins | sample TergutEmb28metaG_2_FD_92546 | JGI IMG/M metagenome (GOLD analysis project Ga0123356, IMG submission 92546) | Embiratermes neotenicus P3 segment gut microbial communities from Petit-Saut dam, French Guiana - Emb289 P3 | ecosystem: Host-associated > Arthropoda: Insects > Digestive system > Gut ... | reverse complement strand
CGTAAGTTGTGTAACGCCAATTTCGTATAGCTCCCGCTTTATTGTGAAAACAGTAAAGTTATCTTCTCGCAGCCTTGTGGCATTGTAGCCTGTTGGTACGGTCACTGTATAACTAAGGGGGTCGCGGTCAGTCAGGTCATGCAGAAACAGAGCTGTTTCATGCGAGTAGATGATTTTAGGCCGCCGCAATTGGGCGGTATACATTTTATCTACAAATTTGTCAGGCGAAACATAAACGCCGAATGAAGCTCGTTCTAACTCCCCTTTTTTCACGAGCAAGCGCAGACGTTCATTTGAAACACCGGTATCATTGGCTTGGGCGGTAGTGACCGTACCGCCATTTTGTGTCAAAAGTAATTGCAATTTATCAGGTATTGCCAAACCATCGCCCCCAGTTAAACTTGATTTTCATGCTTTTAATATAAAACAAACTTGCACGGAAATCAAGGCTGCTGGAGCTTTATTTTCATGCTCACTTTGAAAATGAAATGAGTACAAAAATAAAATTATGGTATGCCTACTGCTATCGCCGCCAATATGCGTCAAATCATTTACGGCGGGATACTGATTTTTATGATGTTCAGGTATAGTAAAGGATTGATGGTAGAAAATCCTTGAATATTTTAATCTTGGTTATTCAAAAAGTTCGTACTCTCCTTTTCCCTTAAACACAATAGCCGCAAATCGGACGTCGCTTCTATTTACAAACCGCGGGTCTTTTTTATAATGTTCGATTTGGGTTTGAGCTTCTTCCCGTTTTGCTTTTATCTCTGAATCTTTAGCATCGGTCTTTACATATTTGATCTCGAAAACATACTCATACTTTATATCTGCTACCGCTGGGTGCTTTTGCAGATAAATATCGGTGTAGCCTTCCGTTACTTCGCTTTCGGAATTAGGCAGATACAGGCGGCTGGTGAACAAAGACGCAAGCAGCATTACTTTCAAATGTTTCTCGTCAAAGCGGATTAAATCTCTGTTTGAGAGGCGCTTCAAAAAATTCTCTGTGAAAAAATCAAGATAGGGTTTTATTTCGCCGTCGAAAGCCATTTTACCTGTAACGTCATCAAGCTCAAATGTGCTTATGCGCTTTTCTTCCATATCCTGTATGTATGATACCGCGTATCCCCAATAAAGCGTTCTTATGGAGTAATTGGGTATTTTGAGCCAAATACGGCCTCTTTTAACTCCGCCGTTTGTGAGCATTCCCAAATAAAATAAAAGGGAGACAAAATATTCTTCTGTGTTTAAGTTATCAAGGGAGAATTTCTCAATGATATTGCCGTAAATGCCGCCGTTCTTTGTGATTTGTAGCAAAAGCTCTCTGTTGTTTTCATTTTCCGCCAAACGGCGCAGTCTTGCGTAATCGGTTTGCAGATTTGTATCTACTAATTGCTCCGGCTGAACTCCGGTTCGCAATATTTGATTAAAAAGGTACAAAATCATTTGGGGATTATATACCTTATCTTTCCCCCGTTCGTTAAACATATAGCCATTATAATAGGCTTCCATGTCTATCTTCACTATATTTTTATCTACACCCATTTTCTGCATAAGCGATTCAACTTCCTCTTTTGTGAGGCCGAACATCTCGTTGTATTTGGCATCCAAGCTGTAATCGGTAGACATATTGAATCCGCTTGTCAGGTCGTTTATCATCATGGGGCTAATGCCGGTGATAAATATTCGCCTTACAACAGATTTTGTTCCCACTTTTAAATTTTCATAAAATGAACGAACTATTCCGCCAGCCTTTACTTCGTCCTTGTAAGTTTTGCCCATTGCTATGAGATTATTGGCGAAATGATCGTATTCATCTATTATTACGAAGATTGGAATACCAGCACTGTTTGCCGTCCTGTAAACCACATCTAAAGCGCTCATCCCCAAAGATTTTTCTGTAATGTTTTCAATATCTTTCTTTGCGTCAGGGATGATATTTGCGTAGTTTTCTAAAAACGCTGTGACACATTCCTGTACTCTATTTGAAAATGCTTTTTTAAAATCGTCATGAGTGTCTGTATTTAATCCAGAAAAATCGAATTGTATGACAAAATACGTACCCTGCTCCGGTGTCGGATTTTTGCCTATATAAAACTCACCGAAGAGAGACTCAAACTTCTCTTTTCTGTTTATATCGTAATAATTTTCTAAAATTGAAAGGAAAAGGCTTTTGCCGAATCTGCGGGGACGGATGAAAAACTGGTAGCCATTGTTCTCATTTTCCAGCAGCTCAATATAGCGGGTCTTATCCGCGTAAGCGTAACCGCGTTCAATCATGCTGGCAAAGTTACTCTGCCCGTAAGGAACTTTTTTTATCATAATATTCAATATACAAAATTGTGCGGTGGGAAGCGGTAAAAATTATTGAGTATTAATGTATTACCAAAATAGCTCTGTTAGTGGCGGAATATATTTTAAATATCTTTAACAGCCGAAGCGTTATTATCATCCATATCACTTAGAATTGTGAATTACCTGTGATGTTAAAAAAAGCTCTGTTTTTAGACCGTGACGGTGTTATAAATGAGGATACCGGCTATCCCCATAAACCAGGGGATATTATTTTCAGGGATGGGATATTCGGCCTTTGCCGTTTAGCAGTGCAGAGGGGATATATCATTGTAGTTGTAACAAATCAGGCTGGAGTTGCAAAGGGGTATTTTACAGAAGAGGATGTAAAGAGGCTGCACGTTTGGATGGCGGAGCAGTTTATTAAAGAGGGTGTGGAAATAACCGCTTTTTATTACTGCCCTTATCATACCGCCGGATTGATAGAACAGTATAAGCTTGACAGCAGCTTGCGCAAACCTGCTCCAGGAATGATATTGCAGGCCGCAAGGGAACACGGGATTGACTTGACAAAATCGCTCATGGTAGGGGATAAGCGGTCTGACAGAATTGCGCTTTCGGAGCTTAAAAGCATAATATTAAAAAGCGGTTATGTCAAAAGTGATTATGATATAGAATCATTAGAAGATGTTTACGGATATCTCATATAAGGGAGCTCAATAGCTATGGCTGACAGTAATGCCGGTTTAAAGGAAAACAAAAAAACTGCGCTGGCGCCGCCGCAGGAAAAAAGTACGTTCAAACACTGGAGTCTTGTTTGTATAGGTGTGATGTTTGTCGTAACTACGCTGTTTTTCTCTTCGTTTATTTTTTCAGACAAAATGATGCTCTCTTCGGATGAGCTTTCAGGCATTGACATGAAGGAGCTGACGCGCACCAGCTTTGTGAAGCATGGCCAGGCGCCTGAATGGTTCAGTACGCGTCTTGGCGGCATGCCCGCTATAGACGCCATGTTCAGCGATGCGCTCTATCCGCCTACTATGATAATGCGTATTTTTCTCCCTGCGTACCGCTCGTTTGGTTTTATGATGGTGATTCACGTTTTTCTGGCAGGTGTTTTTTTCTTTGTCATGATGCGTAAATCATTTGGCGCCGCCCGTCTTGCAGCTTTTGCAGGCGCTATGTTTTATATGCTGAGTCCGCAGTTTGTGAGCCACGTGAATCCGGGACACAGCGGAAAGATGTTTGTGATAACGTGGCTGCCGTTTGTAATATGGCGGCTGCGGTCGCTTCTGGCTGTACCTACGCTGCGGAATGCGGCGTTAATGGCGCTTGGTATTGCGATGATGATTCTTTCACCGCATGTTCAGATGGCCTATTTTGTACTTATGGGACTCTTTCTTTACCTGATTGCAGACTGCGTTAAGGGTATTGCAGAGAAAGAGGAAAAGAAGCGTGTAATTAACAAAGTTGCATATTTTTGGATAGCGGTTATTTTGGGGCTTGGGATATCATTTGTCCAGCTTTATCCATCGTTCATGTTTGTCAGGGAAGCGTTTTCTGTAAGAGGCGTAGACCGCGGGTTTGAGTTTGCCGCGTCATGGTCTCTTAACTGTGCGGAGGTTTTCTCACTTTGGGTGCATGAGTTTGGTAACAGTCTGGAATATTACTGGGGGCAGAACTACTTCAAGCTGAATACTGAATACGCAGGGGCTATTCCGCTTCTGCTTACGGTTCTTGCGGTTGCGAGCAAGCCTAAAAGCGTCTGGCGTCTGTTTTGGGCGGGGGTTGCGGTTCTTGCAGTGCTTTACTCATTGGGCGCTAATACTCCGTTCTTCTCTATTGCTTATCACCTCATTCCTGGTGTAAGAAGATTCCGCGCTCCAAGCATGATTATGTTTTGGTTTACATTCAGTACCATACTTATGTCGTCGTTTTTTATAAAAGATCTGCTGAGCAAACGGTTTGAGATTGCCGGTGAGCAGCTGCATAAGTGGAGTACAGGGCTGTGGATTGCGCTTGGCGGAGTTACGCTGATTGCCATACTCTTTTCCGTAGAATCGTTAGTGACAGGTTTCGCCTCTTCCATGATGGGCGGCGGGAATGCGCAGCGTGTTTTTCAGGTGAATTTCAGTGAAAAATTTGTTCCGGCTCTGTGGCTCTGGTGGCTTTTCACAGTAATCACCCTTGGTATGCTTATAGCCGTGATGAAAGGAAAGATAAAGGGTAGTACGCTTGTATACGCACTGGTTATAATGAGCGCTATAGACATGGTTAAAGTGAATAATCAGTTCTATTCTGTGGAGAGTCCGCAAAAATATTTTTATCAGAATGACGCAGCTATTAACGAGTTGAAAGGTGAGTTTGCTAAAGCGCCGTTTCGGGTTTTCTCTTTGCCGCGCACTTTCCCCATACATAATCAGGAAGGTGTGTACGGGCTTGAAGGCGTCGGCGGATTTCATGACAACGAACTCAACTGCTACAGGGCGTTCAGGGGAGATCAGGGCGACTCACATTATATTGGCGACATAACGGAAATAACCCGCGATGGACAGATGCGCCTGAGCATGGTGAAAATAGCAGGCAGAACGCCGTTTCTTGACCTTGCCAATGTCAATTATATATTGGCGGCTTCGGGGTCGGGCGGTATAAGCAAATTAAGGAATCCGACAGCGCTTGGACGTTTATCCTACGCGTCAGATTTTGTGGTATTGCCTGAGGAGAGAGTTATAAATGCGTTGAAATCCGGCGGGTATGATTACAGAACGACAGCGGCGCTTTTAGAGGAGCCAAAGTTACCTTTCAGTAAGGATGACCGCAGGAATAATCATCCGGTATCATCCGCAATTAAGGGTGATGAGAGTGATGACGCCGATATCAATGCAAATAATAATACCGGTGATACTGCTGATAATGACGGCAGAGATGACCGTTCCAAATCATCCGCAATTGTTGACAGTAAATTAAAAGTTGAGTGGAAAAAATACACGCCGAATTTTAGAATCGCGGCAGTTACAATGCCGGCGGACGGTTTTTTGAGAATATCCGAAGTCTATTACCCGGGATGGCGCATAAAGGTAGACGGTACGCCGGTAAAATACTACCGCAGCGATATGGCATGGATGGCAGTTCCATTAAAGGCTGGAAATTATGAGATTGTCATGGAGCCGAAATCGCTTTATCTTGACTTCGCGTTTAAGGTAACGGTAGTGTTCACTCTCATTGCGGCAGTGATATTAGCTTCAGGATTTGCGCGCAGACGGGGTAAGACAGCTTAATGGTTTGTTTGGCGATGATGATTATACAAACAGTAAACGCATATAACGGTGCGGTTGAGTGCGGAAAGAGACGGCGGCAGGATGTATTATGATTTCTATCTTAACCGTCATGTTGGGCGGATGGCGCGGATGCAGGCTAAATATCTTGTTCCTGCTCTTGCGCAGCCGGCATTGAATGGTTTGCCGTCAAATCCGAAAATTTTAGAGATAGGCGCCGGCAGGGGAGACTTTGCCGGGTATCTCAAAAATATTGAGGGCGGCGTGCAGTACACCGGGATAGAGGGAAATGAGATACTTGCCGGTAGATTGACAGATAGAGGTTTTAATATTCACCGCGCTATAATCCCGCCGTTTCCGTCAGAGCTTCCCAAAGGGGAGTTTCATCTAATCATCATGTGCCACCTTTTTGAACACTTCAAAGACTGGCAGGAAGCCGCTGCCGTTTTAGGCGGGATTTCAAAACTTTTGAAACCCGGCGGACGGCTGCTCCTCTTTCATCCCGATTATTTAGATTGGGGCGCGGATTATTTTGACGGAGATTACTCCCATTCGTTAATTCTAACAAGGAATAGAATCAACAATTTAGTTAACGATAACGGGTTCAAGGTAATTCACGCAGACTCTTTCCGTTCGTTTTTTCGCAGCGCGAAGCCGCTCTTTTGGCTGCTGTCGAAGTGTATGCACGCTCTCTTTGGCGCGCTTGTTAATATTACCGGAAACAGAAAATATTTTAAACCGAAAATCGCTTTCAATCGAAATTTACTAACAGTTTGTGAGAAACCGTGAATCCCCAGAATCCATTAATTGTACAAAGTAACAGCGCTCTTCTCCTTGAGGTCAATAACCCGCTTTTTACAGAGGCGCGTAACGCGGTAAGTCAATTCGCTCATCTTGATAAAAGCCCCGAGTATATCCACAGCTATTCCATAACTCCGCTTTCGCTTTGGAACGCCGCTTCTTTAGGGCTAAGCGCAGCAGAGGTGGAAGCGCGCCTTGAGCGGTTTTCCAAGTACCCACTGCCCCGTAACGTAGTTGACGATATAAAGGAGCTGATGGGCCGCTTCGGCCAGCTTGTTCTTGAGAGTGTAAACGGCGGTCTTGTTTTAAGGGGAAGCGACAGTCAAACGCTTTCTCAATTATGTAAACATCCTTCCGTAAAGCCGCTTGTGGGTCAGTGGATTGATGAAAACAGCATTGCCGTGCAGCCGGCATACCGCGGACTTATAAAACAGGCGCTCATTAGCCTTGGATATCCCGCTCATGACAGGGCTGGATATGTAGACGGCGACCCGCTTAATGTAGCTCTTAGAGATAATACGCTGACAGGCCAGCCTTTTAATGTGAGGGAGTATCAGCGGCAATCGGCAGAAAGTTTTATCGGTAACGCTCTCTCACCGGGAGGAAGCGGGGTAGTGGTGCTGCCCTGCGGCGCGGGTAAGACAGTGGTGGGTATCTACTCTATGAGTCTGTTAAAGCGCCGTACCCTTATTTTGGTGACAAATGTTACAGCCGCGCGTCAATGGAAAAGAGAAATTCTTGACAAAACCGATTTGACAGAAGATGACATAGGCGAATACAGCGGCGAGGTCAAAGAGATAAAACCTGTAACAATTGCTACTTATCAGATTCTTACCTATCGTAAATCAAAGCAGGGGTCGTTTTTACATTATGATATTTTTAACTGTGAAAACTGGGGGCTTATAATTTATGACGAGGTACATCTTTTGCCTGCCCCAGTCTTTAAATTCACCGCAGAGATTCAGGCGCGCCGCCGTCTTGGATTAACCGCAACGCTTGTGAGAGAGGATGGACACGAAAACGATGTGTTCACTCTGATAGGTCCCAAAAAATTTGACGTTCCGTGGAAAGATTTAGAGCGTCAGGGATGGATTGCTGCAGCAAAGTGCATAGAGGTGCGCGTTGATCTTCCTCAAGCAGAAAAGATGCAATACCTCTCGCTTACCCCAAGACAGCAAATCCGTCTCGCTTACGAAAACGTAAGCAAGCTCGCTGTTGCAAAGGAGATTGTAGCAAGCCATCAAGGCGATAATATTCTCATAATTGGTCAATACATATCACAATTAGAACTGTTCGCAAAAGAGTTAAACGCCCCTGTTATTACAGGCGCCACACCCAACAAACGCCGCGATGAGCTTTACAAAGGGTTCAGAGACGGTGAAATAAAAGTGCTGATACTTTCAAAAGTAGGCAATTTCGCTATTGACCTTCCAGACGCCAATGTCGCGATTCAAATATCCGGCTCCTTCGGTTCGCGTCAGGAAGAGGCGCAGAGGCTCGGCAGAATTCTGCGCCCCAAAAAACGCGGCGAACAGGCGCTCTTTTATTCTATTGTGACAAGGGAATCAAAAGAGCTTGATTTCGCCATGAACCGCCAGCTGTTTCTTACCGAACAGGGGTATTCTTATGATATTCGGTATGTTGAGGATACATAGAGAGCATACACACGTATGGCGCATACATACATAGGGCGCTGCCTATGTTAATGTGGCAGAGGCACATTCCGTACAGGGCGAAGCCCTATAATCATGTAGAGTAGGGCAACGCCCTACGGAACGAAATTCGGGAATCGGCCATAATAAATTCGCCATAGTAAGGTGTCCGCGAGATTTTTTGTATAACCCCCCACCAATGAGTATATTATAAAGATATACGTGTTTTTGCGTTTTGTTTCGGTATTAATATTTCACCTGTATCACAAAAACCGATTAATTACACAATATGCAGACAGCTGAATACAAAAACAGAAAACCGCGCCAGGTATCTTCGACAGATTTATCTGCGAACACAGGCCGTGTTCCGCCGCAGTCTCTTGAGGTTGAACGTACTATTCTCGGCTCCATGCTTATTGACCCTCAGGCTGCGGATGTTGCAATGGAGCATCTTCATAATGAGTGTTTTTACTCCAGTTCTCACGCTTTGATTTTTGAGTGTATGATGGAGCTTGCAGATAAAAATATTCCTATTGATATCATCACCGTAGCAGATGCGCTTCGCACGAAAAATAAGCTCGAAGAGGTTGGGGCGCAAAGTTATCTGAGCGAACTTACCGAATGCGTGGCAACTTCAGGGAATATTGAACACTATGCCACTATCATAAAAGAGAAGGCGACGCTCCGTCAGCTTATCTCCACCGCCGCGGATATTACAACAGATTGCTTTTCGGGAGATAAGGAAGCAGGCGATGTTCTTGACTGCGCAGAAGGTAAAATATTCAGTATTTCCGAATCAAGAGTTAAAAATAAATTTGAATCAATGCGTCAGCTTCTGCCGGGTGTAATGAAGAATATCGGCAATCTCTCCAAAGGGGGAGTAAACGGGATTCCGACCGGATTTATAGAACTTGACCAGATGACAACAGGGCTTCAAAAGGGTGATCTTGTAATTGTGGCAGGCCGCCCTTCAATGGGAAAAACTGCGTTTTGTCTCTCTGTCGCGCTCAACGCGGCTTTAAAGGCTGGGCACTGCACTGCGATTTTTTCGCTTGAAATGTCTAAAGATCAGATTGTGCAGCGTATGCTCTGTTCTGAGGCGCGCATAAACATGCACCATCTTAGAAGCGGAACTCTTCCATCCCGTGAGTTTCAAAAGTTAAGCGCGGCTATGATTCCTCTCTCAGACGCGCCGCTTTTTGTTGATGACACTCCCGGTATTTCCATACTTGAACTGAGAGCTAAAGCAAGGCGTCTCAAAGCTCAACACAATCTGGAGCTTATAATAATTGATTACTTACAGCTCATGAGCAGCGGCTCAAAGACAGAGAGCCGTCAGCAGGAAATTTCACAAATCAGCCGCTCGCTTAAGGCTATAGCTAAAGAGCTTGGAGTGCCTGTAATTGCCCTCTCTCAGCTTTCACGCGCAGTGGAACAGCGCGGTAAGGATGGAGACCATCTTCCAAAACTCTCTGACCTTAGAGAGTCGGGCGCTATTGAGCAGGACGCGGATATTGTCATGTTTGTTTACAGAGAAGAATATTATAAAAAAGATATTGAAGAGATAAAGGGGCAGGCCGATATAATTATAGGCAAACAGAGAAACGGGCCTGTTGGCGATGTAAAAGTCGCCTTTATAAAGGATTACGCCAGATTTGATAATTTAGAGAAAAGACATACTGAAGAGGCTGTATTTTGATAGCGCCGCTCAGGTTTGCAGCATATATCGGGAGCAGTGTGCGTACTGAGCTCGCTTCGCTTTTTTTGGGTGTGCGCGGCTACAGTATACTTACCGTATCAACGTTTTCAAAGACTCCTCTTTTAGTTAAAAATGTTGAAATTACCACACGGCACATGTTTACTCTTGGCATAGAGTCTATTCCGCTTGTGACCATGATAGCCCTGTTTCTCGGTTCGGCGACAGTTACTCAGGCGGTGTACCAGATGTCGGGTCTGGTTCCGCTGCGTTATTTGGGCGCGCTTGTTTGCAAGACGACAGTAACGGAGCTTGGCCCGGTTATTACAAGTATGGTATTTGCCGGAAGAGTGGCGACCGGGATTGCCGCGGAAGTCGCTTCAATGAAAGGAAGCGAGCAGCTTGACGCGATGAGTGTTTTAAGATTGGACCCTATCCGGTATCTGATAGTTCCCAAAATGGTTGCGTGTATTGTAATGCTTCCGGTTTTAACAATTTGGGCGATACTTGTTGCGTTTATTGGTTCCGCTGTGACCGTGGCGATTTCAGTTGACGTAACAATGCACACTTATCTGTCGGGTATGAGGCTGTTTTTTAACCCTTTGGATGTATATGTAGGAGTAGGCAAGACAGCGGTCTTTGGCGCTATTGTGGCGATTACAGGCGCTTATTTTGGATTTCATGCAAAGGGCGGGGCGGCAGGGGTAGGCAACGCAACCACAAAAGCGGTTGTTGTATCTGCGGTTCTTATTTTGGTTTTTGATTTTGTTATTGCGGTTTTGGTGATGTAGGAAAAAGCGGGCGGGGGCAGAGAATCCTTTCGGGGAGCCCCGGTTTTAAACGGGGGTACTGAGCGTTGCACCCCTTTGGGGTGCAGGAGATGCAATATATATACCGATTTCTGATTAGATATTGCACTGTGCCGCCGCCGGGCGGCTTTAATCAGAACACAGTATAGAAAGTGTAAAACACTATGTTAAAAGTTGAACATTTAAAAAAACGCTTTGGGAATCAGGTTGTGCTGGATGATATCAATCTGGAGATAAATAAGGGTGAGGTTACGTGTATAATTGGTCAGTCGGGGAGCGGTAAGACGGTTTTGTTTCGTCACATAATAGGTCTGTTTTTCCCTGACGGCGGACGGATTTTGCTTGATGGAGATGTGATTTCATCCCCGCGTACCAAACCTTCTGATTTTAACAAAGTGCGAAAGCGTTTTGGGATTCTGTTTCAGGGCGCCGCGCTGTTTGATTCTATGGACGTAGGGGAGAACCTTGCTTTTCCTCTGAGAGAGCATACAAACCTTACTGAAGATGAGATTAATAAACTTATCGGCGAATCGCTGGAGATGGTTGGGTTAAAAGAGGAGTTCCGCGCTAAAATGCCTTCCGAGCTCTCGGGCGGTATGAGAAGCCGCGTAGGGCTTGCGCGCGCGCTTGTAATGAAACCGGAAATCATGCTCTATGATGAACCGACTTCCGCGCTTGATCCTATAATGACAGATAAGATTAACGATTTGATTCTCTCTTTGAGAGATAAACTTAATATGACCTCAATCGTTGTTACTCACGATATGAGTTCCGCGTATAAGATTGCCGATAAAATTGCGATGATACATGAGGGAAAGATAATATTTGTCGGTTCCCCTACAGAGATACGCCAGTCGCGCAATCCTTACATTCAGCAGTTTATCCGCGGCCAGCGCAAGCGTCATTATGTTGTTGACGATGAGGACACGTACTCGGCGCCTATTGACCTTAACAGAATAAAAGCGCGCACCGTTGGCCGGCGCGGAGCGGGCGGCGCAGGCGGCGAAGATGTTGCCGTGCAGAAATTTGAAATGCCGTTCCGTCCTTCTTCACAAAAATCAGAGCAGGAGCCATAATGTATTGTATTAAAAAAATTACAGATGATTTAACGTGGGTTGGAGCGAATGACAGGCGCCTTGCTATGTTTGAAGGCGTTTATTCCGTTCCTTATGGCGTGTCTTACAATTCATATCTTTTACGTGATGAAAAAAACGTACTGTTTGACACTGTGGACAAATCGGTAACTCAGAGATTTGTTGAAAACGTCAAAAAAGTTTTAGACGGCCAAAATCTTGACTATCTCATAGTACAGCACATGGAACCTGATCACTCAGCTTCAATTTCCGCAGTCTTAAATATGTACCCTGATGTGAAAGTTG
>Ga0123356_10006365_pt1 | contig 11905 bp, 10 predicted proteins | sample TergutEmb28metaG_2_FD_92546 | JGI IMG/M metagenome (GOLD analysis project Ga0123356, IMG submission 92546) | Embiratermes neotenicus P3 segment gut microbial communities from Petit-Saut dam, French Guiana - Emb289 P3 | ecosystem: Host-associated > Arthropoda: Insects > Digestive system > Gut ... | reverse complement strand
GCAAGTCCGGTAACTGCTTGTATTGCATTATTGGTATTAGCAAGCTCTGCATATACACCGCTACGCGGCATTAATGTCAAAGATAGATGAGTCCACGCGTGATTGCCAATTTCGCAACCCATATTAAATGCCCGAAGTATTGTATTTCTGCCCCATTCGACGTTATGACCATTTACATAAAAAGTTGCAACGCCGCCATATTTTTCAAAAATATTGAGTATATGAGGGGTTATTTCATCTGGACCGTCATCATAAGTAAGAGCAACCATAGGTTTGTTCGGGTCAAGTGCACGGCCGGGATTGACACCCATCTTGGCGCAATACTGACGAAACTCCGGTGTGTTGACGATGTTTGTGAATACAGCAGGTCTGGTTGCTCCGCTGTTTAACTGATTTACAAAAACAGCTGTTCCGGACATGTCGGTAGTGCGTCCGTACATTGACCTAAATAATGCTTCAACAAACTGTTGATTATTCAAATTACGGTTTGTTGCTTCATTACTGAAAACAAGGATCTGTGCAACGCCGGCACCTATACCGGATGGACTGATAAGTATATTCGTCCAAGCATCCAGCCCGGCTCTGTCAGGCTCTCTGCCCAATACCTCCCGGTATATACGCGCCACGAAAGTACGAATTATACCGCCGGGGGGTGGAGTGTAGGTACCGCGGTTAATACCGTGACTGTGGCAAATATTGGCAAACTCATGCGAGTGAACAAATCCTGCAAAAACATCTTCACGAGAGTGTCCACGGTCTAAATATGCAACCCAATGAGCTTTTCCGTTCGGGTCAGAAGCACGACCCATAAGTGCACTATACAATATCTCCACAAAAGCATCGTTAGATAAGTTGCGCCTGCTCATCTCATTACTAAAAATGAACCCTTCTGCAACCGATGCACCTGTACCTCTACCGCTTAAAAGAACATCGGACCAAAAGACGAGCCCTTCTGCATCCGGTCTTCTTTGTAGAGCTGTAACGTATAACCGTGTCACAAATACACGGACAATTCCACCCGGAGGTGGTGTATATAATCCGCGAATGATGCCCGATTGATTACAAAGACCCTCAAACTCGGGAGAATTAACAAATCCTGCAAAAACATCCTCACGCGGCCATCCAATATTTAAATAATCAATCCAAAATGCTCTTCCTGAGACATCCGGCTCACGGTTTAGAAGAGTTCTGTAAAGAATATCAACGAACACATCGTTATTGAATCCTCTGTTAACAAACTCAGGGCTGAAAAAGAATCCGTTGGCAACTTCGGCACCTGTCATACTACCGCTTCTGAGAGAATCAGACCAAAACTGGTGGCCCGAGGGATCCGGGTCTCTAAAAAGCACGTTTTTATATAAGCGGGTAACAAACGCTTCAATCGGGTCACTGCTTGCTGATGCTACAGGTATAACAAGACTGAATAATAAAATGACAGTCAGCAATAGTGAGGTTAATCTTATTGATTTTATTTTCATCATGATGCTCCTTTGTTAATCCTATTAAGCATAATTTAAGAAACTTACTCGTTTCAGTTATTTTACTGTGTAATTTTGTAAAAGGATTATACAATGCAAACTGCAATAAAGCAAGCGCAATATTACATTGCAGTGCCGTTGCGCATGTAATGAAAAATATATTGCTGAGCGATACCTGCATACGGACTAAAAATTTCAGGATCGAAGCCCGGACCGTAGTGCAAATCTACGGCTCTTTTCATCCATACATCAAGTGGAAATGCGTTAAGCATATGAAGACCAAACAGCAACACACAATCTGCAACCTTGTCACCAACACCATGGAGATTTTTGAGCTCGTTACGTGCTCTTTCAAGCGGACTCAACGCCAGAGTTTCAAGGTCGACAGAACCGTCTGCAACCATTTTTGCCGCCTTTATAATATATTCTGACCTGTAACCGCAGCGCAAAGATGCCAAATCTTCCGCACAACAAGACGCAAGCCTCCCAGCAGACGGGAAAGAAAAATATTGTTTATCCTCAAAATAAAGAACATCACCGAACTCGCGGCAGAGATTTTCTATAATTGATTTAATTCTCGGGATATTATTATTCTGTGAAATTATAAAAGAGCAAAGCGCTTCCCATTTATCCTGACGTAGTAAGCGTATGCCTTCACCGAACGCAGTTGCGCGTTGCATGAAATCATCGATGCAAAGTTTTTGGCGGATTTTTGTGTAATCACGGTCGAGGTCAAAATAACTGCGCCAAACATTCTCAAAATCCTCAAGGCAACCGGATATAAACACCGATTCTCCAATACGGCGCAATCTTGCATAACGCCCAAACGCAATACCGGTGTAATCACCGTTTTCATCTTCGTTCCAGCGAAAGCATTGCCCACACTCGAATATCTTTTTTAAATCAAAGTCGGAAACACATGTTATTTCAATTTCGTTGCTGTGAACGGATACTTTCATTGCTTAACCCCGACGAATCTATATATCGGCATACCTGTCTCATGGAACTTTTCTTCATAATCGGTCATAACTCCGACCGCGCCACTCTCGTGTAAATTATATACTACCTCTTTAAGATAAAAACCACAACGCTCAAACTCGCTGCGGGAAAACTCAAAGAGCGGGAGATTATCTGTTTTAAAATGAATCTCACCATCCGGACATAGAACATGTTTATATAGCTCTAAAAACGGCTCTCCCGTCAATCGGCGCTTTTTGTGCCTGTTTGCCGGCCACGGGTCACAGAAATTAATATAAATTCGTGAAACCTCTCCCTCAGCAAAAAAATCAGTTATGTCTTCGGCGAACCTGTTGATATATCTGACATTACTTAATCCCGCTTGCTCAGTTTTTTCAAGAGCAACTACTAAAACATTCGAAATTTTCTCCAACGCAATAATAAGTACATCCGGCTCGTTTTTTGCTGTTTCGACAGTAAAAAGACCTTTCCCGCAACCAAGCTCAATACGCAGCTTATTATACTTAATCTCATCGAGCCACCTGCCGTAGAGTTTTTCCGGCTCACGAATAAGCAAATGCCCGCATCTTTCGATGCGGTACAATAGCTTACGTTTTCTTCTCATTCGCATAAACGTATTGCCTCGCTGTTAACTTTACACCGACGTCCTTAATATTTCATTATATGCGTCTATAACTTTACTTCTCACAGTTAAATTATACTCAAAAATCATAGTCGATTTCTCACCTGTCACCTGCATGCCCGGCAAATCCTCAAGCTCGCCCATCATAAGTTTAGCAGTGTCAGCTCTGCTGGCATCCTGTGCTTCCGATGTCGCATTCCATAAATCATCGAAGATTTTTTCGAAACCACCGGCAATTCCTTTTTTCTCGCCTTCGCCCTCATCCTCAACCTTTTTCACCGCCATCTGCTCCAAAGAGGGTCCTATGCGGTTTGTAGCTAAGAAGCTGTTATCTATTCTCATGGTATGTTGCTCTCCATAGGTAGTTAAAAGTTATCCACAGCATAGCATATATTGTGGATTTTGTAAAGCCCTGTTACAGGGTCACGGTCGCTGCTATCAACAAATATACCCTTTCCCGAGTGTAAAACAGTATATTCCTCGCGCTTTACAGTGCGCCCAAGCCGCTTTTCGGCCTCTTCTAAAACAATCGTTCTGCGCTCATCGTCATTTTTTAAGAATGACGGAGCGTTTTTACCCTTTACCATGCCAAGCCAGTCATAAATCATACAATCTGCTAAAGTATTTTTATCAACACCGGGTAAATTAATAAAAAAATCATAAATCCGTACAGCATAATCCTCAAGTTGAGTTCCGCGATTAGGTACAGCCGCGCCAAGAGAGCGCATCAGAGAAAAAGGCTGCGCACCTATAGCAGACAGAACATAATCGAGTGTGGATAAAAATCGCCCTTTATTGCGTGTGTGCTGCAGCGCATTTTCAACTTGCTTGAGTACGTTCATATCCTGGGTACTCATCCATGGACTGCTTATAATTTCATATGGCGGTTCCTTTGAATACTCTAAACCAAAACCTTCCGCTTGCTCTCGCAATACACTGCCGTGCAACAACTTTAAAAATCCAAGTTGCAAATACGGTGCGTTTAGCAAATAGGCACGGTCAAAACTATTCATAAATTCGGAAAGAGTCTCATGAGGCAAACCGGCAATTAAATCAACGTGTATGTGGATATTACGCATTTCCAGCAACGCACGAATGTTGTGCTCAGCTTTATCCTCATCCATTTTGCGCGAAGACGCTTTAAGTGCAGTCGCGTAAAAGCTTTGCAAACCAATTTCAAACTGTATTCGCCCCGGTGGAGCGGTTCCAAGCAGAGAAATCATATGTTCGTCAAATAAATCCGCGGCGACCTCAAAATGAAAACAGCAAACCGTATCAAGTCCGATGATATATTCAAAAATCTCACACGCTCTGTCAGAGTTACAATTAAATGTTCTGTCAACAAATTTGATTGTTTTGGTATTAGACTGTGATAGCTTAAAAATTTGCTTTTTTACTAAATCCATCGGAAAAGACCTAACCCCGCTCCCGGCAGATAAACAAAAAGAACACTGAAATGGACATCCACGAGACGTCTCAATATAAGAGAGACGACCGCCAAGAGCCTCAAAAAATGCGTCGGTGTAGGGGTCGATTGGCGTCCCTAATGGCTCAGGGGTAAGTTTCTGCACCCTTGAATCGTCACTCTGCTCATCAATATTCTCTAAATCGTCTAAAAACTGCGGAAAAACATATTCACCCTCGCCGCCGAGCACGTAATCAGCACCATTTTCAAGCCAAAACTCCACATTATTCGAAGCCTCAGGACCGCCAAGAACTATAATAACCCTCGGCAAGCGTTCCCGAAGTAAAGCAAGCAGCTTCGGAAGTTTACCCGCATTCCAAATATATGAAGAAACCCCGATAACATCAGGCTCATGTTCAGCAACAAGTAGGGCGATATCGGACATTTCCTGATTTATAGTAGCCTCAACAACCTTTACATCATGCGCAGTTCGCGCAAATTTAGAAACACCTTCGGCAATAACCCAAACCGAAAGTGAAGAATGCACATATTTCGCGTTTACAGCAAGCAAAACAACTTTTTTCATCCGGATTATTCTAATCAACCTCTCAACTTTTTAAAAAACTCCGTCAATAACCCGCCGCACTCATCGGCAAGTAACCCGCCGAGAACTTGTGTCGATTGCCCATATGATTCCATAAACAAGTTAATAATACTCCCACATGAGCCGGTCAGTTCGTCGCGGGCGCCGTATACTAATTTATCCAAACGAGACATTATAACAGCTCCCGCACACATAGGGCATGGCTCTAAAGTGACAAAAAGCGAACACCCGCTCAAACGCCAATCCCCGAGTTGCTTGCAAGCATTTTCAATCGCCTCAATTTCCGCATGAGCAATTGCGGAGTTCAAACCCTCACGGCGATTGCGTCCGCGCCCTATCACAGAACCGGAAGCATCAGCAATAACACAACCGACCGGAGCCTCACCATCAGTCCCGGCTTCTCGGGCAAGTTCAAGAGCTAGCCGCATATAGTATTCATTGTCACGCATTTTTCTTCTCCAATTTTGAAAGAATATCTACGAAATACTCCGGTAAATCAGTACAAAACTCCATGCGTTCGCCTGTAGAAGGGTGTAAAAAACACAGTTTCTGCGCATGCAGACATTGACTAGACATACCCAACTCCGGCTTTTTACGGCCATAAACCATATCACCGAGAACAGGATGTCCGATATATGCCATATGAACACGAATCTGATGAGTCCGGCCCGTTTCAAGGCGGCAACGGACATGAGTATAACCACTATATCTAGCAATAACCTCATAATGAGTAACAGCATCACGAGAGACAGGGGAATCGGCCGCTCCATGCACCGCTTGCCGTTTTCTGTCCACAGGATGCCGCCCGATAGGCGCATCGATACAGTCGCTATCATTTTTTACATTGCCGCATACAACAGCCTCATACTCTCTGATTAAAGACCGTGAGGCAAGCTGAGAAGCGAGAGACACATGCGCATGGTCTTTTTTCGCCGCAATTACAAGCCCTGAAGTATCCTTATCAATTCGATGTACAATACCCGGACGTATCACCCCGCCAATGCCTGAGAGACTATCACCGCAGTGGAATAATAGGGCATTTACAAGTGTGCCGTCGGGATGACCCGGAGCGGGATGCACGACCATACCACGTGGCTTGTTGATAACAATCAAATCATTATCCTCAAAAATAATATCGAGCGGGATGTCCTGTTTTTGTACAACAGAATCATCCGGCTCGTCTTGTGTTACAGAATATATATCACCCTCAGATACCCTGTGATTCTTTCGCACAGGCACACCGCCAAGGGTTACATGCCCGGCATCAAGAAGCTTTTGGGCAGAACTGCGTGTAAGTTCGGGAAAATTGGAAGTGAGAAAAACGTCAAGTCTCTCTCCCTCTGTATTACAAACTATCTTCGTCGTCTTCGCTATAGCCATATTCACGCAGCAAATCATCAACATTATAGTCATCAAGCGAACCCAGCTCCGCTTCAATATCATCCAAGGAATATGAAGTGTCTGACATTATCTCAGACAATGGGTCATAATCGCTTAATGTCTCCGTTACAGGGTCATAATCAGAATAATCATCCTCGGCGTAAAGCGGTTCTTGCACACGTTCCTGTAGTACAGGCTCATATTGCGGCTGCGGTGCATACTGCGGTGAAGGCATTCGAGATTCCGCAACGCCTTGCTCAGCTTGTGCGGCAACAACCGAGTCAATTTCAGAAAATTCATCATCAGCTTCAGGCTCATCATAACCGTTGTCATATCTGTCATCATCATAATCGTTGGCGGTGCGTTCGTTTGTCCCGCTTTTAAAAGATAATGCGATAAAATGTATTAAGAATGTCAAGAAACCCAGAGTTATAAAGATATCGGCAATATTGAAAATTGGGAAATTAACAAATAATGTTCTAAACATATCAACGACTTTACCATCGTTGAAAATACGGTCGGCAAGATTTCCGACAGTACCGCCAAGAACTGCCGCAAGACCGAGAGTTCCCCAAAATCCTTCATTATATCTGAGCAATATCATTATCAGGACTATAGCAGCGGCTAAGGCTATGCCGGCAAGAAGCCATTGCTGACCTGATAGAATATTCAGCATCGCACCGTCATTTTCCCATAGTGTCAGACCCAGAACACCCGGGATAATTTCCGGTCCAATCTCTCCAACATCTAAAGTGCGCAAGATCCAATGTTTAAAAAACTGATCAAGTGCGACTATAAGTGCTGCAAAAAGAAAACATAACATTTATAAAATCCTCCCTAGTGTACTGAAAGCATAAAACTTTCAAGCTGATAAAACTGTTTAAGAAATAACCTCAAGGCATCTCGGGCACAAATCCGGGTGCTTCGTACTCAACCCTACATCCTTGTCATGTTTCCAGCAACGAGCACATTTTGGCTCATCACTGGCTCTGACAGCAACGGTAACGCCGGGAAATTCGACCCCTGCATAACCATCACCAAAGCCTTTTGAAATATGGACATCAGAAACTATAAACAATGTCTTGTAGTCCTCATCCGCGATTTTTTCAAAAGCAGTAAAAGAATCATCGTCAAAATGTAGCGTCACTTCGGCTTCGAGTGATTTGCCGATAACTTTTTCAATACGGGCAAGCTCAAGAGCTTTATAAACATCTGTACGCAACTTAAGAATGTTGTCCCACATTGATGTCAACTCAGGTGACAAAGCATATCCGGGATAAGTTTCGGGCATTGTGTTATAAAGAACACTATCAGTTTCAGCCATACCATGGTGCGGCATTAAAGCCCAGATTTCTTCAGATGTGAATGCAAGAATAGGTGCAAGCATACGGACAAGTGAATCCAGGATGAGATATATCGCAGATTGAGCACTGCGGCGTAATAAACCCTGTGCATCGTCACAATACAACCTATCCTTAATGATGTCAAGATAGAAATTCGACATATCTACGGTACAGAAATTGTGAATAGCGTGATAAATCGTATGATACTCGTATTTTTCATACGAAATTTTTACATTATCCACTAATCTGTTCAACCTTGCCAGCGCCCAACGGTCAAGCTCGGGCATGTCTTTATAAAGCACAAGATTATCAGGGTCAAAATCACCTAAATTTCCAAGAATAAAACGTGCGGTATTGCGGATTTTTAAATAAATATCTGAAAGCTGTTTAGCTATATCCTTCGACATTCGCACATCAACACGATAATCTGTAGATGCTACCCAAAGCCTGAGAATTTCCGCGCCATAATCTTTTATGATTTCCTCGGGAGCAACGGTATTGCCGATGGACTTATGCATTGCTTTGCCGTCACCATCTACAGTCCAACCATGGGTAATAATTCTTCTGTACGGAGCAACTCCGTTGACAGCAATACTTGTAAGCATAGATGACTGGAACCAGCCTCTGTACTGGTCGCCGCCTTCTATATAAAGATCTGCAGGAAAACTTAAACCCGGAAAAACGCCGGAGCTAATTACACCCGCATGAGTTGAACCGGAGTCAAACCAACAGTCCAGCGAATCGGAGCCTTTATGAAAACCCTTTACCCCGCTGTTTGCAGCGGCGTTACAATGCGGACAAGCAAATCCGTCCGGCAAAATGTCCGAAACGTCCATTTCATACCACGCATTTGACCCTTTAATCTCAAAGAGCTTAGCAACAATATCAATTGTCTCGGGAGTGCAAACCGGCTTTTCACAGGTGTCACAATAGAATACAGGTATAGGCAGTCCCCAATGACGTTGTCGTGAAATACACCAGTCGGAACGCTCAATCAGCATCGCGATCATTCGTTCTTTACCCCACCCGGGAATCCATGCGATATCCTCACATGCTTTAACAGCGGTATCTTTCATAGCATCAACGGAAGCAAACCATTGCTCGGTGGCTCTGAATATAACAGGCTTTTTACAACGCCAGCAATGAGGATATGAGTGTACAATTTCCTCTGCCGCAAACAAAGCGCCACTCTTTTCCATGTCCATGGCAATTAAATCATTAACTTTTGAATAATAGTTTCCGGCATATTGAAGAGCCTCTTCAGTCATAACACCGTGCCCGTTAACCGGCATAAGCATTGGAATCTGTGGATAATTCCTGCAAACATTATAGTCATCCACACCATGACCTGGCGCAGTATGAACACATCCCGTACCTGCGTCAACAGTTACGTGATTGCCGAGAATTACAAGTGACTCGCGGTCATAAAAGGGATGTTGCGCCGTAATCAGCTCAAATGCCTTGCCCGGTAACTTCTTCAAAACCTTAAAATCAGAAATACCGGCTTTATCAAAAACAGCTCTTGCAAGATCAGCCGCAACTATATAAACTTCACCACCGGCATTGCAAACAGCATACTCAATATCAGGACCAAAACATATCGCAAGATTACCCGGAAGTGTCCAGGCGGTCGTCGTCCAGATTAGAATGTTTGCATTTTCCGCACCGGGGATTCCGGCAAGAACACCTTTATCATCTTTTATTTTAAATTTTACATAAATCGCTTTACACGGAACATCAGCATATTCAATTTCAGCTTCTGCAAGAGCGGTCTCATCATTAGGACACCAGTATACAGGCTTATGTCCTTTGTAAATATACCCTTTTTCGTACATTTTTCCGAAGACACGGACCTCTTCTGCTTCAAATGATGGAGCCATTGTTAAATATGGGTTATCCCAATCGCCGATTACACCCAGACGCTTAAACTGTTCGCGCTGTCTGTCCACATAATCGGACGCGAAATTAAAACATGCATTACGAAACTCAGGAATGGACATTTTCTTCCTGTCAAGCTTGTTCTTTTTGATTATTGCGGTCTCAATGGGCATACCATGGTTATCCCAGCCCGGAGTATATGGTGCAAAAAACCCTGTCATGTTTTTATAACGGATGATAATATCCTTAAGAATTTTATTCAAGGCGTGGCCGAGATGGATATCACCGTTCGAAAACGGAGGTCCATCATGTAGGATATACGAAGGCTTTCCGGAATTTCTTTTCATTAATGTCTGATAGACCCTTTTTTCATAAAAGGATTTAAGCATCTCCGGTTCGCGTTTTGGAAGACCGGCACGCATGGGAAATTCAGTTTTTGGCAATAAAATAGTTTCGTTGTAATCCTGCGACACAGCTGTACTATCCTTTCCGCTAGGGTAAGGCGGTCGGGCATAACTCCAGACCGCCTGATGATTAGCAAATAATCAATTAAAATGCTCAGTCATCGCTGTCAAAATTTGCGCCGAACTTAAGATCATCAAAATCAAACTTTGGTCTTGGTGATATATTTTCATTCTCGTCTTCTTCATGTTCTTCATCAGGTGAGTATACCTTAACAGGTCCGTCATCGTCTTCAAAAAGTGATGGAGGCTGTTCGTTTGCCGCAGGAGCCGAAGCTTGTACGGCGTCCGGTGTTACAACTTCGTCATCTGCCAGTTGCTCCACAACAGAACCTATTTGCGAAACGATATCGTCAACAGCGGCATCTTGCGCAGGGACCTGTGAAACCGGTTGTTCCTGCGGAGGAGGCTGTATCGGCTGTTGGGTGGCTTTTGCGGGAGAAACAGGCTTTGCGGGAGCAGCCTTGACAGATCGGGCAGATTTGGCAGCCGCGCCCGAGTCCTGTACAGGTTGCTTAGGTCCGCTTTTTTGCTTACTGACAGCGCGACGCGCGGTTTCTAGCTTACCCAGAAATTCGGAGTGCTTACGCATAATAGCTTGCGAGAGCTCGATAAATTTAGCTGTTTCTTTTGTAGCAAGAGCAAGACGGGTTTCCTCTTCAGCAACACGTTGAGCAGTATCGGTGAGTTTGGCTTTTATTTCAATTTCCGTGCTTTGAAGCATTTCCTCTTTATTTCTTTTCGCTTCTACAGTTATCTCTTCGCCCATTCGTTGAGCGGTTAATAACGCCATTCTCATTGCATCCTCTGTAGAGCGGTATTCTTCGACCTTTTCTACGAGAACCTTCAACTTTCCTTTCAGAATGGCATTCTCTTTATAAAGGGCATTATAATCGTTAGACACGGTTTCAAGGAAATCATCCACATCACCCATGTCATAACCGTTGAAAACGGTCTTTTCAAAACCCTTATCGCTAATTTCTTGTGGAGTCAGCATTAACACTCAATCCTTTCGACTTCTTTTTTGAACAATCAGCCATTTTAATTTAGAAATACAGTCCGTTATTTTCGAGCTCGTCAATTAAATCGCCGAGTAAATCGACGTTATACGGAGTTATTAGATACGTATTCACAGCAACTTTTTTAATCTTCCCTTCCTGAGCGTATGCAACCCCACTGAGAAAGTCAACAAGACGCCGTGCGATATCCTTGTTCGTTTGTTCAAGATTCAGCACAACAGTGTGTCTGTCACGAAGATTATCCGCTATTTCAGCAGCAGCTTCAAACCGCTCCGGCTTAAACAGTGCAACTTTAAGTTGTGCTGTTGCGTGTATATTGACAACTTTATTATTATTTCCGCGCTGCTCGTCAAAACCTCCGTACGAGCTCCTTGCTTGAGCAGGAGTTCTTGGCGGCAACGGCAACTCGTCAGTCATCTCCGGCCGAAAGTCGTCAAAGTCCTCCTCATCATCGTAAGGCTTTGCCAGTTTCTTTAGTTCATTAAATAGTCCCAAAGTCAGGAGACCTCCTTTACGGTTAGCGTTTGCGGCATTAACGTTCGCCAAAGAGCGCAGAGCCTATTCTAACCATATTCGAACCGGCCCGTATTGCGTCAATATAGCTATCGCTCATACCCATGGAAAGCAATCGCACAGAGACATTATCGTATTTTTTTGCGCTCATGTCAACAAAAAGCTTGAACATTGTGTCAAAATAGTAACAATTACTTACGTTTTCATCATAAATTGGCGGAATT
>Ga0123356_10006364_pt1 | contig 11910 bp, 9 predicted proteins | sample TergutEmb28metaG_2_FD_92546 | JGI IMG/M metagenome (GOLD analysis project Ga0123356, IMG submission 92546) | Embiratermes neotenicus P3 segment gut microbial communities from Petit-Saut dam, French Guiana - Emb289 P3 | ecosystem: Host-associated > Arthropoda: Insects > Digestive system > Gut ... | reverse complement strand
GAACCCTCGGGGATCGCGTCGGTGATGTGGATGTGGTACTTGGCGGTGAAGTCCTTCATGATGGTGCCGTAGTTGGCCCAGTTGGACGGCAGCGTGATGACGTTGAGCTGGCCCTCGGCCTCGGCAGCCTTGACCAGGTTGGCCATGCTGTCGGGGCCGCTAGCGGTCACATGAGTGACCTTGGCCCAGTCGACGGAGCTAGTGCTTCCGCCGCCCGAGGAACTCCCGCACGCGGCGGCGAAAACCGCGGTGCTGGCTACCGCCACGGCGGCGGCAAAGGTTTTTGTGGTGCGCACGTTTCTCTCCGTGTCAGATCGCGGGGACGATGGGGAGCATGCTGGCCGAGTCAAGTGAGAGGTTCGCGCCTCTGCCCTGACGTAAAACCAGCCTGCAGGTGAACTGTTAGTGACTGAAATGCGGGATTTAGTTGTAGTTAATGGATTTGTGAGTGTTATGCGTGGTTAGCGATTGCAATCGCCCGGCCGCAGCGCGTGGTTCCTACAGCAGCAGCGGCAGCGCGGCGACGCTGTCGAGGATGTGCGTGTGTGGCTCGGCTTCGAGCTGGGCTCGCGTGAACGACCCAGTAGTGACGCCGACCACGAAGCCAGCCCCGGCGTTCATTCCGGCGCCGAGGTCGTTCGGAGTGTCGCCCGCCGTCAGTGCGCGCCGTACGTCAGTGATGCCAGTGGCCTCCATAGCGTGGAAGATGAGGTACGGTGCCGGCCGGGAGGCGGCCACGGTGTCACTGGTCACCAGCGTGTCCACCGTGTCGCCCACCGTCCAGCCGAGGCCGGTCATGATCGACTTCGCGACCGGCGCGGTATAGCCGGTTTGCAGCGCAACCTTGACCCCGGCGCGCCGCAGCATTTCGAACGTCTCCAGCACACCGGGGATCGGTGCTGGCGGCGTCGTGTCATAGGCCTGCTCGAGCCTGCCGGCGAAGGCCTCGTAGACCGCGAGAACACGGGCGCGGGAATCGTCCGAACCCATGCCGCGCAGCAGGCCGGCGATCGCCTCCTCCTTCGAGGTGCCCTTCCACCGCGACATCAGCTCGGCCGGGATCGGGCCGCCAACTGCCTCTTCCACAGCGTCTTCGATCGCCGCGTAGACGAGGCCGCCCTCATCGACCGTGGTGCCAGCCATGTCAAGGGCGGCGAGGAGGTAGGCAGTCATGAGGTCTCCTTGAGGATGCGGAGGTCGCCGAGGAGCCCGGCCGTGACGGGGCGGGAGTTGTCGATGGTGAAGGTCACGCGGTCGGGGCGGTAGCGGTCGTCGCCGTACTCCAGCGGCCTGCCGTCCGCGGCGGTGGCGCGACGCCGCTCGCGCAGCAGCGGCGCGCCGACCGGAATGCCAAGGAGCTCAGCATCGAGGTCCCCGGCGGGCACCGCGTCAAAGGTGTGGCGCGCGAAGCGCAGGTCGACGCCGTTGGCGGCGAGGTGCCCGTAAATCGAGCCCGAGTCCGGATCGAAGTCGAAGAGCAGGCGGCCTACCGGCTCCACGAACGTCGCTCGCTCGACCATGACCGGTTCGCCGTCCAGCAGCCGCAGCCGCAGGACGTCGACGCCCAGCGTGCCGGGATCCAGGCCGAGCTCGTGGGCAGCGGGACCGCTCACCGCGCGCCGCGCCACCTCGATGGTGCGCTGTCCTGGCGTACGGCCCAGCTGCTCCGCCCACGCGGTGAAGGACAGCAGGTTCTCGAACGACTGGCTCGTTACCGTGTCGCGGACCATATGCGGCCGTCCCTGGCCGCCGTCGATGAGTCCCTCGTGCCGCAGGGTCGCCAGCGCGGCGCGGATCGTTCCGCGGGAGGCGCCGAACTCCTCGCACAGCCTCGCCTCAGACGGCAGGGCAGCGCCGAGGACAAGCTCCCCGCGCTCGATGCGCCCGCGAAGCTCTGCGGCGACGCGAGTGTGGATCGGCAGACTCATGCAAACGAAGGTACAACTTGATTGAACAAGTTGGCAACGCAGATGACGTGGTAGAACGCTGTACGCAGGTGAACATTGGGTTAACTTGTTTGAACAAGTGCTAGTGTCTCAGTCATGCCTGACCAGACAGCTGCTCATTCTGCCGACCTCGTCGTCGTCGGCGCCGGCATCGTCGGCCTCGCGCACGCCCTTGAAGCCCACGCGCGTGGCCTCAGCGTGGTGGTGGTCGAGCGCGACGCGCGCGCCGTCGGAGCCTCGGTGCGCAACTTCGGCCACATAGGAACCACGCTCCAGGGGAGCGACGCGGCGGCATACGCGGCAGCTGCGCGTGACCGCTGGCTCAGCCTTGCTCCGAAGGCCGGCTTCGACCTCCTCGAGGTCGGCACGCTGATGGTCGCCCGGAGCAAGGCCGAGCTAGCAGTCCTGGAGGAGTTCGCGGCCGGGCATCCGTGCCTGGCTCGCCTCCTCTTGCCAGGACAGGTTCGCGATGTGTTCCCGCTGGCCACCGATGACGTAGTCGGCGGCGCGCACCTGCCACAAGACCTCCGCGTCGACCCGCGCGAGGCGATCCCGTCCGTGGCCGCGTGGCTCGAGTCCGAGGGTGTCCGGTTCGCCTGGAACACCCAGGTCGGACTGGTGGGGGAGGGGCTGGTGCGAACATCGCGCGGCGACTTCCACGGCACGCGGATCGTGTATGCCGGCGGCCACGACCTCGATCGGCTCTTCCCGGGCATCGCCGAGGATCACCGCGTCCAGCGCTGCCTGCTGCAGATGCTCGAGGTCGCGCCGCCGGGGGACGTGCGGATCGGTCCCGCGATCCTGACGGGCACCGGCATGCTGCGGTATCCGGCCTTCGCGACGATGCCGTCTGCAGCCGCCGTCCGCGCCGAGATCGAGGCGCGGCGGCCGGAACTACTGGACCACGCCGTCAACCTGATGCTCACGCAGCGTCCCGACGGCTCCTTGGTCCTCGGCGACACCCACCACTACGACCGCACGCATGCGCCCTTCGACGACGAAAGCCTCGCTGAGCTGCTCCTCCGCGAAGGCGCGCGGCTGCTCGGTGCGAAGCTCACCGTCCGGCGCCGGTGGCGCGGGATCTACGCGGAGTCGTCGGCCACGAACTTCCTGATCGCGCAGCCGCACCCGGGCACCCGGGTTGTCGCCGTGACGTCAGGGATCGGCATGAGTACCGCGCTAGGGCTCGCTCCGGCGGTACTCGACCAGCTCCTCTGAACCGTGATGTCGGTCAGTCGCGCCACGCTCGCAGCGCGGCGACGTCCGCATCACTGCCGTCCAGCCGCACGCGGGCGGCACTGGTGCGGCCCATCGTCCACAGGGTCAGCTCGGCTGGTCCGCCGGTCACGGTCACCACGGGTGTTCTCGCCCTGGCGGTGATCCGGACCCGGCCGGGCCGTTCGCCGCCGTCGGCGCGCACGAGTTCGATGCCGACCGGCGCACCGCGCAGCAGCAGCCGTGCCAGCCTGAGCCTCCGCCACAGGTCGTCGGCGAGGTCGGCGCTGATGTCGCGCGGCTGCCACGCTGGCTGAGCGCGCCGGATGTCCTCGTGGTGGACGAAGTACTCGACCAGGTTCACCCGCTCGTCCATGCCGGGCAGGGCGAACATCGACAGTCGCGGCGGCCCGGACCTAATCATCTCCACCAGCTGCGCGAACTGTGTCCGCGCGCGCAGCCGGTCCTGTACGCGGTGGGTGTAACCGGCGAGGGGGCCGCCCATGACGCCGGCGCCTGCGTCCGGGCGCCGTTCGCGCAGCACCAGGTGCGCGGCCAGGTCGGCGGTCTGCCAGCCCGCGCACAGTGTCGGCTCATCGGGTCCGAGCGTGTCGAGCAGGTCGCACAGGGCGGCGCGCTCACGACTGGCGTGCGTCACCGTAGCTCCTCTCGGGACCGGGCTGAACTGATCGTAAGGGAGTTGGACCGGTTCGCGGCGGAAGCACCGGGAACCGCCGTCCTTCCGGGTGGACACTGTCAGCCGGATGAGATCGCCAGAGCGGTGCAGCTAGCCTGCATGGTGTCAGTACTTCTTCCCGGTCCGAAAGCAGGCCCCATGACCAGCGCCGCGTCGCGACCCAGACTCGCCGGCCTGCTGGCGGGATCAGCGGCGCGTGAGCTCACCGCGACACTGCTGCTGGGTGCGCTCGGCGCCGGGCTTGTCTTTCTCGCGAGCCGCCCCGGCTGGGCGCACGTTAGTACTGTGCCGCCACGTCCGCTGCCGGCGAGCAACGTAACCGTCACCGGCGCCCAGCTGGTGCCGTACGCCGACGCCCTCGTGCTGGCAGGCCTGGCAACCCTCGGTGCCGTGCTGGCAACCCGTGGCGTTCTGCGCCGGGCGGCCGGCCTGCTGCTGGCGGCCATCGGCGCGGCTCTGGCTGCCGCGGCGTTTACCATCAGCACGGCGAGCGCCATCTCGGCGGCTGCAGCCGGCCTCAGCCCGGCGGAGGCTTCGGCCGGCTCGGTCATGGATGGCAGCAACGCGGCCGCCTCGGCGGTGCCGAACGTCGCTGGTACCGCACCACAGGTGACCTTCTCGGCCGGCGGATGGCAGGCGATGCTGGTGGCCGGCGGGCTCGCCATGATCTGCGCCGGCGCGCTCGTGGTCGTGCGGGCCCGCCGGCTAGCCGTGATGTCGAGCCGGTACGACGCTCCGGCTGGGACCAGGCCCGACCCCGCGGCGGCGGGCGGCGGCACGCGTGGCGAGGTCGGCAGCCCTGGCGAACCGGCAGCGGACGCGGCGTCGATGTGGGAGGCGCTCAGCCGCGGGCACGACCCGACGGCGGGATCTAGCCCGGCCGGCTCGTGACAGCGGCGGCAGACCACCCTAATGGCGCGCAGGGGATAACTCGGTAATATCGCATGGCGGGCTGAGGCCAGCCCGCCTGGCGTGGCCATCGCCAGCTGACCGTGGCCCCGACCTTTGCCCGACAGGGGGTTCTGCATGCCAACGCACCGGACGAGAGCCCCTCAGGTGCCCGGCCGGCTCGTGCAGAGTCGTGGACCTCAGGTACAAGGCCTGGTGAGCCTCGTGAGCAGGTTCCTCGTCGCGGAGGCAGGCGCGAGCGCCGCGATCGGCGTTGGGTACAACCGGCGCAACCTGCCGTGGCTGCTCGTGACCGTTGCCGTCGCGGTGGGGTTGTGCGGCCTCGCTGCCCTGGTCAGGTCAGGCACCCACACGGCCTGGCTGGCGGCGATCACCGTGGAATCCGCGCTGGTGGCGGTCGGGCTGTTCCGGTTCGCGTACGCCAGGTACCTGGGCGGAACCCTGCTCGCGATCATCACTCTCGGTACCCTCCTGCACCCGGCCACCTCGAGGGCGTTCGGCGCCGGACAGGCCGAAGCGCAGGCCGGGGCCGGCCAGCCTGGACTGGCTGACGGCGCAGCCGAGCTCCAGGGCAGCACGGCCGGCCCGTGAGTTACTGCCGCCGGCCTAGCCGGCCCGGGCACTCCAGGGGGCGGCCGGCCCCCGGGCGGCACCGTCGCTACGATTTTGAGTCAAGGCATCCCACCCGAGGGGACGGCAGATTCGCGTGAGCGTGCTCGACGAGATCCTCGATGGAGTGCGAGCCGACCTTGCTGACCGTCAGCGCACGATGCCACTGGAGCGGCTCAAGGAGCTGGCCGGCAAGGCTCCGTCACCGCGGGATGTCATGGCGCCCTTCGCCGGGCCTCAGGTGTCGGTCATCGCCGAGGTCAAGCGCGCCAGCCCGTCGAAGGGTGCGCTCGCCGCGATCGCCGACCCGGCCGCGCTGGCGGTCGACTACGAGGCAGGCGGCGCCGCGATCATCAGTGTCCTGACCGAGCAGCGCAAGTTCGGCGGCAGCCTGGACGATCTCGCCGCGGTCCGGGAGGCGGTGTCCGTCCCTGTGCTGCGCAAGGACTTCATCGTCAGCTCGTATCAGCTGTGGGAGGCCAGGGCTTACGGGGCCGACATGGCCCTGCTGATCGTCGCAGCGCTGGAGCAGAATGCGCTGGTGTCGCTGGTCGAACGGGCAGTCTCGATCGGACTGGTACCGCTGGTGGAAGTGCATACCAGAGCGGAGCTCGACCGCGCCGTCGAGGCCGGCGCCACCGTACTCGGCATCAACGCCCGGAACCTGGCCACGCTGGAGGTCGACCGGCGGGTTTTCGCCGGCCTCGCGCCGCTGGTCCCCCCCGGCGTCGTCAAGATCGCCGAGTCGGGCGTCAGAGGCACGCACGACCTGCTGGCTTATGCTGCGGCCGGCGCGGATGCGGTCCTGGTCGGTGAGAGCCTCGTGACCGGGGGCGATCCGAAGAGCGCGGTAGCGGACCTCGTGACGGCCGGGCTGCATCCCGCCTTGCGATCGGGTCGCGGCCGGCAGCCAGGGACCGGGAGCTCAGAGACCGGGGGCCCAGGAACGGGCGGCACAGCATGACCGGCCAGGATCTAGCTGCCCAGGATGTTATGGGTAGCCCGGTGCCCGACGCAGCTGGATATTTCGGTCATTTCGGCGGGCGACTGTCTCCTGAGGCGCTGATGTCAGCGCTCGACGAGCTGACCGCCGCATACCTGCAGGCCAGGTCTGACGCCGGGTTCCAGGCAGAACTGGCCGCGCTGCTGCGCGACTATGCCGGTCGGCCGACGCTGCTGACCGAGGTACCGAGGTTCGCGGCGCACGCGGGGGGCTGCCGGGTATTCCTCAAGCGCGAGGACCTGTGCCACACCGGCTCCCACAAGATCAACAACGTGCTCGGGCAGGCCTTGCTGACCAAGCGGCTGGGCAAGACGCGGGTGATCGCCGAGACCGGGGCAGGCCAGCACGGGGTTGCCACCGCCACGGCCGCAGCGCTGCTCGGCCTGGAGTGCACCGTGTACATGGGCGAGGAGGACACGCAGCGGCAGTCGCTGAACGTGTCCCGCATGCGCATGCTCGGTGCCGAGGTCGTCCCGGTCACCATCGGCAGCCGGACGCTCAAGGACGCGATGAACGAGGCGTTCCGCAACTGGGTCTCGACGGTGGACCACACGCACTACTGCATCGGCTCGGTGGGCGGCCCGCACCCGTTCCCGCTGATGGTCCGAGACTTCCAGCGCGTCATCGGGATAGAAGCCCGCGAGCAGCTGCTGCAGGCTGCCGGTCGGCTGCCGGACGCGGTGCTGGCCTGCGTCGGCGGCGGCTCGAACGCGATCGGCGTGTTCCACGCCTTCATTGCGGACTCGAGTGTCGCCCTGATGGGCTGCGAGGCAGGCGGCGACGGCCAGGAGACCGGGCGGAATGCGGCCACGCTGACCTTCGGCTCACCGGGTGTCCTGCACGGCATGCGCACGTTCGTGCTGCAGGACGCCGATGGGCAGACGCTGGCGACGCACTCGATCTCGGCCGGCCTTGACTACCCGGGCGTTGGCCCGGAACACGCCTGGCTGCAGGACACGGGCCGGGCCACCTACCGGTCGATCACTGACACAGAGGCGATGGATGCGTTCCTGCTGCTGTGCCGGACCGAGGGCATCATCCCGGCGATCGAGTCGTCGCACGCCCTCGCCGGTGCGCTGAAGGTGGGCCGCCAGCTCGGGCCGGATGCCGTGCTGCTGGTCAACCTGTCCGGCCGGGGTGACAAGGACGTGGACATCGCCGCGAAGTGGTTCGGCCTGTGAGCCCCGCGGGGGGTTCTGGGCCGGCGGGGTCTGGGGTGGCCCCAGGTAAGGCTGTGTCCCCCCATGCCAGCGCCGTAGGCGTCGCTTTTGAGCGGGCTGCCGCCGAGGACCGCGCTGCCCTGGTCGGCTATGTGCCGGCTGGCTTCCCGTCGGTGGACGGCGGAATTGAGGCCGCGATCGCGATGGCGGAGGCGGGCGCCGATGCCATCGAGATCGGCCTGCCGTATTCCGACCCGCTGATCGACGGGCCGGTCATCCAGGAGGCGGTCCACCGGGCGCTGTCCGGGGGCACCGTGGTCACCGACGTGCTCCGCACGGTTGCGGCCGTCACGGCCGCCGGCGTGCCCACGCTGATCATGACCTACTGGAATCCGGTCGAGCAGCACGGCGTCACAAGGTTCGCCGACGACCTCGCCCGCGCGGGCGGCAGTGGCCTCATCACCCCGGACCTGACCCCCGAGGAAGCCGGCCCGTGGCTGGCCGCGGCGGCCGAGCATCACCTGGATCCGGTCTTCCTCGTGGCGCCCAGCTCGTCCGATGAGCGCATCGCCCTCATCACGTCGGTCTGCGGCGGGTTCGTCTACGCCGCTTCGCTGATGGGGATTACCGGCGCGCGGGCCTCGGTGAGCAGTCATGCGGCTGAGCTGGTGAGCCGGGTACGCGACCACACCAAGCTCCCGGTGGCGGTCGGCCTCGGGGTCAGCAACGGCGCCCAGGCGGCCCAGGTGGCCTCCTTTGCGGACGGAGTGATCGTTGGCTCGGCGTTCGTGCAGCGGCTGCTCGATGCGGGCAGCCCGGCGGCAGGGCTCGCGAGCATCCGGGAGCTGGCGCGCGAGCTGGCCGACGGGGTCCGATCCGGCCGGGCCGGCCGGTGAGGGTGATCTTGTTCATACTGGGCATCATGCTCAGGCGGGATCTGACCCCAGCCGGACGTCGTGGTTTATTATTCTGAAACACGTACGCAATGTTCCGGTGCAGCGTACGGCAGGGCCAGTGTCGTCCCGCGTGATCGTGATCAGGGCCAGAGTCGTCCCGACCGCACCACCGCTGTAGAGCCGATTCGCGGACGAGACGACAGGAGCGCACGGATGGCATCTGCCGCCCGACAGTCATGCACGGCCCCAATCGTCGCGGATGCCACAGTCGCGACGGATCCGGGCCTGTATGACCCCCGGAACGAGCACGACGCGTGTGGCGTCGGCTTCGTGGCCGATCTGACCGGCGAGCGCAAGCACGAGACGATCGCCAGCGCCCTCACCGTGCTGCGCAACCTCGACCACCGCGGCGCGAAGGGCGCCGATCCGGAGTCCGGTGACGGGGCCGGCATTCTCACCCAGATGCCGGACGAGCTGCTTCGTGCCCGCTGCGCCTTTGATCTTCCCGCCGCGGGCGCGTACGCGGCCGGGCTCGGCTTCCTGCCGGCAGTCCCCGAGGACGACGCCGCCGTGCGCCAGGCTGTGGCGCGGGTTGCGGCCGAGGAGGGCCTGGCCGTCGTCGGCTGGCGGGACGTGCCCCACGACCTCGCGCACTGCGGTGCCGGGGCCCGCGCTGTCATGCCACGGCTCGTCCAGCTGGTCGTCACTGGCCTGCACGACGAGTCCGGCCTTGCCCTCGACCGCATGGCCTACTGCCTGCGCAAGCGCGCCGAACACGAGGCCGGTCTGTACCTGGCCAGCCTGTCGAGCGCGACGATCGTCTACAAGGGCATGCTGACCGCGCTGCAGCTGGAGCCATTCTTCACCGATCTGGCGGACCCGCTGTACTCGTCGGCCATCGCCCTGGTGCACGCCCGGTTCTCGACGAACACGTTCCCGTCCTGGCCGCTCGCGCACCCGTACCGGCTGATCGCGCACAACGGCGAGATCAACACGGTGCGCGGCAACCGGAACTGGATGCGAGCCCGCGAGGCACAGCTGGCCAGCGACGCATTCGGCGCCGACGCCGCAGGGCGCGGGATCGAGCGGCTGCTGCCGCTCACCGACGACAGCGTCAGCGACTCGGCCAGCTTCGACGCCTGCCTGGAGCTGCTGCACCTGGGCGGCCGGTCGCTGCCGCACGCCGTGCTCATGATGATCCCGGAGCCGTGGGAGAACAACCCGCACATGGACTCGGCCCGCCGCGAGTTCTACCGGTTCCACGCCTCGCTCATGGAGCCGTGGGACGGCCCGGCCCTCATCGCGTTTACCGACGGCTCGGTGATCGGCGCGGTGCTGGACCGCAACGGGCTGCGCCCCGGCCGTTACTGGGTGACCGACGACGGGCTTGTCGTGCTGGCCAGCGAGGTCGGCGTCCTCGACATCGACCCCGAGCGGGTGATCCGCAAGGGCCGGCTGCAGCCGGGCCGGATCTTCCTGGCCGACACCGCGGCCGGGCGCATCATCGAGGACGAGGAGGTCAAGGCCGCGCTGGCAGCCGAGCACCCGTATGCAGAGTGGCTGCACGCCGGCATGATCCACCTCCGCGACCTGCCGGAGCGCACCAGGGAGCTGCCCGACAGCCGGGTGCTGCTCACCCAGCAGCAGCAGTTCGGATACACCGAGGAAGACATGCGCGTCCTGCTGGCACCGATGGCGCGCACGGGTGCCGAGCCGCTCGGCTCGATGGGCACCGACACGCCGCTAGCCGTGCTGTCGGGCCGCTCGCGGCTGCTCTACGACTACTTCAGCCAGCTGTTCGCCCAGGTCACCAATCCGCCGCTAGACGCCATCAGGGAAGAACTGGTGACTGCGCTCGGCAGCTCGGCGGGCCCGGAGGGCAACCTGCTCGACCCTGGCCCGGCGTCTTGTCGCCAGATCGTGCTGCCCTATCCCGTGATCAGTGACAACGACCTGGCCAAGATCGTGCACATCAACGACGACGGCGACCTGCCCGGTCTCGCCTCGTGCGTCATCGACGGGCGGTACGAGGTGGCCGGCGGCGGTGCCGCGCTGCAGGCCCGCCTCGCCGCTATCAGGGACGAGGCGTCGGCGGCTATCGCGGCAGGCGCCCGCATGATCGTGCTGTCCGACCGGGGTACCGCGGCCGGAGGCGGCGAGCCTGGTGGTCATCCGCAGGCCACCTGGCTGGCCGACGAATTCCTCGCGCCGATCCCGTCGCTGCTGCTGACCGGGGCGGTGCACCACCACCTCATCGCCGAGCGGACCCGGACGAGGGTCGGGCTGATCGTCGAAACCGGTGACGCCCGCGAATGCCACCACATCGCGCTCCTGCTTGGCTACGGCGCGGCCGCGGTGTGTCCGTACCTGGCGATCGAGTCGGTCGAGGAGCTGGTGCGGCGCGGCACGCTGCGGGAGGTATCCGAGAGCAAGGCAGCAGCCAACCTCGTCAAGGCGCTGGGCAAGGGCGTGCTCAAGATCATGTCCAAGATGGGCGTGTCTACCGTGGCGTCCTATACCGGCGCCCAGCTATTCGAGGCGGTCGGGCTCGGCCCGGAGGTCATCGACTCCTGCTTTGTCGGGACGTCCTCGCCGCTGAGCGGGATCGGATTCGCAGAGCTGGCCGCGGAGATCGCGCGCCGGCAAGCGATCGCGTACCCGGCGCGCGGCAGCCGGCCGCACCGGCGGCTCGAGATCGGCGGCGAGTACCAGTGGCGCCGGGAGGGCGAGCCGCACCTGTTCAGCCCGGAGGCCGTCTTCAAGCTGCAGCACGCGACCCGGACTGGTCAGGAGAAGGTGTACCGGGAGTACACGAGTCTGGTGGACGACCAGTCCGCGACGCTGATGACGCTTCGCGGCCTCCTGCGCATCCGCGGCCCGGAGGTGACCTCGGAGCGGGCACCGGTCCCGATCGTCGAGGTCGAGCCGGTCGCCAGCATCGTGAGGCGGTTCGCTACGGGCGCCATGTCGTACGGGTCGATCTCCGCTGAGGCGCACGAGACGATCGCGATCGCGATGAACCGGCTGGGCGCCCGGTCCAACACCGGCGAGGGCGGTGAGGACGCCCGGCGCTACGTGCCCGACGACAACGGGGATCTCCGCCGCTCGGCGGTCAAGCAGGTCGCGAGCGGCCGCTTCGGCGTGACCAGCGAGTACCTGGTAAACGCCGACGACCTGCAGATCAAGATGGCCCAGGGCGCCAAGCCCGGCGAGGGCGGCCAGCTGCCGGGGCACAAGGTGTGGCCGTGGATCGCCAAGACGCGGCATTCCACTCCCGGAGTGGGGCTCATCTCCCCGCCCCCGCACCACGACATCTACTCGATCGAGGACCTGGCCCAGCTCATCCACGACCTCAAGAACGCCAACCCGCTGGCCCGGGTGCACGTGAAGCTGGTGGCCGAGATGGGCGTCGGCACGGTGGCGGCCGGGGTGTCGAAGGCCCACGCGGACGTCGTCCTGATCTCCGGGCACGACG
>Ga0123356_10006363_pt1 | contig 11910 bp, 8 predicted proteins | sample TergutEmb28metaG_2_FD_92546 | JGI IMG/M metagenome (GOLD analysis project Ga0123356, IMG submission 92546) | Embiratermes neotenicus P3 segment gut microbial communities from Petit-Saut dam, French Guiana - Emb289 P3 | ecosystem: Host-associated > Arthropoda: Insects > Digestive system > Gut ... | reverse complement strand
TCACCGATACCATCTTTTGACCATAGACCGATTTCTTTTCCATCCCAAAGGCAACGCTCTTCGAGAACGGCTTTTTTGAGCAGCCGTGTTTCAACAGAGCGTTCCTCGTGTAATGGAAGCAATTTATGCACATAACCTGTATCTATCAGTTCTTTACAAAACTCTTCGCGCATATCGAATCCCTCCTTTTTGTACCTTTCTCCGTAATATATCATGTTTTACTGTCATATGTCCATAAAGCCGATTCAAATGCTATGATCTCAAAGGAGTTTTATCTTGCGGAGAACTCTGTTGTTTGATATACTTGAGCAAATTACAACTTTGGGGGAGGATTTGTCATGCCGGATAATGAAACAAACAGCCTTGAACAAGTCATAATGGCCGGAATCGATGCGATCAGTAAAACTGCCGAAAGCGCTGCCGATATACTTGATGAACTTGTAAAGAAAGGTTCGCTGAGCGTCGACCAGGGAAAAGCACTCAATGAAGAGCTTAAACATGATATCAAAGAAAGTATCAACGTGGCTACACATGCGGTGCAATCTACTGCCGTAACCATGTTTGTCAATAATATGGACAAGCTGTCTCCCGATGATATCGCGAGAATCCGTGCGAAAATAGATGAACTGGAAAATACGAAAGGTGAACAGGGGAATGAGTAAAGGAGAAAACACAAAAAGACTCAAAGAAATCGTCGCAATATTGGGTAAACACAACTTGCTTTCGGGTGTTTCGCCCGAGAGCCTGAAGTCGATTCTTGAAGATCTTGGTCCGACTTTCATAAAAGCCGGGCAAATCCTTTCCATGCAACCGAATATCCTGCCGCCGGAGTATTGTAAAGAACTTGAAAAACTGCGTTCCGATGTAGCTCCAATGAGTTTCGATACAGTAAGGTCTGTCCTCGAAGGTGAATACAATACCACATTGGAGAAAATCTTTAAAAACTTTGACCAAACCCCGCTGGGGGCGGCATCGATAGGGCAGGTACATGCTGCAACACTTATGGATGGCACAAGGGTTGTTGTTAAAGTCCAAAGACCCGGGATCTACGATACGATGTCTCATGATATTGAACTTATAAAAAAAGCATCGGGCATGATCAACTTCGTCACAAAACTTGGTGATGAAATCGATATAAACATGGTGATCGATGAAGTCTGGGAAGTTGCGAAACAGGAAATGGATTTTACCCTGGAAGCCGATCATGCAAGAGAATTTCGCAATAATAACAAGGATGTATCTTATGTAACATGCCCTAAACCCTTTGATGAGATATCTACAAAAAAAGCACTTGTCGAAGAGCATATCGACGGATTTTCTATCGATGAGCTGGAACAGCTAAAAAGTCATGGGTACGATATAGAAGAAATAGCGGAAAAGCTTGCTTTAAACTTTGTAAAGCAAGTCATTGATGACGGTTTCTTCCATGCCGATCCGCATTGCGGCAATATAAAAGTACAGGGTGGTAAAATCGTCTGGATCGACCTTGGTATGATGGGGCGTCTTAGTCCGCGCGACAAGAACATGTTCGCGGATGCCGTGATGGCGATGGCGACTCGTGATTGTATGAGATTGACCGATTTTGTCATGAACATGGGCGTTCACAACACAAAAGTCAATTATCTCGATTTGGAAGCCGATATTGAAACAATTATGAACAGATATGCGACTGCCGATTTCGGAACTCTTGATATAGTTCAACTTACGGAAGAGTTATTTGCTATCATGAGAAAATATAAGATCGGTATTCCAAAGGGTGTTTCAATGCTCCCAAGAGCTATGTCTACAATACACGGCACATTGCAAACACTAAGCCCGGGTATGAATGCGTTTGAAGTTATTTCGGAGTATTTATCCGGTTATTCAAAAAAACACTTTGACTTAAAAGCGGAACTGACATCGATCGGAAAAAGAGTAGTTACATCCATCCAGAAATCGCTTGATATCCCCGCTCAAATCTCCGATGCTCTGCGGCTTCTTTCAAAAGGATTTTCAAAACTGAACATGGAACTTAGTATGTCCGACGAAATGGAAACCAAAGTGAGCAAACTGGTGGACAGAGTTATTCTTGCGCTTATCGCTTGTACATTATTGATAGGGTCAAGCATAATCAGTACGACATATATGCAGCCGCAGCTTTTGGGAATACCCGCATTGGGTGCGGTAGGATTTTTTGCGGCTATTGTACTGGTAATAATCATTATTGTTTCTATAGTAAAAAAACCTAAGTGACAAATCCCCGTAATTATTAAAGCATCAAAAGATACCAATATAACTAAAAGAGAAAGAGGATAAAAAATGAATGAATCCGGCAGAAAAAAAGACTTAAAAAAATACACGGCACCAGAAAATGTTTCGGATACGCATATCAATGAATTGCTTTACAGCAAGGTATCACAATGCCCGGACATAAAAAGTGTGACACCGAACCCGGAAATCGGCATAGCATCTATAACCGGGAAGTTTTATACTTACACAGTAGAACACAAACATGAAAACATCCATGTCAGACCGAAAATAAATTATGGAGTATCAGTAATTCTTTCATTATTCAGTCTTCCGTTCGCTTTATGGATCGTGTACACATTTGACTGGACCGTACCGTTTAAAACCTATGCGTTACCGCTATCACTTCTTCTGATCTCATTCGGAATATCATGGCTAATAGGTTATACACTCGGAGACAAAGAACAAAAATCAATACTGACGTATATATATAATATACTAATGAATAATTCCGCAGATGCACCGGTTGATAACATAAAAAGTCTCGGTACAAATAAGCTTCAGGCAATAATCCCGTTGATAGTAGGGATAGCAGTGCTTGTCCTGTTTTTCGTTCTGTAGTGCGATAAATATTATAATCCGCCGAAAAAACGTTAACGATATGCGATTTCATTGCAATTTGTATATATTTTGTGATATAATACACGAACTTCGCAATTTTATGAATGTTTAGCGAGCGTATTATAATGATGGTTGATAATAATCTCTCTCTGGACTATTTAAAGTATGCATACAGTGAATTGCTTCCGGTGTTTATGGATGAACTGATAAATGCCGGGGGCGATTATGCTGCGCTCACATCGGCAAATGCGCGTTTATGTGATGAAGTGCTCGGCTATTCAAAAAAACCATTCAGTTTTGCGGTTGTTTTTACCAGTTACACAGATTTCAGCAGCAAGCTTGATATGCGTTATTTTAAGTCAAATGTCGCAAACGGTGATATTTATCAAAACACATTGGAATCAATGATCGGATTTCTGGCACATAACCCTGTTCATACATCCGGTTGTTTTGAACTTTCCAAAACCGGTAAAACAAATTATGATATTGAAGGCAATAAACTTCCGGAATCGATTTTAGTTGTTCCAATATGCACATTGCTTGAAACATGTGGTTATACGATCATTTATTATTATGACAATGAAGACCGGCATGATACCGACAGTCACAAGGTATCATTTTTGTATAAAGCAATGCATCTTTTGGCGCTTGCTCTCCAATGTGAGTTTAATAAAGCAATTCTAGATAATTATTTAATGAGTGATAATCTTACCGGCTTGCCTAATCGTGAACATATTTACGGTGTTATTACAAGCATGCTGCAAAAACCGGAAACCGAACAGCAGCGGTTTGCACTTATGTACATCAGAATCAACGGACTAAAAAACATCAATAATTCACTTGGAATAATTACCGGCGACCTATTGTTAAAAGCTACCGGTACATTGATTCAATCCGCTGTAAAAAACAGCATTGAGCTTGAGACCTTTGTCGGACGGCTCGGTGGTGGTGATTTTGTTGTATTGATTCTTCTTCCGCCATTGGATCAGGAAAAAATCGAAGACGAAGACTATGAAGTAGATAAAGAAGATGAAAATGTGATCAGAGTCTGCTGCAACGCGATAATCGCAGAGACCAGCAAGCATATTGAAATCAACGGATACAAGCTTTATCCATCTGCAAACATCGGCGCATGTATCTATCCTCTTCACGGTCATACCGCCGAAGAACTGCTTCGTAAAGCAGATCTTGCGCAAAATGACGCAAAAAGAGAAGGGCTTGGCACATTCAGTACATATCAAAGTTTTATGGACGGAGATGCCGAAGAAATATTGTTTTTAAGTAATAATTTACCGACAGCCATACCTTCAAATCAATTTGAAATGTTTTATCAGGCGATGGTTGATGTGAAAACAGGTAAAGCACTGGCGGCAGAGGCACTGATACGCTGGTGGCACCCTGAAAGAGGACTTATATTCCCGGATAGATTCATGCCTTTTGCCGAAAGAAATGCATACGGTGTTCAAATCGATTTACTTGTATTAAACATGGCATGCAAGCAAATAAAGAAATGGCAAAAAAAAGGAATTGATCTTGTTGTAAGCATCAATACATCACCAAAACATTTTATGAACGGGCTTATACACGATAGTGTAAAAACCGCGCTTGAAACCCATGATGTAGACCCGTCAAAGCTCCGGATCGAAATATTGGAAAATATTTTACTCGACGATTTTAAAGCCGCAATAAAAATGATAAATGACTTACGTGCATTGGGAGTGGAGATAGCACTTGACGACTTTGGTGCGGGATATTCATCACTTGAATATGTAGCAAAGCTGCCGATGGATTATTTGAAAATAGACAGGTCGTTTATGATGAACATGAAAAGAAGCCCGGACAATAAAATCATCATGAAAACGATTTTAACGCTGGCTAAAGGATTAAATGTTAAAACTGTTGCCGAAGGAGTGGAGCACAGGGAGGATTTTGAATTCCTGCGTGATATAGGATGCGAAATTGCACAGGGTTATTTTATAAACAAACCTATGAGCGTTGATTCATTTGAACATTTTATTGAACACTGGAGGCTTAGTTAGGTTTTATTAAACGGTAAGTGTTTTGCTACCTTTTTTTGGACATCGACAGGTGAAATCGGTTTCGCTATGAAATCGGCGACACCTGCTTCTATATATTTCGCCATCAAATCTTTTCTGACTTTACTTGTCGTGAAGATGATCGGTGCCATTTGTCCCGTAGCACGAATGAGTTTAATAAGAACATAGCTGTCGGTGCCTTGCAAATCTTCGTCTACGATAAATAAATCGGGTTTTGATGTTTTAAGGTATCCGACGGTGGCTTCGGCAGTAGTGACTCCGATAAGTTTATGCCCCGAATCGTTTAGTGCGTTTTTTAAGCTGTTCATAAACATCATCATTTTGTTGATGATCAAAACCGTTTTGGCATCGGGAGATGAACCCGGTGACAGAAGTTCGACTTCAACAGCGATATGTTCGGGTTTACCGGAATTCTCTCCGGTTAAGGTGAGTTTTTTTGGTAAATGAAGCATTTTTATGTCTGCAGACAGCATTGAAAGTGTTGACATGAAGTAATTTATGAATACTTCCAGTTTTTCGTGCCTGATATTATTGAAGTCTTTGCATGCTTCAATTTGGTTTTTACAATCATTGGCAAGTTCGGTTGCGTGTATCTTAACAAGAGTTTCATGGATCGCGTTAAGCCATTGCAAAACAAAAACATAGTGTTTTATTTTTAGTGACCCTCTTAATCCGTTCTCCTGCGCCTGAAAATCTGCATGGAAATTATTAACGGCTTGAAGGTATTCATCCAGGTCTTCGTCAAGCATTTGTTTGATATCGTGGGAGTTTAGTTCGGTTATTGTCAGTAACTTTTCTCTGACTTTCCCGGGTTCTTCTACACCGATTTGCGGTTGTACTTCTTCTACTTCCAATTCTTCGAGGACATTGTGTACATCATCAAAAAACAAGTCTAATGATGGCAGGAAGTAATCTATAAATACTTTTACCCGTGCCTGTTTGATATTATCCATGTCGGAATTTATTGTTAAAAATTTGGTGCACTCTTTTCTCAAAGCTTCTGCATGCATCTCTTCAAGACCGCTGTTGATTATATTTAACCATTGAAACACCGTTGGAAAATCCAGTTCGGAATGTGCGTGGAGCAATTCTTCTTTTTGCAACGGATAAGAGGAAGCTGTTACATTCAAGACTTGAATAAAACTTTCCAACTGGCTGTCGGACATACTGCCGGTAGCATCCGCTCCGACATCTAAAAGCCCCCGAAGTTTTTCTTTTATAACAGCACTGTCTTTTATCACGATAGTTAATTCCTTTTCGATAATAAATGAATATAAATATACTACCACACCACCCGGTGTTCTGCAATATTTATGAGATTTAAATACTAAAAAGAATTGTTTTTAAAGCATTACGTATTGCTCCGGGTCCTTTTACCATCATCGAGTAATACTCCGCTACACGGTCGGCAATTCCGGCCTCTATCAAATCTACGCCAAACATTGCTTTATTGGAAAGTAATGCTTTAATATCACTTTCACCGGCAGAAATAATAGTATCACCAATGCCGGTCGATAAAATCGGGTCGGGACTTATTTGAAAATTATTTCCGTTATCGTCGATACCATGCAAGTATCGCAACCATCCGGCCAGAACAAGGGGGATGGCACGAAGGTCACTTACATCCAAACCTTTTGTAGCGTACGCTTTTAGTGTTTCACCAAAACGTATAGGTACTTTTAATGATGTATCGGTCGCGATTCTCTGCGGTGTATCCGGTATAAACGGATTTGGAAAACGTACATTTATTACCGTATCAACGAATTTCCGAGGAGAGATGATTCCGGGATCGACCACAACAGGTAATCCTTCTTCCGCAATACATTGAACCAGTTTCTTCAGAGATTCGTCTTTCATGGTTTCACTTATTTTCGAATAAGAAAGCAGACAGCCAAAAATTGCCAGACCCGTATGCAACGGGTTTAAACATGTGCATACCTTCATCTTTTCGACTTTTTCCACTATTTCTCTGCCGGTTATAATAATGCCGGCTTTTTCGAGTGGCGGACGGCCGTTTGGAAAAGAATCTTCAATAATAAAATACTCTGATTCTTCGGCATTTACAAAAGCGGAAATCAATGAACCCTTTGCCGTTTTTGTGATTTGCATACCTTCAAGACCCGTATCGGTGAGCATACCGGCAACATCATTATCGGGCCCCGGAGTGATTTTATCAACCATTGTCCACGGGAAAGAAAGGCAGTTTTTATCTTCTGTATATTTAACAAATCCGTTATCTACAAAACCGTTTTCATTCCATTTTACGGCGAAACTAAAAACTGCTTCAAACAGTTTCGTACCGTTTTGAGAGCAGTTATCCATACTCACCAAAGCAAGTGGTGCGGCACCATTTATATATCTGTGATAACACAAGGAAGCAAGTATACCAATAAAACTTTTTGGTGCCGAAGGACCGGCAAGATAATCGGCTTCGATACCGGGGAGGATTTTACCGTCACTGCCTGTTAATGAATAACCCTTTTCGGTTATTGTCAGAGTTACTATCTGGAGGCTTTTAGTAGAAATAATATCTTTTAACCGGGAAATCCCGTAATCATCGACTTTGACCGATTCGACAACACTGCCCAAAACGGTCTTTTCCATGCTTCCGTCTGCTTTTAAGATTACGGATACAGAAAGGTTATCATATGGAGTATATGCAGCGTCAATGATTTCCGGGTCATATCCCTCTGCGACTATGATACCTTTGTCTTGTTGACCTTCATTAAGTAACCTCTGGTGTGCTGCTGCAGCCAATGAACGAAAGATATTGCCTGCGCCGAAATGCAGCCATACAGGTTCATTTTGTGTTTTCTCCGAAACCGATTCCCGGTCAAACTTTGGTAGAATAAATCCTTTTGATTCCCACAAATTTATATCTTTTAAACCATTATTCGATAAAATCATAATTCTCCCCCGTAAACTACAGATTAAAAAAAGCTTTTGTATTATTGTAACAAATATCTTTAATTAAAATCTCCAAATATTTTTTATCCGCAGGGTACCTGCCCGAATCGACCCAGCCGCCAAGCATATTACACAGTATACGCCTGAAATATTCGTGACGTGTATAACTTAAAAAGCTTCGTGAATCGGTCAGCATACCGACAAAGTTGGCGAGTACACCGGCTTCCGCGAAAGTCATGATCTGCTGCTCCATACCGGCCAATGTATCATTAAACCACCACGCACTGCCTTGTTGTACCTTGCTTCGTATTCCTTCCTCCGGAAAACATCCCGCAATAGTGTTTATTATTTGATCAAATGAAGGATTTATTGAAAAAAGTATAGTTTTTGGCAGTTTATCTTCGTTGTTTAATTCATTGAGAAATTCCGCAATTCCGGAAAAATCGCATGAAGGGTCTATACATTCAAAACCGGTATCGGGGCCGAGTAATTTAGTCATTTTTTTATTTACACCACGCTTGACACCTAAATGAAGCTCCATCACCCAACCAAATCGGGCATATTCTTTTGCAAGAAAGCTCATTAAAGCGTACCGGAAGGAATCTGTTTCGGTAGTTGTCAATGTTTCGTTTTGTTTACGTTTCTTAAAAATCGCTTCAATTTGTTCATCTTTGGACGGAGCATAAGAAAGCTGATGGATCCCATGATCGGCGGTACGGCAGCCAAGAGAGTTAAAAAACTCCATACGGTTTAAAAGTGCTTCTTTTAAACTGCTAAAATCCTCAACCTGCACACCCGATACATTGCCAAGTCTGCCGATATATGTGATAAAGTCTTCCCGGTCTATATCAAGGACCGCACCCGGCCGCCATCCGGGCAAAACCTTTGCGGATACGGTGTTTTCCTCTGCTATCTTTTTATGGCTGTTTAGTTCGTCTGCAGGGTCATCGGTGGTTACAATGACTTCAACATTCATTTGTTTTATGATACCGTGGACACGTAAATTATTATCATTTTCCAGCTTTTTGTTGCATAGGCCCCATATTTCTTTTGCCGTATCGGGATTAAGAGGTATATCACAATCAAAAAACCGCTGCAGTTCCAAATGTGCCCAATGAAATACCGGATTTCCCGCGGCACGGGGAAGTACATTCGCAAACGCTTCGAATTTATCAAACCCGGGAGCATCACCCGTGATAAATTTTTCGGCGATTCCGTTAGCCCGCATCAAACGCCATTTATAGTGGTCACCACCAAGCCACGCTTGCGATAAATCGGTAAACTGCCTGTTTTCAAGTATTTCATCCGCATTAAGATGACAATGATAATCAATGATCGGCATCTCTGCCGCATACTCGTGAAATAATTCCTTTGCGGTATAACTTTCCAAAAGAAAATCTTTATCCATAAAACTCATTACATATCTACCTCATTTAAAACATTTTACGTGAGTTGATTACATGATAATATCATATTAAAGTGATATTGCCAATAAAAGGCGTTTGCTATATACTAAAATACACGGCATAAATGGATGTTTCTCCGATGTTATATTATACACTCAAAAAATTAAATCTATATGAAAGGTTGTAGCGACTTGTATATAGAAAATGAACAGAGCGGACTAAGTATTGAAGAAATCAAAGAATATATTACCGGGTCCGTAAAAGACAGGGATCTTAAAAAAGTATTACTTATACCACCCGACATGACACGGCTCCAGTCCGGAGCCGGTCTGATTACGGCATTATATTATGAAATATTAAGTGATGTCCATGTTGATATCCTACCCGCACTTGGCACACATGCTCCGATGACACGGGCAGAGCAAGTATCGTTTTTTGGAGATAAAATACCGGAAGAGCGTTTTCTTGTACACAGATGGCGGGAGTATGTGACAAAAATCGGCGAAGTACCCGGAACATTCGTTAAAGAAGTATCCGGTGGTTTGATGGATGAAACCATGGACGTAGAGGTTTCAAACTACCTGCTCGACCCGTCTTATGACCTGATATTATCGATCGGACAAGTCGTTCCTCACGAAGTTGTCGGAATGGCGAATTACACAAAAAATATCGTTGTAGGATGCGGCGGCAGCCGTTTCATAAATCAATCACATATGCTGGGTGCTTTTTATGGTATGGAAAGAATAATGGGAAAAGATTTTTCACCCGTGCGAAAAGTTTTTGATTACGCCGAAGAACATTATATCTCAAAACTGCCTGTGGAATACGTCTTGACCGTAACGGTCAGCGAAGGAGAAAACACCGATATTATAGGACTTTATATAGGAAAAGAAAGAAACGTCTTCACACAAGCTGTGGCTCTCAGTCAAAAGCACAATTTGATTTATTTGGAAAAACCTGTTCAAACCTGTGTGGTATGGCTTGACGAACGCGAATTCCACTCCACATGGCTCGGAAACAAAGCAATCTACAGAACCCGCATGGCAATGGCAGACGGCGGCAAACTGATAATTCTCGCCCCCGGAGTCAAAATGTTTGGCGAAGACCCGGAAAACGACCGCCTGATCCGCAAGTTCGGATACATCGGCAGAGAAAAAATACTGGAACTAAGCAAAACCGAACCCGAACTGCAAAACAACCTGTCCGTAGCCGCCCACCTGATCCACGGCTCAACAGACAACCGCTTTTCCGTAACATACGCCACAAAACACCTTAACAAAAGCGAAGTGGAGAGTGTCGCGTTTAACTATATGCCCCTGGATGAAGCGATAAAAATGTATGATCCCATTGAGTTAAAACAGGGATATAATACTCTGCTTGATGGTGAAGAAATATTCTTCATCGAAAACCCCGCTTTAGGTCTTTGGTCTATAAAATAATTTCTTGCACCAATCAGTGAGTATCTTGGAGCTAGTATTTTTTGCTGTTGTAAAGCGTAACCATGGACGGTGGAGCGTCCGAGCGTGTAAACATGGACGTTTACTCGAGAGGTAGACAGTAAAAAATACTAGCTCCAAGATGCGAACCCACTATGCACTATTGACATTTGGTATATTATTAAATATTCTTAATACATTAAGATAAAAGAGGTAACATATGAATAAAGCAGACATTGGACTTGTCGGACTTGCGGTTATGGGTGAAAACCTTGTTATGAATATTGAAAGTAAAGGTTTTTCTGTTTGTGTACACAATCGTACGGTAGACAAAGTGAGGAACTTTATACAAGGCCGTGCAAAGGGGAAAAACATTTGCGGAGCGGATACGCTTGAAGAACTTGTCGCATGTTTAAGAACACCCAGAAAAATCATGCTGATGGTTAAAGCAGGACAACCTGTTGATGACTATATAGAACTGTTGATACCTCTGTTATCGCCCGGAGATATCATTATAGACGGCGGCAACACACATTACACGGACACGATCAGGCGTACAAAGTATGTCGAAACCAAGGGATTGCTTTATATAGGCACGGGAGTATCCGGCGGTGAAGAAGGGGCATTACTAGGACCGAGTATTATGCCCGGGGGATCACCGGAAGCCTGGCCACACGTGAAACCGATATTTCAAAGCATCGCAGCCAAAGTTGAAGACGGGATACCCTGCTGTGACTGGGTCGGAAACGACGGAGCGGGGCATTATGTAAAAATGGTGCATAACGGCATTGAATACGGCGACATGCAGCTTATATGTGAAGCATATTTTCTGATGAAAGAATACCTTGGTATGAACGCCGATGAAATGCACGAAGTGTTTAAAGAATGGAACGAAGGTGTACTCGACAGTTATCTTATTGAAATAACACGCGATATACTTGCATATAAGGATGATGACGGAACACCGGTAGTTGAAAAAATTCTCGATACCGCAGGGCAGAAAGGTACCGGAAAGTGGACATCGGTCGCATCGTTGGATGAAGGAGTACCACTCACTTTGATCAGCGAAGCGGTATATGCACGCTGTATATCGGCGATGAAAGACGAAAGAGTAAAAGCGTCGAAAATATTGGAAGGACCGGCTCCGGCAGGGAAGTTCAACGGTGACAGAAAAGAGTTCATCGAAGATATCCGCCGGGCTTTGTTTGCGTCAAAAATCATTTCATACGCACAAGGCTTTGCGTTGCTGCGTGCCGC
>Ga0123356_10006362_pt1 | contig 11911 bp, 9 predicted proteins | sample TergutEmb28metaG_2_FD_92546 | JGI IMG/M metagenome (GOLD analysis project Ga0123356, IMG submission 92546) | Embiratermes neotenicus P3 segment gut microbial communities from Petit-Saut dam, French Guiana - Emb289 P3 | ecosystem: Host-associated > Arthropoda: Insects > Digestive system > Gut ... | reverse complement strand
CGTCGCTCGGAACATCTCCCCCGTGATTCTCCTCTAAGGTCCTCTATCAGAAGCTGCTGCTGTCTGGTAACTCGCTGCCACTCCGTACCTGTTCATCGTGGCAGCGTCTGGACACCCAGGTAGCCCGACGGTCGCTCTTTTCGAAGGGGCGCTAGAAAGGCGAGGAACTGTACAAGACAACAAACGGTGAAGGCTATGGCGGCGCCCGACACACCAAACCATATGATCAGTGGCACCCCGATCGCGATCGCAGCGACTGCAGCGGCGAGCTGTGACTTGAACACAGTCAGGCTCTGCTCTAACCCATAAAATACAGCACCCAAAAAATTGGTTATATACAGAAGTACAAAACCCACCACCAACACCCGGAGTGGTGCCCTGTAGGAAATGTAATTCGAGTGCGAACCATACAGTATTTTCAACCAGAAGCTAGGCCACAAGAACAGCAGGCAGAAGTAAGGCATTATGAGCAGCGCGCCCCCTGCCGCATGCTTGAGGCTTGCACTCCACGCGGCATTCCTACCCTGTGCAGCACGGGCTCTGGCGACATCAGGTACAACGAGATTACCGAGTGCAGTCATGACTGGGCGACTTGCTCCCAACGGATTCGTTATCGCCTGAAACACCGCAGCTGCGGCAGGTCCTTGATACAGGGCCAGGCCCCAGGGAAAAATTTGATAGGCACAGCCATTGGCAACATTGGCCAGGAAAGCCCAGCATCCAACCTCCCACGCATGGCGTATTAGTCCGGCGGCCCTCCGGCAAAGTGAGAAACGTACGCGCACTTGTACCAGTTGGAGCGCTGCAGCTGCTGCTGAGGTCACGGCAATTGCGCCGAAGGCGCTGTCAATCGCCAGTTGATTGCGGGATGCCAGGACCCACAGCAGGCCAACTTGCCCCAGATAGCTGACGACATCGCCCGTCACCGCTGCGCGATGCCGCAGATGAGCCATCAGTGCGCGCCTGGGAACTTCCTGTAACTGCCATAAGACAAGACAGGCAATCGCCCATGGGGCTGTTCTTATCTGACCCATTACTTTCGCCGCCACCACGAGAAGTGCAACCAGAGGCAGGGACAAGAGTAATGTCGAGTACAGTGATTCACCGGCCAGAGTCCGCAAACCCTCCTCGTCTGCGGCAGCTCCTCTGACCGCCAAAGGATATGTGACCAGGCCGGCATGGAGGGTATTTGCAAAGATTATGATTCCGTATAACAAAGCGAATATGCCATAGGTCGCTTGATTCAAGTGGCGCGCGAGAAGAATCTGCGTAGAGAAGTTTCCCAGGCTAGCCACACCCTGATCAGCCATTGCCCACATACTTGACGCCGTGGGGTATGGTGAGACGTTTCGCTTCAGCGACTTCTGATCGACAACGTCTGGCATACAAGACACGAATCTTCGACGCGCTGCTGCGAGTCGTTCCGGCTTCGCTCAAGTGGATCGGAAGGCCCGGCAGTCAATTCTGCCGGGTGGCATGTTGCTTGCTTCAGCGTCGCAGGCTCGAACGAGAGCACATTGTGATAACGAGCGCGAAACCGGAGGGTAGCGAACCCCGACCGAAACGCCCCGAAATCTACTCCCGTCGGCCAGAGCGCCAGAAACGAATTGAGCAAAACCAACTCCCCGCCTGAGGCTCTGATCGAAAACTGACAGTCCGAAACGGTTTCGCTGGGTGCGAACACGCTCGGTGGGAGTCTCGGATCCCGGCAATTCATTGGTTTGTCGAAGTTGTTCTCACGAGTCGTGTCTCGTCGATTCTTTCCGGGACAACCGGGTTCCGTTCACGGGCAAGCGTGCACGGAGGCGGAGAGTTTCAGAAGAGATTGCCCCCCAGACTGTCTCCGCGAACACTTTTCGCGGGTCGCTGGCACTTACCTGTTCCCACTGATTGGACGCCACGATCCAGGCCGCGGCGATGACCAGGCAGCTGACGGTCAAAAGCAATATAATCAACATCCGCGGCGGGAACGATTTTTTCTCTGGAAGATTGGCAGCATCGAGGATCTTGACTGCCGGGATTTCCTTGGCCTCTTCGATCTTGGCCAATTCGTACTGCTCCGTGAGAAGCTCGTAAACGGTTTCCTGGACCTTGGTCTCGCGGTACAGATCGGCCCACTTAACCCCCAGCAGAGGTAATTGCCGGATCGATGGAAATTCCTGCGAGTTCGATTTGCCGTCGGTTTGGTCGGGCGGATCCGAGGTTTCGCCTCCAATCTTATGCAATTGGTTTCGCAGTTCATTGACGGTCGCCTGCAATGAACGCACCCGCACACTGTCCTTGGCGTAGATCTGCTCGAGTCCTTGAAGTTGCGATTGCGCCGCAATGAGCTCTCCTTCGAGCTTAGCCGCTGCCTCCACGGTTGCCTTACCCTGCGCGTTGATGTCGATCGTGGTGTTCTGACTGGCATATTGGCTGAACCGCTCGGATGCGGTATCGAGGTCCTTTTTTACAGTTTGCAGGCGCTGCTCAATGAAAATTCGCTCACGGCGAGCCGAAGAGGTCGAAACCTCCGCCACCAAACGATCGAGCTCATCGACATAGGCCTGAGCGAGTTCCTTGGCGCGGTGGGGATCGCGATCGGTGACCGTGATGGTGACGACGCCGCTCTTACGGTCTTCGTTCAGGAAGGTACGCCTGTCCAGGATTTTGCGCGCGTCCTCCCAATACTGGACGTTGTAGACCTTGCGCAGATCGAATTTATCGATCAGGCGATCCTGCACGGTGCGGCCACGCAGAACGTCGATGAAGAGCGCACCCGTCGTCTTCATCCCAAGCAATTCGCCTGCCATCGAACTCAGCCCTGCACCACCCTTGCCCGCCAGGGCTGCAATCATCGCCATCGCTGACCCGGATGGCGAGTCAGGAGGCATAAGCCGCGTCGTGGATTCGTAGCGATTGGGGATAACGAAGGCAACAAACGTCGACAGAATCAGACTCCAAAGGGCGACGCGCTTGATGAGCCTGCGCCGTTCCCATAGCAGTTGCAGCCATTCGTATTCCGCCGGGCCGCCGGACAGGTTCGCGAGTTCAAAACTGTCTTGCACGGGCTCCACTTCGCGCGGGATTTCGATGGGTGGTGCCACGGATTGAGTGGAATGTTTCATTTTAGAGCCTGCAAATAAGACTTATTGATGACGGGGCCTTGGCCAGAAACCGAACTGGAACGACGCGACCACATTGGACTGACGGTTTGTAGCCAACAGGGGAATCTGCCAGCGCTCATACTGCAGGTTACCGGTGAACCGGAAGTCCTGGCCGGTGAAGATGTCGGCATTGATCGCAACGTCGTTCTGATTCCCGCCTTGCGGAAGGAAGAAATGGCTGACCGCACGATGGCGGAGTTCGAGTCCGATCTTTTGCCTCGCCGAGATCCAGTAGCTGGTGCGTATTGATTCACCCTGTGCCGCCCGTCCCAGCCAGCTTCCGACGAAGCTGCCGTCGTTGGTGTACCCGTTGACGTATTGGGCATTCCAGTAGAAATAGCCGGCGGGCTCGGCGTTATAGCCGACCGCGTTGGTGGACCCACCCTCGAGTCTCAAATCGAGTTTGGGGATCCTGGGGATCCTGGCGAAATACAGTCCCCCCTGGAAGATCGACTGTCGCATGTAGGGAATCGGGGAAGGCTGGTCCTCACTCATCGCTTCCCCATAAAAAGTCAGCCAGTCACGCATCTTGGGAATGCGATAGGAAAAATCCGCGCCCGTCCTCCCATCGCCTAAGGTATCGCCGTGAACATGGATGCCGAAGGTGGATTTGAAAAACGTGGTCGGAGTCAGCGGATTCCCCGGGCCCCCGTAGAGCGTCGTTTTGGTCATGCCGAACTGGAAGTTCCGGGTGAGCTGGAAGGTGATCCTGCCGCCGCTGATGAAGGGTTGTCGCCGCAGCGGCTGCCCGTACGATCCCACAAGCGAGCCATGACCGAAGAAAGCATTGTTGATGAACTCCTGTCCCGATGTCTGTCCGATAAAGGCTTGTAATCGAATCTGTCCGAAATAGTGAAGCAATCCGGGCAACTCAAATGGGCTTACGCGATCGAGGGTGAACATCTTGTTCATCGGGGGAATGTTATTGGTGAAAAGCATCGCGCCAGAATCGCTTGGCCCCCACCACAGGCTGCGCCTGCCAAACGACAATTGCCAGTTCGAAAGGTTTATCCCGACATAAGCGTCGAGAAGCTGAAAACGGCTTATGGCGGCTGCCGGAAGGGCAGGTGGATTGGCTGGCAGTCCGTCGACATTGCTTATGAAATTGAGAGCTGCAGGCGAAAGCGATGGCGCCGACGGCGCGGACTGATACTCTCCTCGCGTGTAGACTACGAACGGGCCCGCGGTCGTCCACCCGGACACTCCTGCCACACTGTTAAAACCTTCCTCGTAAGGCCTGCCGTAATCATTCAGTATCGTTTGGCCGAAATGATAGTTGTCCGTCAGCGGCTTGCCCGCGATTCCCACTGCCCGGGCATAGACGGACTCGAGCTGAGCGCTGCGATTACTCTCGCCACTCATTAACTCGGAATCATGTGCGAACTCTCTTGCAAGCGCCGAGTAAAGTTGCTGGACTTCCGGCGAGGCAGTTGTCTCCGGCAGGAGTTCGCCGGCTTCGTTCAGTAAGCGGGTGCATTCCAATCGCGTCCAGGGACGAGTCGCAAGGTCCGCGCTCTTTACGTATCCCAAGGCGGCCAGACGCTCCATCGCCGGATAGACCCAGCTATCCAATGGCACGTACGGAGATCCCATGAAGGCTGGTGTGCGGACGGTATCGGCGTTGGCGAGTTCGCGGGGCGACTCCCACGCCGCACCGCCGACTTCCGGATTATGCCGGTGTCGGTAAATGTTCTGCGAAATCAAATATCCCAATACGCTTCCCACCAGAACGTCAGAGGGAAAGTGCTCGCGAGCCTTGATGCGCGACAAGCTGATTGCCGATGCCGCTCCGTAAGCGAACAGCGAAGGGATCGTTCCCGGGTACTCATGCGCGAAGACCCCGGCGATGGACCATGCGGCCGCTGAATGTTCGGATGGAAACGATGATCCGCCATGGAAGAACCTGCCGGTTCCATTGCCTTCATACGGACGCTCCCGTTGCAGGGAGTATTTCAGAGCTTCGACTGTGATCAGACTGTTCAAAGCTGCTTCCCCGGCGAGGAAGCCGGTCTCACGCCAGTGGTCGTTGTGCGTCGGAAAACTGAGCACGTAGAGTCCGCCTGCGGCGCCGATCAGGCCGGCGATGCCATAGTTGGAAACGTCCTTGTAGTGCTTGATCGTCGTGGGATTTTGATTGAGGGAAGCACTAAACTGGTGATCGGTGACGAAAAGGCCGGCAGCAATTCCGCCGAGCGGCACCAGCCAGTTCACATCTGACACACGGACCTTGGAGGGACTGGTCCAAATCCGCTTCTGATCCTCGAGGAGATCGACAAAGTGGCCCGAAAAACCGGTTCTCGCCGAGTCCTCAGCGGGTACATAGGGATTCATGTTGAGGACGGGTTTCGCCGCCGCCTTCGCATCAGCACCGTCGCTTGTGGACGGTGCGTTCACCATTGCGTTGTCGGGGGCGTTCTGTCCGTGGTCGGCAGCATCCTGCGGCCGGGCCTGGGCTGTCATCAGAAACACAACAGCAGCGGCCAGAAATCCGGGGAACGCTCTCGACGTCGCCTTCAAGACTGCAATCCAAGAGTTGCTAGGGATGGATATACGCAATTGTCAGGGCGAACGAGGATGCAACCTGGGCAGCCTGCAAAATTGGAGTCCAATCGCGATTTCCAACGTTGGGTGCGCGCTCGGGCACGACAATGGAGTCACCCGGTTTGAGTACCGTGCTCATAGGATCGCCGGTCCAGAATCCGGAATTGTTTTTGGCGGCGAGAACGGATCCATCCGCGCGAATGACGAACGTTGCCTTCTTGTCGGCGACCTGCGTCAGGCCACCGGATTGGCTCAGGTACCACTTCGCGCTCTTGCCCGGCTCATAACTGACTGCTGTGGGGTTGTAGACTTGACCGCTGACCATTACGAAGTTCGACTTCTTGGGGATGATCAGAACGTCGCCATCCCGGAGAGCGATATCGGCGGACGTGTTCGCAAGCCTTTTGGGATCAGAGGGGATATGGACGACGACTCGACCAACAGGTGCCGTCGCCTCCAGCTGCCGAAGGGCGGTATCGGTCTGCGAGATCGCGGTCAGTTTGGCATTTTTCTGAGCGGCGTCCCCCTCAGGCAAGCCTTGAAGATAGGTCTGTGCGTCTTTGAGACGATCTACCAGTTCAAGGTGGGCACGCATTTCAAGTTCGCGCACTTCCTGACGGATAAGCACGGCCCCGTAGGGAAAAGCCTGGGATGTGAATCCTCCGGAGCGCGCGAGTACGGAACTGAGCCGCTCTCCCGGGGCTATCCCATAAGTGGCCGGATGCTGCACTTCCCCTTTTACCGCCACGGACGCGCTCAGGTCGTTCCACTGTGGAATCTGTCCAACGGACAGGACATCTCCGTTGCGCAGTGGGAGATTCTCGTTGGGGTCTCCGGACAAAGCGGATGCGAGTTTGATGTCTACGTGTTCGTTCGTGCCGCTGGTGGCGACAAAACGAGTGAGGTCAGCAGTTTCGGCGAATGCACTGCGCTTCAATCCTCCGGCAGTTCTGACCAGGTCTTCGATTCGCATGTTCGAGGTCAGCGGATAGCGTCCCGGCTTGGCGACCTCGCCCCGGATGTCGACCGTGGGAGCGTCCACCCTTTCCAGGCTGCGATGAATCAGCAATCGGTCGCGGGGTTCGAGGACGATGTTGTCTACCGGGTTGCCCGCGAGAGCTTCGCGGAGGTTGACGCTGAGAATCTTCATGGTTCCGTCGGATTCAGAGCGGAACAACTGAGCGGTATCGAGGGCAGCGTCCGGGGTGATTCCGCCGGCGAGATAGAGAGCATCGCGGAGGTGGGCTTGTCCTGAAGTTCGATAAGTTCCTGGCTTGCGCACTTCTCCAATTACCGAAACCTGCGGAGGCGGCTCAAAGTCGTAGCGGCTGAAGATACGAACGGTGTCGAGAGGTTTTAGAGCCGGGGCTGATGCCGGATTTGCCAGCGCCGTCGAAACGTCAAAGCTCTCGACCGTGGGATGGAAGTCTGGCGGGTTGAGCCGGATGATTTCCCCGTAGTGCGGCGCCGGCTCAGGAAGCAGGTCGCTGTAGGACGCGATCAGGTCCGTGACCTTCATTCCCTGCTTGTAGGAGTAGCGACCGGGGCGCAGTACATGTCCCTGCAGGTAGATTGCATCTTCGTTATAAGTGGCGATCGGGAAGATATGCACTTGATCGCCATCTTGAACTTTAAAGGCAGCCAGTTGTTGCGCAACATTTTGAGAATCGTCGCTGGTGAGCTCGAGGCTCAGCATGGTTCGCTTTTCGTGCGCTTCGACACGCTGCACTTCGATATGGCGGAGCGCTGCTGTGGGCAGAATGCCGCCCGCCAGCTCGAGAGCATCAGCCAGCGAAGCCTCATTCAACAGTTCGTAGACTGCGGGGCGGCGCACCATGCCTTCGATCGTCACTTGCGCACCGATGGGAGGAACCCGCAGTGTGTCGCCACTCTCCAGACGCTTGAGATCGGAACGTACCCCGTGCAGCAGCAATTCGTAAGCGTCGACTTGCTCAATCATTTGATCCCCGCGAAAGTGCTGCAACTTGCGCAGAGAACCGCGAGCCGTGATTCCTCCAGCCGCGATGAGAGCATTGAGCGGCGTGGACAGAGAGCTGATATCGTAGGCGCCCGGCTCCGCCACCTCACCCACGATGTACACGCGGACGGTGCGCAGCTTGGAAACGGAAACGTCCGCGGAAACATCGCGATACACGGAACGCAAAGCATGCTGAACGTCGAGCTGCACTTGTTCGAGACTCTTTCCGCTGACAAGCAACGGCGCGGTATCGGGCAGGGGAACCCGGCCCTCGCGATCGACGCGATGCACAAATCGTTGTGAAACGCTGCCCCAAAGATTAATCGACAGGCTGTCTCCGGGACCCACCACATAGTCGGGTCCCACCGGGATATCCATCGGAACGACATCATCATCGTTGATGGAATTGCGAAAGACATCCAGACCAAAGCGTTCGGCAGGACGCTGGGACGCCGCCGCTTGCACGTACATGTCGTACAGCGAAGGGACGTCGGCATAGGGATTGGCGGGACGCACCATCTTGACCGGACTCGCATCCTCTTCCTCTCCGGTGGTCCGGCGTTTCCAGTCCGTGCGCGATGACCGCTCCCGGACATCTCGATCCGAAATGCTGGTGGTGTTATCAAGAGAGCCGCGGCGGTCGAGAAACGACTGCAGATCGACAGAATTTGCGGATTGACCATCGATGCGGGACTGCCGGGGACGAAGCGGGGTAACATCGTCCGGCGATTTCATGGAAGCCGAGCCAAGGCCGGCCCCGAGAAGGGACGACATGCCCGCAGACGACATACCCAGGGAGGACATCCCTGGCGAAGACGTGCCGTCGTTGAGATCGGTTTTCAGCGTGCGAAGCAGGTCGGGAGAAAAACTTGGCCCACCATCCGGAACCGTTTGCTCTTCGTACTCGTCTTCGCGCTGTTCCATCCGCCTGCGATTTTTCCGTTGGTTGCAGGACGGATCCTGATCCTCGGGACGACACTCGGATGTACGTTCCAGTCCCTGTTGCTCATTTTGTTCCGCTTGTTCCGCGTTGCTCTCATTCGGCCCCATCGCCTGTGAGTCTTCCTGTGCCTCAATCTGCACCAGCTGCCGGGCGCGTTCTTTCAGGACAAGATCTTGTTCTTTTGCGAGGCTCGACTCCGGATTGGGCGAAGGCAGGAGATAGCCGTATCTCTGCACCAAAAGTGTCGCGACGGAGCGGAAGGCCACATCGTGGTCGAGACGGTCGAAAATGGCCTGATCCGTCAAGTCCGAATCTTCTACGATCTGACCGTTGTCGGTGGCCTCTTTCGCCACCCAGCGTTTCAATTCGACGAGCAGTCCGGCATCTTTCACCAGCACTTCGCGAATCTGCACCGACGAGGCAGCGACATGCTTGAGATTGTCCTTGGCGAGTTCAGAGAGTTCAAGGGCTTGGTTGCGCTCCGGCCTCGCCGTCTCCGTGCGGGTATCGGTGCGCATGGACTGATTACTCTGGCCACAGAGAAGGCAAGACAGGACAAATACTGTCAGAATAGATAGCGCGACAGAGCGATGATTTGACATAGAGCAGTCCCTACCCCTCATTTCGAGCTCTTGACGAAGAAGCGGAGAACACTTAGGCGGCCTCGAGGTCGGCCTCGTCAAGTTCGATAGCCAGCGAACGCTGGATTAAGTCAATCGAGAAGATCAGGCGGCAGCGCTCCTTCCGTCGCACTATCACTCCTTCCAATCCCTGGAAGGGCCCAGTGCGTACGCGCACTTTTCGGCCGGCCCGAAGATACGGATGTGGCTCGATCTTCGCACTGCCAGAAAGTCGATTCCGGAGTGCCTCGATCTCTTCTGCCGGCAGCGCAGCGGGCTGACCCTGGAAGGAGACAAGCTGCACCACCCCCGGCACCTGGAGTACTTTCAGCTTGTTCGATAGCGACATGTGTACAAATACGTAGCCCGGAAATAGAGCGAGTTCCAGCTCTTTGCGGCGATCCTTCCACCGCCTCACCGAACGATAGGAGGGCAAGAAACACGAGAGCTGGCGGCGCTCAATCTGCTCGGCAACGCGTCGCTCATGGCGAGCGCAGGTATATAGCGCATACCACCGCGGCTGCAGGTTTTGACTGGGCCCGTCCGAGCATTTTGAATCTGCCAACATTTTTCTTTTCTCTCGCTCTCGAGGCAAGCAGCTATAGCTTCGCCCCCTCACTTACACTGGCCATTGTGAGCTAAGGCCTATGTTTCCAGATAGTTACAACCAAATTGCAACCAATCGAAGCTCAGATTCGTGCCAATCCGACTACTTGTGCACGTTGCCGCATGGCGTCCAAAAGTCCGGCTTCCGAACTCTCCAGTACCTTGCTGCGGATATCGACAACGGCCCAATAGAAAAGCGCGCGGTTCTGTTCAGGAGCGAGCGCGAGGATCTTCATCTCCGGGTATCGCCCGAGCAGGAAGCCACACTGTGCGCGATACTTGTTCCGGTCGTCCATGGGCACGATCAGCACATCCGGCCTGGTTTCAGCTACCGCCTCGGCAAGATCATCCTGCTTCCCAACTTCTCCGACCAACTCGATGTCAGGTTGATCCGCTATCGTGGCGCTGATTAGTTCACGCATGAGCCTGGGCTGGTTAGCGATGAGGACGCGTATTCGATACATGGTGTTCCAGTCGCGGTCGGGGATTTCCTGTCGAAGTTACTGCCTGGGTTTCACTCGAGGCAAGATTCAAATGAGAGCTAGGGGGGGCTTCGTTAGCTCCTTTCGTACTGCCCCGTGGCGCAGGAATAGGTACCCCGACTAGTACCGGATTAGTACTAATTTAGCCCGTTGGGTTGGACAACATTTCGGATTCTACCCACATCTATGGTCAGGAATGATGGCTGACCCAATTGGTTCTTGGTTGGCCAAACAAGGGGTTTTCTTACCAGAGAGAGCGTAAAGTCGATGCCTTCAGGCATGGGATATAAGCGACCTGTGATATGTTCTTTTCTGTCGGTTCTCGCGAAAACCAGCGAAAACCCGATCGTAAATACCCAAGTTGAAAAACTTCGTCGTTCGTGGGGCTGACGGAGACGTGAAACGCTTGTGGACCTGTCATAAGACCTCCTGCTGGGGCAAACAGGGTTGAGGCAAGAATCCTCCGCCTTTTTAGGCGGGGGAATGTCAATGGGAAAGAATGGGACAAGCACACATCCAGAACGCCTACGACGATTCTGGCCGGTTCGTCCGGCTTTCAGGATTCTGAAATTTTTTTCACAACTTTTTGCTCGAATCTGAGTTAATCTTTTGCGTCTTAAGTTGGAATCCCAGGATCGAGTTGCGGGTTCGCTTAACGCCGTGGTGGAAGGCTGAGCTGCAGCTGGTGCATTCTGTCTTTCATACGAGGTAAACAACCAGACCGAGGCGTTGGCGTTTCAGAGGGGGAACGTCGACGTTCTTCCGCTTTTATGAAAGGGGCGTCATGCGGAAGACCGCTGCAGTGTACCTGCTAGCCGAGAATCGTCTGCTACGCGAAGCTTTGATTCGGGTTCTCAGCAAGAGAAGTGAAATTTGTGTGGTTGGCGCAAATTCCTACTCCCCAACCGTACATCGCGAAATCGTCGCTGCCCGCCCCCAAATCATTCTGCTCGATTCAAGCGGCCTGGAACCTTCCAGGCTGACGCTGGTCTCCACCCTTCGCACTGCCATTCGAAGCCTGCGAATCGTAGTGGTAGACATGGATCCGGACGAAGAAATTCTGCTGGGCGCGATTCGAGCGGGTGCGGTGGGATACGTGCTGAAGAATGCTTCGGCTTTGGAGGTAGCCGCGGCGATCCACGCCGTCGCCGCAGGCAGGGCCTTTTGTCCCCCGTCTCTTTGTATGGCATTGTTCCGTTGTATCCGGCAACAAGTGCCGGCGTCGGCGCCGACAAGCGTTGTCTGGGGATCTGATCTGGGCCTCAGCCGGCGGGAACAGGAGACGGCGGAGCTCTTGCGTCAGCGCCTCACGAACAAGGAAATAGCTCTCAGTTTGAGCCTTTCTGAACAGACTGTGAAAAACCACGTCCACTGCATACTGCGCAAACTCGGGGTGCCCAATCGATTTAGCATCGCCGAGTTCTGCGAGAACCGGGAGAACCATACAAAACTGTACACCGTGACTGCGGCGGCCCAGACAGAGACTGGTCCAGCTTACGCGGGTCCGCAAACCTTGAAACCTGCTGGCTGATAAACCTCATGTGCTTTCGTGCACGGCACAGCGAGGGCTGGATTGAATCGGCCTTGATCGGCCG
>Ga0123356_10006361_pt1 | contig 11912 bp, 9 predicted proteins | sample TergutEmb28metaG_2_FD_92546 | JGI IMG/M metagenome (GOLD analysis project Ga0123356, IMG submission 92546) | Embiratermes neotenicus P3 segment gut microbial communities from Petit-Saut dam, French Guiana - Emb289 P3 | ecosystem: Host-associated > Arthropoda: Insects > Digestive system > Gut ... | reverse complement strand
GCGACAAAAGTATGGTTTTATGTTAAATACAAAAAAAATATATTTTCGCGCTTAAATTATTCTTGCTCATGAAGAAATTCTTCTTTCTAAGTATCTTATTTGTCTTGATATGTTGTTTCTCTTGTAAATCAACAAAATATGACAACCTCCCTCCAACATTAGCCGAGTTGTGCAGGAAAATTGATAAAAGTCCTAAAAACAGCGATCTTTATCAACAACGTGCTGAGTATTATTACCAAAATAATAAAGTTGATGACGCTTTAGCAGATATTTTACAGGCTATAAAATTAGATAATACAAAATCTACCTATTATGTTACATTAGCGGACATCTATTTAGCTAAAGCTGAAACAGATTTAGTAGAAGAAATGCTTAAAAAAGCAATATCTATTGATAATTATAACGAGGCATATTTAAAATTAGCTGAACTGTATCTATATCAATACATGTATCATGAATGTGGAGAAATATTAGAAACAGCTATTCGTTTGCAAAATCATAATCCTAAAGCATTTCTAACAAAAGCTATTTTATTAAAAGAAAAAGGTGATACTATAGGTTATCTTAGAATGATGCAGTTGGTAATTGATCAAGACCCTAAAGAAGTAATTGCTTATACAAGTTTATCTGAATTTTTTCAGGAAAAATTAAATCCATTAGCTATTAGTTACTTAAAAAATGCATTGGAGATAACACCCAATGACAAATTTTTGAACTATAATTTGGGAAAATTGTATCAAGATTTAGGAGAATTGGCGTTGGCAAAAGAACAATATCAAAATCTAATATTTATTGATCCGCGAAGTTATCCCGCCTATAATAATTTAGGGTATATTGCTTTTTATTACGAGGATAATTATGGAGAAGCCGTTCGTTATTATAGCAAAGCCATTGAAATCAATCCTAACTATGATCAGGCTTGGTTCAACAGGGGTCTTGCTTACGAATATATGGATGAGTTTCAAAAAGCACGTGAAGATTATTTACAATGTTTACTAATTAATCCTAATTATGAAAGTGCTATTAAGGGGCTAAACAACCTAGATGCAATGAAACAACAATAAAATAATGCTTAATCCAAATCTTGATGCATCCAGTGGGCGTTTATCAGTAGCCGAAAAAGAGTTTGAACGTTCCGTTCGCCCTTCTGATTTTGCCAATTTTTTTGGACAAGAACAGGTTATTGAAAACATTGTAGTCTTTGTACAAGCAGCAAAAGGAAGAAAGGAAGCATTAGACCATGTACTCCTACATGGTCCTCCCGGATTGGGAAAAACCACTCTATCGCACATTATTGCCAATGAAATGGGGGTAAATATGAAAGTTACCTCCGGTCCCGTAATAGACAAACCTGGCGAGTTGGCAGGCTTGCTTACCAATTTAGAGCCTCACGATGTGCTTTTTATTGATGAAATTCATCGACTCTCGCCTGTGGTAGAAGAGTATTTATACTCGGCAATGGAAGACTACAAGATTGACATTATGATTGACTCCGGTCCGAATGCGAGAAGCGTACAAATTTCCTTGAATCCATTTACTTTGGTGGGGGCTACCACGCGTTCAGGATTATTAACAGCGCCTCTGCGCTCGCGTTTTGGCATTAACTTGAGACTCCATTATTACGATGCTCAAACGCTCGCACGTATCCTCAAACGCTCTGCCGGAATACTGGGAGTTTCTATGACTGAAGAAGCCGGCTTTGAAATTGCTCGTAGAAGCCGCGGAACCCCACGTATTGCTAATCTCCTCTTGCGCCGTGTGCGCGACTTCGCCCAAATTAAAGGCGATGGAACCATTACCTACGAAATTACACAGGTGGCCCTCTCTGCCCTAAATGTAGATGCCCACGGATTAGATGAAATGGATAACAAAATTTTGCAAACCATTATTGATAAGTTTAAAGGTGGACCTGTAGGGCTAACCACTATCGCCACTGCAGTAGGAGAAGACGCCGGTACCATTGAAGAAGTGTATGAACCGTTTCTTATTCAAGAAGGATTTCTAATGAGAACACCACGCGGAAGAGAGGTTACCGAAAATGCATACAAACACCTCGGAAAAACAGTTCAATCAAATATTCATACACTATTCTCTTAAAAGTTAAACTATGAAAAAAATTCTTCTTACTATTGTTATTATATACTGTTGCGGATCTGTTTTTGCACAACAACCTGTTGTGCAAAATATCGAAAATAAAAAAATCTTTTGTGGAGTATCCTTCGGCCCTACTGTGGATTGGTTTGCCCCTACTTTAGAAGAGATCAGTAGAGAAAAAGCCAAAGGCGGCTTTATTGCTGGTATTAACTTAGATATTAGTATAACCAAAAATAGATTGCTGTACTTCTCTACAGGTTTATGTGTTAGATATTTACAAGGCGATTTGACCTTTGAAAACCTCTACGATTTTAGTATGATTACTGCAACAGATACTGCTCTACAATTACCCACTGTGAGAACTTATCAAACTACATACCTAACGATTCCTACCGGAATTAAATTTAGATTAAAACCATTACAAAGATGCGTTATTTTTGGAAAATTAGGATTATATCATAATTTTAAAGTAGGAGGAGAACAATTTGATAATTTTGCACTACCCGGAGCAGATCCTTATTATTTTGTTTCAACTAAAAAACTGAAAAATAATGATGCCGCTTTATTCGCCGAAGCGGGGTATATTGGTATAGGGTTTGAATATGCCTTTAAACAAGGCATGCGGATATTCGCCCATGTGGACTATAGTTGTCAGTTTAATTACTTTAGTTTTAAAGCAATAAACAATGTTGCCGAAGTACAGTTTAAATCTCTTGTGCACTCATTCCATCTTGTTTTTGGGTTTATGTTTTAAATCTATTCAAACAACGATACCGTTCCGAAATTAAAAAAACGAGTTGAATCTTTAGATTGCTGTTGGTAATCAATAAAATACAATAAAAATAACAGTAAAGAGCGTTCTTTGCGAACTTTGTGGTAAAAGGTTTTGATTTATGAGAGATTCAAGTAAAAAAATATAGATAAAAAATTATCATTACACCTACCTCGGCAACGGCTTAAACTTTGCAGTGTTTAAAATTTTTTGATAATCAAATTCTTGCATGAGGTCTTGGAGAGTAATTTCCGGATTGTTTTTCATATAACTTTGAATCAGTTTCCAGCCGATGAAAGTTCCTATTCTTCCCGGAGATTCATTGCCGAAAGGTTTGGTAAAGGGCGCCTCCTCAATATAGCAACGCAACAATGCCTCCCCCTTTCCGAAAAGTTCGTTTTTTTCAATCATATAATTCCATGCGTTACCGGTATAATCGGCCGCCCACTTGTATTTTTCTTCAGAATAACCAATAATCAATCGCTCAGGCGCATTAGGAAACATCATTTCTGTGAAATATAACTTTTTCCCTTCGGTAATCATGTTTTCAATCAGTGTAGTGCGCGGCGCTTTTCCCAAATGTTTATATATTATCGCTTTTTTGAAAATGTCAACCGGCAAATACACAGGATCGTAACGCTCGACAATATACAAAGGCAATTCATCTATCGCTTTATAATATGGATTGTCTGCGCCTAGATACATATCCACATTAACAAACAAAATATCATCATATATGTAAACAGAAGGTATATAGATATCTAATCCGGGAATCATTGTGATAATCTTCGGAATGGAGTCGTTGGGATAAAAAACTTTGTAATACCCGAAGGCTGTTTCCAATTCTTTTAATAAATGATCGGTTTTCACAGCTTCTTCTGCCGCTTTATGAAGCGCTATAATAACGGTATCTTGCAAATAGGCTCTTAACCCCTCCACAAGAATCGGATCATTCCAACTATTGGACTCAATAAGGTATGGCGGATAAATTTTGGATAATCGTTCTATTTCTTGTGGCAAATGATTCAAATCTAAAGAGAAAAGATCGTTTTCGTAGCGTAAAATTGAAAGATTAAGATGTTGTTGGGCTTCTTTTAATTCCCTATTATTAATATTGTTTTTTACTCCGTTTTTTTCTACAAAAAACAAATAAAAAACGGCAGAGAATAGAGCAAAAACGGCAATAATAATCCAAAAAATGTGCGGTTTCAATTTCATATTTCCTTGTTTTCATAAACAAACGCATGGGGTTTCTTATTATTTTAAAACATAAAACATATTAACATTAACCTGTTCATTATTTGTAACAAAATTGTTGCGAAAAAAGGTATCTTTTTACGTATTTTTGTAAATCGTAGTAATTTTTAGCATTGGGTATGAAAATCGTAAAATTTGTTGCTTCTTTTTTGCTGTTTTTGGGAATTTTGGTTCTCATGTTTTGGACAATAATAAAATCGAAAGACCAAACCTGCAACCAAATTTCTATCCTCATCAATGGTTCTGAAAAATCACAACTACTCACAAAGCCAGATGTTTTACATGCTTTGAAGCAAAACAAAATAGAGTGGGAAGAGAAAGCCATTAAAGAGATTGATTTGTTAACTATCCATAAAATTCTTGCTAAAGAAAACTACGTAAAATCGGTGGATAAAGTGCATTTTTTAGGATCAAAACTACAAATTGAAGTTACTTTATTCGATATTTTGATGGAGGTACAACCACAAACAGGTAATAAATTTCTATTAGATGTGAATGGAACCTTTCTGCCATATTCCCCAAAAGTGGAAAATGATGTAATAGTTGTACAAGGCGAAATCCCCTATAGTTATCAAAAAAAGGAAACCGTTACGCCGCAAAATCATGAACTCTACGCACTTTATGCAATTTCATCACTAATTCATGAAGATCTCTTTTATAAAGAATTGTTTCATAAATTGGAGATAAATAGTAAACAAGAAATTACACTATATCCTTCTGTTGGAAAACTTCCCGTTCTGTTTGGTACCACACACGATGCTCAAAACAAACTCAAATCGCTAAAGTACATGTATGAAGATGTTCTTCCATATATGGCTGAAGATAAATATGCACAATTGGACGTGCGTTTTAAAAATAGAATCATAGCAACAAAATCAAAAACTTAACTATGGCACACAGTAAAGAAATTCAAGAACAGCCCCAAATTGTAGTGGGTTTAGATATTGGGACAACCAAAATTGCCGCCATCATCGGTTTTCAAAATAGCGAAGGCAAAATAGATGTATTGGGCTATGGCAAAGGCGATTCCACAGGAGTTCAACATGGGCTGATCTTTAATATCAACAAAACTGTTGATGGGATCAATGTAGCGAAGAATACCGCAATAAGTCGCTCTAACCAAGAGTTTGAGTCGGTATATGCCGGTGTTGCAGGACGACATATCAAAAGCGAAGAGTATAAGCATGTGGTTACCCGAAGAAATGGAAAAGAAGAAGTTATTCGCCAAGAGGAGATTGATAAAATGGTGGAAGATTTAGAAAATATTTCGGTAAGCCCCGGCGAGAAAATTATTACTGTTATCCCTCAACGATTTGTTATTGACAGCATCAGAGAAACCACAGATCCCGTAGGGGAGTTAGGCGAACGGATAGTGGGCTATTTTCAAATCGTTACCGGAAATGATTTTGAAATTAAAAAGATTATTCGTTGTATCAACGACTGCGAACTTCTTGTCAAGGACATCATTCTTGAGCCAATCGCTTCTGCTTTGGTGTGTCTTACTCAGGAAGAAAAGCAGCAGGGGGTTGTGCTGGTTGATATTGGAGGCGGCACTACCGATGTGATCGTGTATGTAGATGGAAATCCCGTGTTTACCAAAGTAATTCCTATCGGTGGAAATGTAATTACCAAAGATATTGCAAATGTTTGTCAAATACCGGAAGACCTCGCTGAAAAGCTAAAGTGTAGTTACGGTACATGTGTCATCGAAAAAAGTAACAAAAACAACTTCATTACCATTCCTCAATTCCATGAAAATGCGCCCAAACAGATCAGTGAACCTTTTTTGGCTGAAATTATCTACTCGCGGGTGCAAATGGATATCCTCAACCAGGTTCAAAAAGCGATTTCGGAATCGGGCTATGAAAAACGGGTTCGCGCAGGCGTGGTGCTTACCGGCGGCGGTTCGTCGCTAAAACATTTAAAAGAGTTGTGCCAATACACCTTGCAACGCAGTACGCGCATCGGAATTCCGGACATCGGCTTTGTGAATGCTATCCCTACAGAATTAAAACAACCCATGTTTGCTACCTCGTTGGGATTGTTGAAACACGGAATACAGAGCAATGAACAAATATTTGATGATGAGGGAGAAGGGAGAAAGGAGAAAGGAAAAAAAGAGAAAGGAGAAAGTGGGAAGGTAAAAAACAACAGTAAGGACGGAAAATCTTCTACCCATGAAAACAAAAAACATTCCAAATCTATTTGGGATAGTATTAAAGGATTTTTAGACGATTTAACAGAAAAAACATCATAATTTTAAAAACAGTTTATTATGAGAGAGAGAATTGATTTCACGCCTGACTATGGCTCAAAAGCCACCCAGTCTATCATTAAAGTGATTGGCGTGGGCGGCGGCGGCGGAAATGCCGTAAAACACATGTACAAAGAGGGTATTATTGGTGTGGACTTCCTGATTTGCAATACCGACAGAAACGCATTGGAAGCCAGTCCAATCCCTTCAAAATTGGTGTTGGGAGAAAGCGGATTGGGTGCAGGTGCAAATCCTGAAGTAGCCCGACAATTTGCCCTGGCAAGTCGTGAGCAAATCGTTGATTTTATCGGCACGGAAACCAAAATGCTTTTCATTACCGCCGGCTTGGGCAAAGGAACCGGAACAGGCGCAGCGCCCGTGGTGGCTGAAATTGCCAAAGAATTGGGCATTCTTACTATTGCTGTGGTAACCTTGCCATTCCGTTTTGAAGGCACCACCAGTGCACAGTTTGCCGATGCCGGTGTGGCAGAATTGAAAAAACATGTGGATTCGCTCATCATCATTAAAAATCAAAATATTATCAAATATTATAACGATGAAGAGTTAGACAAAGCTTTTGGATATGCCGACGATGTGCTGAAAAATGCAGTGAAATGTATCGCCGAATTGATTACCATAAATTTAGAACAAAACATTGATTTTAACGATATTAGTTCAGTTATGCGACACAGTGGCGCCGCCATGCTCGGCATTGCGGAAGCCAGCGGCGAAAACCGAATTGAAGAGGTGCTTGAAGGCGTATTGCGTTGCCCCTTGCTCACAGAAGAGCATATATCCAATGCCCGAAACTTCCTCTTCAGTATCAGTTATGGCTCGGAACAAAAATTGCGTATCAACGAATTGGAAAAACTTACCGATAAATTTGAAGAACTTAAAAGTCAAAACTCTCACGTAATTTGGGGTAGGAGCGAAGACCCTACTTTAGGAAACAAAATCAAACTCTCTGTAATAATATCCAAATATGATACGGCAAATATCAAAGAGTATGGAACTATTGGAAGTGTTGATACTATGTTTGAAGGAGATAGACAAAAAGATGCACAAATTGTGGATAAAGGTACTTCTATTTCTTCCACCTCTTCGCCCATGAATATGGAGCCTACGATTATTGATGAACCTGTTGTTTTAAGAAGAGAAAAAGATGAATTCGGGTTTCTGAATAAACCGGAAGTTTATGAACCCAAGAGAGAAATGGTATTTGAGCCTGCATCGGGATTTGGTGTAGGTCCTCAAAGAATACGAAGCACTTATGAGCCAAAATATGAAGATGATAACCAATTTTCGTTTTTGGTTGATACTCCGGCTATTCAACGCATACGACAGGAAAACAAGGAGGATTTTCAAGATAAAGCCATAAAAGACAATCACTCTTCTTCTTTTGTTTTAGAGGATGATATTCATGAATTTTTTAAGAATTTGCCGGACTAATAATTCTGCTTCGCCTTACTATTTCTCATAATAATTACAGTACCGCTGAGAAATTTCTTTTTGATGCCGTCTAATGTATATAGAAAGAGATCGCAGCCATAAAAATAAGTGCCATCCGGAAGCGGACGGCGTGTGTGCATATCGGTACCGTCCCAATTGATGTCAGGATCTTCGGTTTTGAATACACGCTTCCCCCAACGGTCGGAAACCTCTAAACTAATCTTTTCCACATTTGTATAAGGGAAAGGAATCCACGTTTCGTTATAGCTGTCGCCGTCGGGCGTAAATACGTTGGGCAATCTGTAGGTATCACATTCGTCCACATCAAAACATTTTTTGAGAGTCATCTCGGAATAGTTACCGGCTTCATCTCTGATGAGCATGGAATAGCATCCGGTTACGGACGGAAGATTCTGAATGATATGGCTGCAATGGAAAGGATGACAAACATCAAAATGAGGAAACGAATCAATGCAAAACATTTCCGTTTTATAGTTGGGCTGATAATAGATATAGTATTGGTAAGCATCTGAATAGGAATCGGGATAGGGGAAAGTCCACAAAAAAGTAACGTTTTCACAATCGGTTTCTATTTTCGTATCAGGCGTATCGGGAGGAATGTTGTCAACAGGGATTCCACAGTGAATTTGTGAACAATTATAGAGAGGGGCTACCGTATCAGGAATTAGATATTTTCCAACAGATTGAATGTAATAACAGTATGTTTTTCCATTATCCAAATCCCAATCGATGTATTCCTGAACCTCAGTAGTAGCAATGGAATCAAACTGTTGTGTTTTTTCATTAAAGCGATAAATAATATGGGCATCATTTTCCCAGGGAACATCATCTACCCATGTTAATCTTAATTTTTTATCTGTTTCACAGATGGATAAAGAGATAGAAGAAGCAGGATCGGAAGTTTCTATATGCTCCATTACTCCTCCTTTGTTCTCTCCCCAAAATTCTATCTTATAATAATACCGGATCTCTTTTGTATTTAACGATATATCAAAAAATGAGGTGTCAAATAATGAATAATTTGTTGTGATATATTCAAAATTATTTTTGTCATTATGGGAACGAAATATTCGATATTCATATTTAGGTCCCGGAAAATTTACAGTATCTATTTCGGGAGGGATGAGCCATGCTGTAAAGATGCTTCCTTCATTTTCAGAAGTTTGCGTAATATCCACATGGGTCATCATGGGGGCGTCATTAGCAATGGCGGCGCATGTTTCGTTTGAGGCAATACTCTCTGCGCCATCATTAAAAACAGCCACAATACGATAGCAATACTCACGCCCATGCACTACCGGAGTGATTGTTCCGTCATCTACATACAGAGTATCAGAACCTTTTACTTTTGTTAAAAGTTGAAATCCGGTACTTGCAGGGACTCCCGTTTCGCAAATATCAGGCTCAAAAGTTGAGGCGCCGGTTTTTTTATAGATGTGAATCTCTTTGGCGTTTAAACAACTATAAGTATCCCATTTTAATGTAATTGAATTTTTAATAGGATATGCGATTAAATTTTGCGGCGCCGGAGCAATTACATAAATGTTTACGGTTTTAAAATTGGCTAATGCAACTTGGGGACCATTATCAATGGCTTTCAAAAACAGTTGGTAAGGCGTTTTTTTAACATGTGCGCAAACGGTTTGCCAAAAAAATGTTGTTTGCAATGGTGGTGTACCCGATACCTTAAAAGGAAAGGGCGTTGCAGGAAATATTGGGGCTAAAAATGGTTCGCCGGTAGCAGTAAGTGTTATTAGAGAGGAGATTGTATCATCGGTAACTAAAATATTTAAAGCGAGCAGGTCTCCGGCAATCACACAGGTGTCTCGGCAAATAATTTTAGGCGGTTTGTTATTGCAGACGGCGATGGTAATCTGCATGTCGCGTACCACGCTCCCCATAAACTGTCCTCTTCTGTATTCCGAAATTAAAATGGCAATGTTGTACTCTCCTTGCTTCATAGGCGTTTCCCAAATCAAGTCTCCGGTAATTTCATCAATACTGATATATTGCGATGCTTGTGGCAACGAATACCCCGGAATGGGAAGCCCATCCAGTCCGCGACAATCAATCAGTTTATATGATAATGAATCGCCGTCTGGGTCATAAGCGCCTACATTATGGTAATAGATAACATCCTTACAACCATTATCCAAAGGCGGATTTAGCAATTGAACAGAATTATTGGGACCCAAAAATGGATTGATAACCAAAATCGTTTCAAGAAAAAATGGAATATTCACGGAATTAGGAATATTGATGATTCCGGAATTTCGGTTAGGATCTTCAAAAGTAACCGAATAGATTCCATTTGAGGAATATGTATGCGTTGCCACATATACATTTTTTGAAATATCTGTTCCCACAGAAGTTTTAGAAAGTCTTGGAATAGTATCTCTTGAGTTATCTCCCCAAAACACTACAATTTCAGGGCGGTCTGCCGTACTTGGCGTGTAAGTATAGGTAATGATGGTAAACTTGTAGGTTAATCCTCTTACCCATTCATAGGTAATCTCTCCTGCGCGCTGGTGTGTGGCAAACGCCGCAGTGCATAATAAAAATAACCCGAAAAACAATACAAATTTACGCATGATTTTTAGGAAGCAAAGAAAGCAGTTTTTCTTTAAAACCGGTTTCGTTATCTAAAAAAACAATTTCAATAGGAACAGTGTGATAGGAAGGCATATTCTCAAAAGCCTGCAACCGCATGGCATCCTTTTCGGTGGTAAGAATAGTGCAATTTTCTCCACCCAATTTTTCTTTTAAACGGATAATTTTTTCAATATCTTTTTTTGAAAACGAATGATGATCAGGGAAATGTAAAAAATGAATGTTTTCGTATTGTGATTTTAAATAATGGACGAGTGGAGTAGGATTGGCAATGCCGGTAATAAGAAGAATTGAGAATTGAGAATTGAGAATTGAGAATTGAGAATTATATTTTATTTTAGTAAAAAACACCTCCTGTCCCTGTTTTGGTTTTAGTTTTAGTAAAAAACTGTTTTTTTCTTCTTCCGATAAATTTTCGGGGCATTTGGTAACCATAATAATGTCTGCATGTTTTGAGGCGCAACGAAACTCTCTTAAATTTCCGGAGGGTAACGGGAAATCTTTGAACCAGGGTCGGTCATATTCGGTTAAAAGTATTCTTACAGTATAATTTACAGATAGATGTTGATAGGCATCATCTAAAACAATTATTTCTAATTCAGGTTTTTTCTGCAACAAACTTTGGATACCTATTTTTCTTTTTTCACATACGGCAATTTCTACATTTGGAAATTTCAAGACATACTGCATGGGTTCATCGCCAATAATTTTGCTACTGATGTTTTGAGTTTCGCAGGCATTGATATAGCCTTTTGTTTTTCTGCCATACCCACGGCTTAAAATAGCGGTTTGATGATTTTGAGATAGAAAATGGGTAATATATTCTACAAATGGTGTTTTTCCGGTGCCTCCAACGCGCAAATTCCCTACGCAAATGGTAGGAACGGAAAAGGTAGCGGGTTTTCGGAAGAATTTTCTACGAAGGAAAGCTGCCACTCCGTAAACTAAGGAAAAGGGAAAAAGGATAACTTCGACTACGCTCAGTTTCCAAAGGGAGAAGAGAGGCTTTTTTTTCATACGGCAAAAGTATTAAAAAAATACTGCACCTTCTTAGAAAGAATTATGGTATGTAAGGATTTCTTACATACTACTCAACATGGTGCTATTGCAAAGAGTTGATAGAATAGAAAAATTCGTGTTGGAAACAGAACTTCGTGTGACAGAAACCAAAAAGAAAATTGATATTTTCATTTAAGACCTTCTTTCGTTGAATGATACTGCAAATACCGCTTAACTTTCATTTTTTACTGCTTTACCACTTTCTTAACCACCACCCCCGCCCCAGTAAATACTTTTACAAAATAGAGACCGGAGGTCAGGTGAGAAATATTGATTACGATTTCCGATTTTCCGATTTCAGATATCGGATGTCGGATATCGGATATCGTTTTTCTGCCGTAAGCATCATACACCTCAATACCCTCAATTCGTAAATCGTAACTCGTAATTCGTAAT
>Ga0123356_10006359_pt1 | contig 11913 bp, 7 predicted proteins | sample TergutEmb28metaG_2_FD_92546 | JGI IMG/M metagenome (GOLD analysis project Ga0123356, IMG submission 92546) | Embiratermes neotenicus P3 segment gut microbial communities from Petit-Saut dam, French Guiana - Emb289 P3 | ecosystem: Host-associated > Arthropoda: Insects > Digestive system > Gut ... | reverse complement strand
AATCCCATTAATGTATAATAGTTGATTTTAAAAATCCAACGTCCCGTGATTCCAACAATCAATAGAGGAATCATCGTAATCATAATACCGTAACCTATCCAGCTTAGACCTCCGCCATGTATAATTGTTTCAACAAAGTTTTCTCCGGCGCCAACTCCTACGCAGGCAAGGAACAAACAAATACCTATTTCTCTAAGCATAAGATTAGCGCTCATAGTGGTGTAAGTTACCAAATGATATTTAGGTCCGAAAATACTGATTAATATAGCAACAATCAAAGGTCCTCCTGCTAAACCTAATTTGACAGGCTGAGGTATGCCGGGGAAAGTGAATGGGATACTCCCCAGTATAATACCTAAGAAAATCCCGATAAAAAAAGTTATTAAATTTGGTTCGTTCAATCTTTTCATCTGATTACCCAAAACTTTCTCAACACTTTTAATTGCATTTTCATCTCCAACTACCGTCACACGATCTCCAACTTGCAGTTGTAATCCCGGATCAGCAATCAAATCAACTCCCGAACGATTTACGCGGGTAATGTTTACGCCATAATTATTTCTTAAATTCAAATGCCTGATTAATTTCCCGTTAATGTTAGATTTGGTAATAAGTATCCGTCTCGATACCAAATGTGAATCCAAAAAATCCCATTCTGCCTGTCCTCTGTTAATCTCGGTTCCAAAGAAAGCGATAATAGCGTCCCTATTATTTGTAGTAGTTGCAACAAAGATTTGATCTTCATTATTTAGAATAGTTTGAGAATTGGGTATTTCGATTTTCTCACTCTCTTTGTGTAAAACTCGTGAAACAACGAAACGCCGTCCGATTAAACGTTGAATTTCTCTGATATTACGTCCGGAAATCGCCTGATTATTCACTTCTAACGAAATTAATTCAAATTGTTCATCGGTATTTGAGGATGTCTTTTTCAAATCTTCTGATTCTTTTTCCATACTTATACGAAAAATAAAACGCAGTAGGATGATTGAAATGATTATGCCAACTACCGCCAAAGGATAGGCAACAGCATATCCCATTGCTATTGTAGGATCATCAACACGGGTTAAGTCGGTATATGCTTGTTGAGCAGCACCCAATCCCGGAGTATTTGTAACAGCTCCGGACATAATTCCTACCATTGTTTGTAAAGGTGTTCCGCTTATAAAATGAATAATTATGGTAACTAAAACACCTAAAATAACAATTCCTAAAGCCAACATATTCAAGGTGATGCCTCCTTTTTTGAAAGAGGAAAAAAATCCGGGTCCAACTTGTAAGCCAACCGAAAATACAAAAAGAATTAGACCGAATTCTTTAATGAAATGCAGTAATTCGATATTTATTTTGAATCCGAAATGGCTGATAAAAATGCCTACAAAAAGGACAAAAGTTATTCCAAGAGAAATACCGAAAATTTTAACTTTTCCCAAACTAATACCGGCAGCTATTACAAAAGCAAGTAATAATACTGTATGTGCAATGCCTTCTCCTCTAAACAAGTCTGATAACCAAACCATAAAAAAACTAAGAACTAAAAACTAAAAACTAAGAACTAAAAACTAAAAAATAAGAATCGTAAATCGTAAATCGTAAATTATAATAATGATGTTATATTTCCTATAAATAATTTTACTGAAATTGCTAATAAGATAATTCCAAAAAACTTACGTAAAACGTAGATACCTCCTGTGCCTATTAATTTTTCTACCCTGAATACATTTTTTAAGACAAAGAAAACAATAATCATATTCAATGTAAGGGCTGCGATAATTATAATTGAACTAAATTCTGCTTTCAGAGTGAGCAATGTAGTAAAAGCTCCCGGCCCTGCTAAAAGTGGAAAAATTATAGGAATAATTGTTGCCGACCCGCTTGGATTATCCATTTTAAATAGTTCCCATCCGAAAGTCATTTCACAAGCTATTACGAAAATTACTAACGATCCGGCTATAGCAAAAGAAGATACATCGACGTTGAATAATTTTAATATCCCTTCTCCGGCGAAAAAGAATCCAAGTAATATAATAAAAGAAAAGAAAGAGGCTTTTAATGGACTGAAACTCCGGTTCTTATTTTTTAAATCAATAAAAATCGGTAATGAGCCTGTAACATCAATTATTGCAAACAATACAATAAAAGCGCTTGCTAAATCTTTGAAATTAAATAAACCCATATTAGTTTATATTTTTTTTAGACAAAGTGCATTGTTTAATGCTTCTACGGCATCTCTGTATCTTTCTCTTTTTATAACAAATTGCATGTTCACTTGTTTTAAAGATTGGCCAAAACATTCGATATTGATGTTTTTATCAAACAATGCCTGAGCTCCGCGATAAAGAAAACCGGGATGAGCAATATTTGTTCCCATAGCGCAAACAATTGCAGCCGGCTTAGCTGTTAACTGATACACATTTTCTCTTAGTTCGTTCAACAGTACGTGAACTTCAGGTATATCCCAAACTACCATTGTAATACTATTTGCATTGGTTGATTTAAGAATGTAACTAACATTATGCTTCTTCATTATTTCCATGACTTTTAAGTCATAACCAACTTCGCCTACCATCAGTGGATCATGTACTTCAAATGCAATAACTTTATCTGTTCCTGAAACAATTTCGATTTTTGGTTCGGGTGAAACATAACTGTTTGAAATAAGAGTACCGGGATGATCCGGTTCAAATGTATTCTTAATCCGGATCTTAACTCCCGCAAGCTCTAATGGTTTAGCGGCTTTTGGATGAATCGCTTCCATTCCTACATCAGCTAACTGGTCGGCGATAATGAAATTGGTTTTGCCGACCGGAATAGATTTTTCTATGCCTACAATATTCGGATCTGCACTCGACAGATGAAATTCTTTATGAATAATCGCTTCATCTGCATACACATTGACAGCGATTTTACTGAATGTTACTTCAGAATATCCTCTGTCGAAAGCACGCATGATTCCTTCTGTTCCTTTGGTGTAGCCTGTTGCTATACACAATGTTTTTGAAAAATCGATTCCTTGAAATGCTTTATGGATTCGTTCATCAATTGTCAAAGGTTCATTATCATTAAATCCGCACAAGTCTATAAAAGTAGCATTGATTTGATTATTATTAAGAATATTCACAGTATTCCAAGCAGAATGAGCCTCTCCGAGTGAAGCTAAAATTTCACGTGCAGCTAAATAAAGAGTGCTTTTTTCCACATATCCTGAGGCAAGCACTTTATACATTGAATAGAGGTAAGTTTTTGCCTGCTCTATCCGGTATTGTATAAATTGAGCTGCTTCCTGAATATTTAATCCGATTGATTCAAATGATTGATTGATTTCAAGCAATTTATTACATAAATCATCCAACGCTATTTCATATTCTTCATTATTAAGAAATTTAGTATAAACGCCCGGTTCTCCGGTTTTTTTATGCTCAAGTAACCAGTTAGTTACATTGTTGTAAGCCGAAACTACAAAAATACGGTTATACATATTATTTTCCGAACGATTATTTATAATGATATTATTTAAACAATCGCCGAATTGGGACATTGAAGTCCCACCGATTTTCTCTACTGTAAGCATAATTGTTATTTATGAAAGGATTTTTTTAAGTCGTTCAACGAAAGCATCTACATCGGCTTGAGTAGTATCCCAGGAACAAACTAAGCGAATTTCGTCAGTATCTTCGTCCCACATATAGAAAAAATAATGTTCCAACATTTTCACGATAGCTTCCTTAGGTAAAATTAGAAAAAGCGAATTAACTTCAACTTTCTGTGTGAAATTAACTCCGGGCAAATCACGAATTTGCTTGGCTAAATATTCAGCCATAGCATTTGAATGTTTTGCATTTTTCAACCACAAATCATCATTAAAATATGCGATGTATTGAGCCGAAATGAATCGCATTTTAGAATACAATTGTGCAGATTGCTTCCGGTAATAAAGCAGGCTTTCGTTCCATTCGGGAAGGAAAGATACAACTGCTTCTCCCATCATCATCCCGTTTTTAGTTCCGCCGATACTTAACATATCCACTCCACAATCGCGTGATAATTCTCGCAATCCTATACCTTGATTTACACATGCATTTGCCAAACGGGATCCATCCATGTGAACATACAAATTATGGGAATGGGCGAAATCGCAAATTGTTTTTAATTCTTCTGCTGAATAAATTGTTCCCATTTCTGTGGATTGAGATACTGAAACAACCTTAGGTTGCGAATGATGCTGTACTCCTAATCCATGTAATTCAGTTGCAATCAGTTCAGGAGTTAATTTTCCGTCGGGAGTTATCAATGGTTTCAGCACTGCAGCCGTTGCTTTAGCAGGAGCGCCGCATTCATCGCTGTAAATATGAGCAGTTGATGCACAAATAATACTATTAAAAGAACAAGTCATTGCTTGAAGGGCTGTTGCATTTGATCCTGTTCCGTTAAAAACATAATATGGTTGAACATCTTCACCGAATATTTTCCGGAAAACCGTATCGGCTCTACTTGTCCATACATCATCGCCATATCCTACTGCATGACCTTGATTGGCATCAATAATTGCTTGTATTATTTGAGGATGTATGCCTGAATTATTATCGCTCGCAAAACTTCTCATAAATCAATTAATTGCAATTAGCTTATTGTATACGAAATTCTTTTTTCAGTTTTTCAGATGCAAAACTGTTTAATTCCATTTTTCTTTCAGGAATAAAAGTAATATAGTAAATCGAGAAATAGTATTCACCGATAGGATTATCAATATTTTCTTTAATAAAAGCGACAATACGGTCTGTATTTTCTATCAGTAATTTTTTCCTTCTTTGTGCGAATTCTTCTTCCATTTTAGAGGTAAATTGTTTTGTATCTTTTATTAAAGCAAGTTCTGATTCTAAATTGGAAAATAATAAACTAACCGAATCGGATTCAAGGTAATAAGCCTGTAAACGATCATTAAGAGGAGTTCCGCTAATGTATGATTTAACACCATCGAAATCCAAATTGATTTTTCCTTTTTCTGATGCAAGCATTACATTTCTAATTTTGGCTTCCGGTATAGAAATATTTAACAAACCAGGTCCTTCATACGGAATTTTTAATAGGAAATTATCCTTTTTTATTTTGATTGTGTCCGAATAAACGACTTTGCCCTCAATTTTTTGAGAAACTATAAACATTTTGTCTTTGAATGAATCGTTGTTACTGATATTCACTTCCAGCTCAAGCTTAGGTTTAGAAGAACAAGAAGCAAAAAGAGCAACAATTGAAGCAAGTAATAAAATCTTTTTCATTTGAATTTGTTATTAAAATATGTAAAAATCGGTGCAAAGGTAAGAAAAAAAATAGACTTAAATAATTTCCCCCGCCCATAATCTCTCCAAAAATATTTTCCAAGGAAGAATATGTATGTTACCAACCAAGCGAGGCAAAGGGTCGTTACTTACTAAAATGGCTTTCTTCACTGTGTATTCTTCGGTAAAAGCTTTTAGTCCCCGCAGATGTCTGTCTAAAGCCTGTTCAGTGGCTTTTACTTCTATAGCAACTTCGTGGTCGCCAAGTACAAAATCAATTTCAAACTGCGAAGTCGTGCGCCAATAGTAGATTGGATATTCATTTTCGGAATAACGACTATGTGCGTATATTTCTTGATAAATAAAGTGCTCAAATGCTTTTCCAAATAACTCCGTTCCCTGATCAATACGTCCTCTGCTCAGCAAATTATTGGCAATGCCAACATCGAACAAATAAAATTTCGGTGCAGTTATCACCCTACGTTTTGGTCGTTTCTGAAAAGAAGGTAAATATCTCCCAATCAATGTATCTTCCATAATCTGAAAATATTCTTTGATTGTTATAGAACTCACTCCGCAATCGGAAGCAATATTTGTGTAATTGACCATTTCTCCGTTGGTGAGCGCTGCTACTTCAAGAAAACGGGCAAATGTTCCTGCATCTCGAAGTCGTGCTTCGGCAACGATTTCATCGCGCAAATAGTTGCCAATATATGCTGAAATCATTCTTTGAGAATTTGTTCCATCGTAATGACGAGGTAAAAGTCCATTGTTGATTGCCCGCATTAAATCAAAACCGGGAATCTCGGCACTGACAAGTGGATATAATTCATATCGTAATGCTCTGCCTCCAAGTAAATTTGCACCCGATCGAAGAATCTTTCGCGGACTTGAACCACTAAGAATAAACCGTACGCCATGATTACTCATCAACCAGTGTACTTCGTTGAGCAAATCCGGTATTCGCTGTATCTCGTCGATAACCACAGGCTGTGCGTTCAAGTTTGCCAGAACAGTTTCGCGGAGTATATCAGGTTTAGCACTCAAACGTTTATACTCGCTTGAAATCAATAAATCAAAGTACAAGGCATTAGGAAAAAGTATTTTCAAAAGTGTACTTTTCCCTGTTTGTCGCGCTCCCCATAAAAAGAGGCTTTCCTGTCCGGATCCACTAAATAATTGCTTTCTATTATACATACAATAGGTATTAAAACTTTAAAATTACATGATAATCCAAAGTGTCACTTTAAAATATCATGATAATCCAAAGTTTATTCGGCGCAAAGGTAAGAAAAAAATTGATATTACAACTCTTATAATCACACTTTTAAGAATATTTTATGTTTGTATAAATGTCGGATGATGAAAAATAATATACAAAATTGACATAACGACACAATGAAAGGAAAATATGCACCAACATATTGCTCTAATCCATGCATCCAATATTTTGCCATTTTGTCTAAAGAAAAAATATTGTAAAGCATATAAGCAGCAATGGAATTGAGACCGAGCATACGGAGACCGCTTGTCCACCATGAATTGACTTTCCATTTATCAGTGATCAGGAACGACAGAGCGAGTAACAAATAACAAATCCCACTACTGAATAGAATCATTGAACAAGACCATATTTTTTTGATGATGGGCATTTGAAGGCTCAATAATAATCCTGCAATAATTAGTCCTGCGCCAATAAGCAAGAGTAGTTTCAACTTTTTATTTTTTTCTAATGGTTGTTTCAAAATCATGCCGGCATAATAGCCCGAAAAAACTGTTGCTCCAAATCCTAAACCTGTAAGAAGCCATGTATATTGCGTTCCATCATCGAAGCGGCCAAAAACGGTATGATCAATGTAAATAGCCAAATTACCTTCAGGTGTTAAAATTCCGCTGCCAAAACCGGGGACCGGAATAAAAGACATTAATAACCAATAAACTATTACTAAAGATGCTCCGACAATCAGTTGAATGGAAAGTTTTCTAATATTCAGAATAATCAAGGATGTGATGAGATAACCGAATGCTATGGCATGAAGAGTATTACAATATACATGAAATGTATTTGGATTAAGATCGAGCAGATTACCCTGAACAATCCATCCTAATAAAAACAACAAACAAAAACGTTTTAAAATCTTTACATAAAGACTGGCTTTGTTGTGTCCTTGCTTGACGAATTTGTCGAACGAGAAAGGCATAGATAATCCCGATGTGAACAGAAATAAAGGCATAATTATATCCCATGCGGTAAAACCTATCCAATCTACATGATCCAATTGGTGTTGAACAGGCTGAAGCATGTCGAAATTAATGGCTTCAAAAAGTCGCCTCAGTACATCGCCGGCGCCTACAAGAAAAAACATATCAAATCCGCGTAGTACATCAATACATGCTAAACGTTCGGATTGAAAATTTTCAGTGTTAGTTGATGAGTTTTTCATAAGTATAAAATATTTTAAACTAAACCATATTATAGAAATGATCAAATTAATATACTCTCAAGAAATTTTATTCGTAAAAAAGATTTTTCCTTTTCTTTTTTCAAATTTTCAATATCAGATAAAACTACTGCAAAATCGTAAGTTCTAATCAATACATCTTTATCGGATGAAGAAATAGTGAATGTATATTTGTCTTTTCCAAGAAATTCTGCTTTAAGTACAGATGCTTTATTATTATAGATAAATTGAATCACACCATTGTCTTTTCCCTGTTTATAAGTCACAATCTCGGTTGTCATTCCTCCATCAACAAATGAGTAATTTACTCCTCCGTCGTATGGAATAATTTGAGTTTCGGCATATTCACCGTTCGATTTCGAAACTTTCAATTGGGCATGACGAATTGGACGACCTCCGTAATACACACTATATAAAGATATTTCTCCTAATTCGTTCACATTGGTTCGAATATATGAACTTTGAAATTTCGATTCCAACTGCTGATTTTTATCAATATATTTTCCAATTTCATCGTATTGCGGATCTTTCTCAAACATAAACCCCGATTTCAGTTTTTCAACTTCTGCTAAACGGACATTTATCAGACTGTCGTATAAAATTATATTCAATTCCTGTTCTTTAATTTCGATCTTGCGTCTCAATATTAAACCATACTTCTGAACTCTGAATTCTTTTGGAAAAAGTTCTTTGATACTGTCAATATTATTTTTTGCCGATTCATAGTCGCCTTGTTCATACAATTCTTGAGCATATTCCAAGTAAACTGTCGCTTTTTTTTGATTTGAATTACATGCAATTAAGAACAATAGCAAGTATATTAGATATTCTTTTTTTAGCATAAAGAAGTAATTATAATGATGCAAATTTATAAATATTTTTAAACATAATCGCTTGGCGAAACACTGAATTGTTTTTTGAAACTTGCAGAAAAATGCGACAACGTGCTGAAGCCGGTGATGTCGGCAATTTCGGAAACATTATATTTCCCTTCACGCAAGAGTTCTGCCGCGCGATTCAATTTGTAGGTTTTAAAAAACACATTAGGATTATTACCTGTCAAACCTTTGATCTTGTAATACAATTTTGTGCGGGAAATTTTCAACACATCCGTCATGCGGGAAATATTCAGCTCCGAATTGGATAATTCGGCTTCCATCAATCCATAGAGTTCTGTCATAAACAAATTATCTTGCGGCGAAAGAATATTTTTCCCAATTTTATCCGTTTTAGTTTCCCGTCCTAAAAGATTACGCAAATTTTCCCTGTTCTTTAATTGCGATCGAATTAAAGCCAGTAGATAGGAAGGATCGAAAGGTTTTGTAACGTATGCGTCAGCTCCTGTATCTAATCCCGTAACCTGATTTTCAACGGTTGTTTTCGCTGTTACCAGCACAACGGGAATATGGCATAAATGCAAATCGGACTTAATCATACGGCAAAAATCGTATCCACTGATATCCGGCATAACTACATCGCTCAATATCAGGTCGGGAGCTTCTTCTTCAATGAGTTTCATTGCATTTTTAGCATCAAAACAGGAAATCAATTGATAATGTGGAGATAACAATGTTTTTTGATAATGAATGATTTCACTGTCATCGTCCACAAGCAGAATTTTATAAGGTTCTTTATTAGCACATTTGTTTGATGAGCCATGATACTGTTCTTCCGTCGGTAATGGAAAAAAATTCTTTTGTCCTTCTTTGTCCTTATCTTTGTTTTTCTCTTCTGTTGAATAAGCGCTCTCATCAATCGGTAGTAATAGTGTAAAAACTACTCCTTCTTCATCTCCGTTAGCTGCCTTTAGATAACCATGATGCAATTCAGCCAACCGTCGAGCATAGTACAGTCCAATACCGGTTCCCCAATTATAGGTCTCATTATTATCGCCTGTAATTTGAAAATATCGTTCGAATATTTTTTCTAATTTATCTTCCGGAATTCCTTTTCCTGTGTCTGACACATTAAGTTTCACATACTGTTTGCAATCATCGGCTTTTCGTAAAACAAAAAGCGTATCAGCTTCCACTCGTGGAATAATGTCGAACGAAATAATAATTTTTCCTTGTGAAGGAGTGAATTTCATTGCATTCGAAAGAAGATTACCCATGATTTCATCCAATTTATCTGCATCAAGCCACATCACGAATTTATCTTCTAATCCTTTGGTAATAAGGTTAATTTGTTTAATATTAGCATTTAAACCAAAAATATCTGATAAACGATTTAGCTCTGCAATGATATCCGTAGGCTTCACTTTTAACTGTAGAGCATCGTTCTCTAATTTATTAAAATCCATTAATTGATTGACTAACTTCACCATACGCCTGACGCTTCTTTGTACGATATAAAGCAACTTTTTGTCATCTCCCGTGATAGCAGGATTATCACAAAGTTGCATTACCGGTCCGGAGATCATTGTTAAAGGTGTTCTAAATTCATGTGACATATTGGCAAAAAAGAGCATATTCATTTTATTTACACGTTCTTCTTGCTCTTTTTCCCTTCGGGCTTTTATAGCTATTTCCTTGTCTTTCCTCATTTTCTGAAATAAGCGAATAAAGGAAAAAGTAAGGCCAGCAAATAGCAGCAGATAGGTAGTAAATGCCCATTTGCTTCGTAAAGGTGATGGAGAAATCTTGATGGAAATCTCGTTCTCAGCCTCTATCAGATTATTATCCTTGTCTGTTATCCTGATTTTGAGTGTATAATTTCCGGCAGGGATGTTCGAATAAAACGCTTCTCTGTTACTGCTTGCATCAATCCATATTTTATCTATTCCATCCAACATATAATAATAATGCACACGTTCATATTCGCAATAATCTAAGGCTGCAAATGAAACCGAAAAGCTGTTCTGGTCGTGTTTCAGATTTATTACCGGATTATATGAAAGATGTTTATCTATGATATTATCCCGACATGGAAAAACTACTTTGTTATTAATTTTCAACTCTTCGAATAAAAGTGGGATGTCGTGTTTAAAACTTACATCGGCAGGATTAAAGAATGTAAGCCCGTGTGTTCCGCCAAAAACGATAGTTCCATCAGGCATCCTGCAAGAACTGCGCTCGTTAAACTGATTACCTCCGATTCCGTCGCTTTTATAATAATTGACAAATTTACGAGCTGTCCGGTCATATTTACTAAGTCCGAACAACGTACTTACCCACAGATTTCCTTGCGTATCTTCCTGTATGTCCGTAATATCAGTACATGAAGGATCGGCAATTTTTTCGATTTTCCGGATTTGCTTTGAATAACGAAATAAACCATTTACATAAGTTCCAATCCAGATATTGCCGCCGGAATCTTCGAAAGAACAGGTAGGAATAAGTACGGATCGTTTGATATGACTCCTAAATTCGATAGTATCTGCAGTCCATTCAAAAGGTTTGATGAGTAATATGTCTTGTCTGAAAGAACTTAAAAAAATCTCTCCGGTTGAAAGTGTCATCATGCAGGATGTAAAAACATAACGTGGAGGATATATTGCTTTTGATTTAAACTCTGATTCATTCGGATTCAGTATAAAGATATTTTCATTAAAACCTATAGCATAAATTCTCCCGTCTTTATCCTGTGTCATAGCAGAAATTGTGGTTGGCAGCCAAAACGTCTTTTTATGCAAAAGTTTTTTTCCATTGTATTTGCATTGAACCACCCAATTATATTCGGCAATCAGCCAAATGTTGTTATCTCTATCAACAAAAATGCGGGATACTTGGGTAGGAAAAATATTGTTTGTAGGGAAAAACGATCCGACCTCCATATTGTAAACCTTCTTATCATTGGAATTATAAACAAAAACGCCATCTAAAGAGGTTATTATCCATAAATTATCGTCTTTGTCCATTGTTAGGGAAGTAACTGATTTTTTATTGAATTGAGTTGAGAGATAGCTGTTATTATTGAATCTCTCCTGGTAGCTGTATTTAGCTGCAAAGCCCTGATCATTAGAGCCTATCCACAATGTCTTCTTAGAATCGGTAAACATGGTAGTGATCTTGAAATCGGGAGCTTGAAATGGGAAGCGGTCTTCCGACTGATGGATAATCGTTTCCGTTAGAAAATTATAAAGGAAAAGACCTTTTACGGTATTGATTATCATGGAAGAATTTGAATAAGCGTGAATGGATAGAATAACTACGTCCGATAAAACCGGATGTTTT
>Ga0123356_10006358_pt1 | contig 11915 bp, 11 predicted proteins | sample TergutEmb28metaG_2_FD_92546 | JGI IMG/M metagenome (GOLD analysis project Ga0123356, IMG submission 92546) | Embiratermes neotenicus P3 segment gut microbial communities from Petit-Saut dam, French Guiana - Emb289 P3 | ecosystem: Host-associated > Arthropoda: Insects > Digestive system > Gut ... | reverse complement strand
ATCGCAAGAGCCGTGCGTCTGGCGGCACATCTGGGTTGCTCGCGCGAGGCGTTCATCAGCGACTGCAATGAAATCGTCCGCCAGTGGTCCGAGTGGAGAAAACTGCTGCAACTTGGCTCTGCGGAACTGCCTGCGTTCGAAACCTTGGGCGGTGTCGAACCCGATACGCCGGAACCCAAGGCACCCTCCGCGAAGAGTGAGTCCAGTGACAAGGCGCCCCCCTGTGTGGAGACTGTTTCCGAAGTACGGGCGCTGCTGGTGGCAAGCGATGCCGCTACGCGCGTGCAGCTATCGAACGCTTTGAACGAGATGGACTTCAGGGTATTCGAGTGTTCCGGCACGGATGGCCTCATGGAGCGAGTCCTCGACCTGCAACCGCAAATGTTGCTGTTGAACGTGGAAGGGGATGTCGAGCGCATTGGTCGGCTGATACGGACGCTACGCGCCTCGCGGCTCGGGCGAACCATCTTTATCTTGCTGCTGCTGCCCACCAGCGATGAGAAATATGTTGCGGTTATCGAAGCCGGGGCAGACGACTTTTTCATCAAGGCAGCCGGGGCGAGAATGTTGCGGGTGCGGTTGAATGCGGCTCAGAGGATCATGCAGTTGCAGCAGGAACTGGAACATGATCGCGAAGAGTTGCGGCACTTTGCCGCCGAACTGGCCATTTCCAACCGGTCCTTGCAGGAAGCGGCGCTGACCGACGCGCTGACGGGTTTGCCCAACCGCCGCTATGCGCTCGAACGTTTGCAACAGGAATGGGCGGCCTCGCATCGCAATGCGCGTTCCCTGGCATGCATGGTCATCGACCTCGACTGCTTCAAGCAGATCAACGATCTCTATGGACATGACGTTGGGGATATGGCTCTGCGGCAGGCCTCCGAAACCATGCGCCAGGAGTTGCGTAGCCAGGACGTGATCTGCCGCACAGGCGGCGACGAATTTCTGGTGATCTGCCCGGAAACTTCAGAGAAGGAAGTGCTTGCCTGCGGAGAGCGGCTTCGCAGGGAAATCGAAACCCTGACAGTCAGCAACGATGACGAAGCGTTGCGCCTTTCGATCAGCGTTGGTGTGGCGGTACGGGATGAAACCATGACCAGCGCAGGCGATCTGGTCAAGAAAGCCGACCGCGCCACCCTCAAGGCCAAGCGCCTGGGGCGTAATCTGGTCGAGTCGAGAACCGATATGGATGACGGCGCTGAACGGGAACTGCGTTGTTCTGCAATCGAAAGAACCGCACCGGGGGTCGGTACGAACGGCGGCTCCAGGGATATCCTGCACAGATGACATAGAGGCCGGTTCATCCCGCGCACCCGTTCCGTCTGAGCGGAACTTCAATATCATTTTCCGGAATCTTTTCGAGTTTCCCCTGGCTGAAAGACTGGGGAAAACACTCAGTCCTTTTTCATCGGGATCGTGCCGTATTTTGCAATGCAATGAGGTAAACCTGCGTGGGTGGCGATAACGGTATTGGAACGTGAATTATTCGTCTTGTGAGGGCTGGGAGCCTACTTTAGTTTTGGCTCGCCAGTTCCTTGAAAGGTGAGAGTTTTCCAATGAGCCACGCAAATTTCCAGTCCGAAATCCGGGAATTGAACATTGCGTACCTGATGCTTGCGCAGAAAATGCTGCGCTGCGATCGGGAAACTGCCATGTTCCGGTTGGGCATCGGTAAGGCATTGGCGGATTTCATCGAAAACCTGTCGGCAGCCAGACTGGTCAAGATGGCCGACAACCCGGTACTGGTTCCACGTTTTCGCTTCGATGACGAACAGCTTGCCCGTCTGATGGCCGGGGAGGGCCGGGACGAGACGGCTTCCGCATTGCATGCAGCCATCATCGCTGCCAACCGTTCGGCTGAAGAGGCTCTGTAACTTTGTAATCTTGCTCCTGGAGAGAGAGCAAATGAAAAACAAACGAATTATTGACGAGGCTGAAGATATTCAGCGCGCCGCCGAAATGGTGCGGCTCGGTGCCCGAATGCAGATGCTCGAATCCGAGACCCGCTTGAGCCGTGAAAAACTGCTCAAAATCTACAAGGAAGTGCGCGGCGTTTCCCCCCCGAAAGGCATGTTGCCGTTTTCGACTGACTGGTTCATGACCTGGCAGCCAAATGTGCATTCTTCACTCTTCATGGGGTATTACCGCTATTTTGAATCCTGCAAGGGATTGAGTGGGCTGGATGCGATCATCAAGGCGTATCACCTTTATCTCGACCAGATCGAGGCCGGAAAGGTGGAGCCTGTATTGAGTCTGACCCGGGCCTGGACGCTGGTGCGGTTTTTTGCCGCCGACCTCCTGCAACTGTCCGAGTGCCGCAGTTGTGGCGGGAGTTTCGTCGCACATGCTCATGATCCGAAGCACGGCTATGTATGCGGGTTATGCAACATGCCCTCGCGCGCGGGCAAGACCCGTCAGGCCGCAGTGCAGAAAACACGCATCCTGGAACTGGCCGAGCTTTGATTTTTGTCAATCTCTGATCTTCTGGATAGCGTGACAAAAAAGCTGTTCATGAGAACAGCTTTTTTTATTCCAGCTTCAAGTTTTCACGGTGTTTCTACTCGAACTCATGCATTGTATAGACCCATCTGCCATCCTGGGATAACCCGTGTTTCTGCTCATTGGCTACGTCATCATTCTTGTTTCTGCACTGGGGTCGTTCGCGGTGCATGGCAGCATCATGGCGCTTTGGGTTCCGGCAGAATATGTGGCCATCTTTGGGCTGTTCATCGGCGGCTTCGTCGCCAGCAACGGTTCCAAGGTGATCAAGTCCTCGCTCAAGTCGTTGGGGATGGCATTCAAAGGCTCGAAGTACAACCGCGCCCTTTATATCGACCTGCTTTCGCTGCTCTACGAATTGCTCGCCAAGGTGCGCAAGGAAGGCTTGATGTCGATAGAAAACGATGTCGAGTCCCCTGGCAGCAGCCCCATTTTTTCGAGATATTCAAGTGTGGCTTCCGATCATCATGTCGTCGAGTTCATGTGCGACTACCTGCGCATGATGGTGGGCGGAAACCTCAATGCCTTCGAGATCGAGAACCTGATGGACATGGAAATTGAAACGCATCATCAGGAAGCGCATCAGGCTCCGCATGCGATTGACGAAATCGGGCAGGCGATGCCGGCCTTCGGTATCGTGGTCTGCGTGATGGGGGTCGTCAACACGATGGGTTCGGTAGGGGAACCGCCCGCAGTGCTTGGCAAGATGATTGCCGGAGCGTTGGTGGGAACCTTCCTGGGCATTCTCCTTTCATACGGGTTCATTTGCCCGCTGGCGACCCAGATCAAGCAAAAAATCGAAGAAAGCAGCAAGATTTTCCAGGTGGTGAAGGTGGTGTTGCTGGCGAGCATGAACGGCTATGCCCCGCAGATTGCAGTGGAATTTGGGCGTAAGGTGCTGTATGCCAACGACCGTCCCACTTTCGCGGAACTCGAGCAGGAAATCAAGAATCGCAAGGGCTAGAGGGGAGAGCGATGAACGACACCCAGCAGCCCATCATTGTCAAGCGCGTCAAGAAAACCGCTGCTGCTGCGCACGGTGGGGCATGGAAAATCGCCTACGCCGACTTCGTGACCGCGATGATGGCGTTTTTTTTGATGTTGTGGCTGCTCGGTTCAACCTCCCAGGGGGATCTCAAGGGCATCACCGAATACTTCAAGAATCCGCTCAGGATGGCGATGCAGGGCGGGAAGGGTTCGGGCGACAGTTCGAGCGTCGTCCGGGGTGGCGGCGAGGATTTGTCCCGCAAGGTGGGGCAGGTGCGCAAGGGCGATACGCCTTCGACGCGGGCAATCAATCTCGACGCTGCGCGCCAGAAAAAGCAGAATGGCGCAACCAGCCCGGAAGGGCTGGAACTGGAAAAGCAGCGTGAGCGCCTTCGCCTGATCGACCTCAAAGGGAGGATTGAAGCGCTCATCGAGGCCAACTCCCAGTTGCGCATGTTCAGGAACCAGATACTGATCGACATTATCTCGGAAGGGCTGCGCATCCAGATCGTCGACGAACAGAACCGTCCGATGTTCGACAGTTCCAGCGATGTGTTGCGCTCGTACAGCGTGGGATTGCTGCGTGCCATCGGTCAGGCGCTCAACGGAGTCGATAACCGTATCAGCCTTTCGGGGCATACCGACTCGGCGCAATACGCGGGTGGCGAGCGGGGTTTTTCAAATTGGGAGCTTTCAGCAAACCGCGCCAATGCGGCACGGCGTGAACTGGTTGCTGGCGGCCTGGAGGCGAACAAGGTAGTACGTGTGGTGGGGTTGTCCGACACCATTCAACTGGATGAAGATGACCCGTTTGACCCTATCAACCGGCGCATCAGCATCATCGTACTCAACAAGGAATCCGAAGAGGCTCTTCGTAGCAGAACGGTCGGCCAGGTATCCGAAGCTCCGGTGGAATCGGTTCCGGAAGCGATGGGGCTTGGTCGTGACATCGAGAGCAAATTAGACACACCGCCCGGCAAGATTTCCGGGCCATAAACGAGAAGGTTTTGTTATGGCATTGCCTCCAAATTCCCGTGATTCACAAAGTAAACCCGGCTTGAGGACTTCCTCCATTCCGGGGAATTTGCGCCCCTCCAATCCGTCCAGCAGTACGCTGCCGGAGGCTCGCACGACCGGAAACGAACCCGGAAAGACCTTTGCGGGCACATTCAGCTTGCCTCCGATTCGGGATCGTGAATTCCAGTTTACCAACACCGATTTCGAGCGCATCCGCAATCTGTTGTACAAGAATTCGGGGATCGTGCTCTCGCCCGCCAAGCACGACATGGTCTATAGCCGATTGGCGCGGCGGCTGCGGGCATGTGGCGACAAAACCTTTGCCCAGTATTTGCAGCGGCTCGAACAGGATCACAGTGAATGGGAAACTTTCATCAATTCGCTGACGACCAACCTGACTTCCTTTTTCCGCGAAGCGCACCATTTCGAAATTCTCTCAAACCAGTTGAAGGAGGTGGCGGAAAAACGCGCTATCAAGATATGGTGCTGCGCCTCGTCGACGGGAGAGGAGCCGTATTCGCTGGCGATTACGGCCTGCGATACTTTTTCGTCCCTGACTCCGCCGGTAGAGATCGTTGCCAGCGACATCGACACCTCCGTACTCACGCAGGCTGAAAAAGGCATCTACCGGCATGACAGGCTGGATCGCGTACAGCCTTCGCATCTGTCGCGATATTTCATCCCTACTCCCGGCAGTGACGGTTCCTATACCGTGCGGCCCGAACTGCGGCGGCTCATCAGTTTCAGCCGTATCAACCTGCTGTCCCCGGCGTGGTCGGTGCAGGGGCCGTTCGACGCGATCTTCTGCCGTAATGTCATGATCTATTTCGACAGGCCGACGCAATATGGCATTTTGAAACGTTTCGTTCCGCTGTTGCGACGGGATGGGCGGCTTTACGCCGGGCATTCCGAAAGTTTCATGCACGCCTCCGATTTGCTGCGTTCCATTGGTCGTACGGTGTATGTGCGACTGGATTCGACATTACGCTGACATCGGGAGCCGGATTTGCAGGGCAAGACAAAATCAGATTCGCTGCAGGCCCGCGGAGATTTCTCTCTGACGATGACGAACCTGCCACGAGCGAGGATGATTCCCTATACGGGAACCATTATCTTCATCGGGGCCTCGACGGGGGGGACCGAGGCCATCCGTGAAGTCCTGACCCGGTTGCCGGCGGACATTCCGCCAATTCTCATGACGCAACACATGCCGGAAATGTTTACCGGCTCGTTCGCGCGGCGCCTCGACGTGTTGAGCAGGATAAGCGTGAAGGAGGCTGCCCAGGGCGATAAGATCGAACCCGGCATGGCTTATCTGGCTCCCGGTCATTCGCACCTGCTGATAAGAAAAATGCCCAGCGGCGGCTATCAATGCGAACTGTCGCGCTCAGACCCTGTCAACCATCACCGTCCCTCGGTCGATGTGCTGTTTCATTCTGCGGCGGAGCAGGTCGGGCGCAACGCAATTGGAGTCATCCTGACCGGTATGGGCAAGGATGGTGCTGCTGGCCTGCTGCGCATGATGCAGGCCGGTGCCTGGACGATAGGGCAGGATCAGGATACGTGTGTTGTCTATGGAATGCCGCGTGAAGCGGCATTGCTTGGTGCGTTGAGGGAAGTTGCCCCGATCACCGAAGTCGCTGCCCGGGTATTACACCGATTGGGTGGTGGATTTCACACTCCTGCTGAATACCCGCGCGTATGATCGTTGGGGGTGTATTCATGGGTGGTAATGTCATCGTGCTTGCTGTCCGCATGGGTATGTGTAGCAAAGGTTTCCGATCAACGTTACCAAAAACTGGTTGTCCAAAAACAAAAAATGCACGCCACTGCAACCGGTCGCGCTGACCAGGCAAATGGCCGCTCTCGGCGGAGAACACGAAATGTCTGATTTGATGAAGAACATCGATGCCCGTACCAAGCTGGCCGGGACGAATAAGCTGGAAATCCTGCTATTTACGTTGGGAGAAGACCAACGGAGCGGGCGGAGAGAGACTTTCGGAATCAACGTATTCAAGGTGCGTGAAGTCATGCGCACGCCCGAAATTACCGCCGCGCCCGAAATGCCCACCGCAGTCAAAGGCATGGTCAGCCTGCGCGGCGTGCTGGTTCCCGTGGTCGATCTGGCCAAGTATGCCGGGCTGGGGGAAGGGGTGGCGCGCGACATCATGATCGTCACCGAATACAACGGCCATACCCAGGGTTTTCTGGTCGAAGCAGTCGATACCATCCTCAGGCTCGACTGGGGGCAGATGCGTGTGCCGCCGGACATGCTGGTTGCGCACATGGGCGGCCTGGTCACGGCGGTGACCGAACTGCCGGATAGCCGGCTCGTGATGCTGCTCGATGTCGAAAAAGTGCTGTCGGAAACCACGCGCTATGACGAAGACAACGCAATTTACAAGGACATCAAACCGATTGCCAACGCCGAGAATTACATGGTGGTGTTCGCCGATGATTCTTCGGTGGCACGCAGGCAGATTACGCAGACGCTCGACTCGATGGGCGTGAGGTACATCGGCGCGGTCAATGGGCGCAAGGCCTGGGAAGAACTGAAAAAAATCGCCGATTCGGCGGCCTCTTCCGGGCGCAAGGTTTCCGACGTCCTCAGCCTGGTGCTGACCGACGTCGAGATGCCCGAAATGGACGGCTACATCCTGACCCGTCACATCAAATCCGACCCGCGTTTTGAAGGCGTGCCGGTCGTCATGCATTCCTCGCTGACGGGGATGTCGAACCAGCAACTCGGCCTTTCGGTCGGCGTAGACGAATACGTCCCGAAATTCGAGCCGCTACGTTTGTCGCAAACCCTGCGCCAACGGATTCTCGGCGCTCCTCTTGAACACGAAGAAACCCCGGTCGGGGAAGCAAAGAAATGAGGTGAGACCATGTTGAGTCTGGAATCACAAGAAAACAAAACCGAACAGGCGCTGTTTGGCGCGAGCGATGGGCAGGCCATGCTTGCAGGGTCGAACCGCATGGAAATTCTCCTGTTCTCGCTGGGGACAAGTGAGACGTTCGGCATCAACGTTTTCAAGGTGAGGGAGGTCTCGGCAAGGCCCTTCATCACCAAAACTCCCAACATGCCACGCGGCGTGGAAGGACTGATTTCCCTGCGCGGCAACGTCATTCCGGTGCTTTCGCTTGCCAAGATACTGGGGCTGGCGGGGCCCGAAGCGCCGCTTGGCGGCTCGATGATGGTGACGGAATACAGCCAGCACACCCTGGGTTTCATCGTTGAGGAAGTCGACCGCATCATCCGTGTGGAGTGGGACAAGGTACGTGCGCCGGAAAACGTCTCGGGCAGCCTGCAAAATTACATCACTGCGATTACGGAGTTGTCTGGCGGCAAACTGGTATCCATCCTCGATGTCGAAACCGTCCTCGCCAACACGTTCGGCGAAGTGGTGGTCGGCAATATCGACCCCCTGCACGGCGGGCATAGCTACAACGTGTTCTTCGTCGACGATTCTTCCGTAGCGCGGCGCAAGATCATCGAAGTACTCGACAAACTCGGCGTACACCACAAGCATGCCGTAAACGGGCTGGAAGCATGGACCCGTCTCGAAGGCATGGCCGGTCACGCGCAACAGACCGGGCGGCACATTTCGGAGGAAATCGATCTCATTCTTGTCGATGCCGAGATGCCGGAAATGGACGGTTATGTGCTGACACGAAACATCAAGGCCGACAGCCGCTTCGATGGTATTCCCGTTGTCATGCATTCGTCGCTGTCGTCCGAAGCCAATCGGGCGATGGGCAAGCAAGTTGGCGTGGATGCCTATGTGGCGAAATTTGACGCCGAAGTACTTGCGCAAACCCTGCGGCCGCTTCTTCAGCGACATCACGGGTGAGACGCGGTACGTACCGAGGGTGAAACGATGCTGCTGATACGTCCTCAATAAAGAGAGATCGGAGAAAACAAATGGGCGATCCCAAAACGAAATTCCTGATCGTGGACGACTTCTCGACGATGCGGCGAATCGTCCGCAATCTACTCAAGGAACTGGGATATACCAATGCGGACGAAGCCGAGGATGGCGCGGTGGCTTTGCAGAAGCTGGAGTCGATGCCTTCGGAATACAACTTCGTCGTTTCCGACTGGAACATGCCCAACATGGATGGCCTTGTGTTGCTGCAAAGGATACGCAGTTCGCCGCAACTCAAGCATCTGCCGGTGCTGATGATTACGGCGGAGGCCAAAAAGGAAAACATCATCGCCGCTGCGCAGGCCGGGGCGAGCGGATACATTGTCAAACCGTTCACGGCAGCAACCCTGGCAGAGAAAATGGACAAGATATTCGAAAAAATGAAACCGGCCTGATCTGACGGCTGGCGAAAAACAACGGAAACCTGAACGAACAGGCTTCCAGCAGGACAAACGCAAACGGGGATCGATGGTGGCTAAACGCAAGATCGACGAAACGGGAGACTCGGACGAACTCCAGTCCTTGTTCGACAACATCGCGGCGGGTGAGGACGGCGAAGAAGTTGCGCCCGCTGAGACGGCGCCCGCACCGCCTCCGGCACCTGCGCCGAAGGCTGCCTCTGGTGCGAATGATGCGGACGACAACGATGAACTACAGGCATTGTTCGACTCCGAATCCGGAAAATATGCTGTGCCGCAAGCGGCCAACGACGTGACGGACACGGAAGAGACGGACGATCGCGACGCTTCGATGTTCAACCGCATCGGCAAGATGACGCGCAAATTGCATGACATGCTGATCGAGCTTGGGTTGGACAGCAAATTGCAGGCGGTGGCCGATTCGGTACCCGATGCCAAACAGCGTCTGACCTATGTGGCGAAGATGACGGAAGAGGCGGCCAGCAAGGTACTCAACGCGACGGAGATCGCCAAGCCGCTGGCCGGGAAAATCCAGACGGAATCCGAAGCCTTGCATACGCGTTGGGACAGCCTGTTCGACAACCGGCTTTCGGTCGAAGAATTCAAGGTGCTGGCTACGGAAACGCGCGTGTTTCTCGGGACGGCTGCCGAGAGCGGTCAGGTGATCGATGAGCGGTTGCTTGAAATCATCATGGCCCAGGACTTTCAGGATTTGACCGGGCAGGTCATCAAGAAAGTCATCGAAATGGCGCAGGAACTCGAACAGCAACTATTGAGCATTCTCATCGAGGCCGCGCCGGAAGACTTTAGCGAGAAGGCGGGTTGCCTGCTCAATGGGCCGGTCATCAGCAGCGAAGGCCGCGACGATGTTGTCACTAATCAGGAGCAGGTTGACGACCTGCTCGCGAGTTTGGGTTTTTAACGGCAAGGAGATTGGGAGTAAACCATGAGTGATTTTGCCGGAATGGAAGACCTGTTACAGGATTTCCTCACTGAAGCGGAAGACCTGTTGTCGGATGTCGATAACAAACTGGTCGACCTCGAACGCAGCCCGGGCGACCGGGGCTTGCTCAACGACATTTTCCGGGGCTTTCACACCATCAAGGGTGGTGCGGGTTTCCTGAATGCCGCTGAACTGGTGACGCTTTGTCATCTTACCGAGAGCCTGTTCGACAAGCTGCGTAACGGCGAACTTGCGGTGACTTCCGAGATCATGGATGTCATCCTTGACGCGACCGCCGGGGTGCGCAACATGTTCAACCAGCTCTCGCAGGGTTTGATGCCGAGTCCGGCTGACCCCAATGTCATTGCCTCGCTCAAGGCGGTTCAGAGCGAAGATGCTGCGCCTGCCGTTCCAGTGGTTTCCAGTGCGCCGCAGGTCGTAGCCAAGACGAGCGGGGCAGGGCAAGGCAAGGCTCCCGACTGGAACGAATTGCATTCCGCCGTCACCGGCGCGGTAACCCTGATTACCACTCCGGCCAAGGCCGAAACGCCCCCGTCTCCGGGAACTGCCGTGGTTCCGGTCATTCCTGAGGCCGACGCCATCGTCAAGAGCGCACTTGGCCGTCGAGCCACCGATACTCCGGGAGTTGGCGGGCCGACGGGGCGGCGCGTCGAAGAACGCCAGCGCGACACAACGATCCGGGTCGACACCACGCGCCTCGACCAGGTACTCAATCTTTCGGGCGAAATCGGCCTGACCAAGAACCGCCTCAACGCGCTGCGCAGCGACATTCTCAATGGCCGCAACGATACCGAGACACTGCATGCGCTCGATGTGGCGGTGAGCCAGCTCGACCTGCTGGTCTCCGATTTGCAGAATGCCGTCATGAAGACGCGCATGCAGCCCATCGGGCGGCTCTTCCAGAAATACCCGCGCATTGCGCGCGACCTCGCCCGCAGCCTCGGCAAGGATGTCGAGTTGGTGCTGATCGGTGAGGAAACCGAAATCGACAAGACGATGATCGAAGATTTGTCCGATCCGATCATCCACCTGATCCGCAACGCAGTCGACCACGGCGTCGAAAGCGCCGAAGAGCGTCGCTTTGCCGGCAAACCGGAAAAAGCGGACGTGCGGCTGGAAGCGCGCCAGGAAGGCGACCATATCGTCATTCTCGTTGCCGACGACGGGCATGGCATGAATGCCGAAAAGCTGCGCGCCAAGGCGGTCGAAAAGGGCCTCATCTCCGACGAGGAGGCCAACACGATGGACGAGCGGCAAAGTTTCAATCTGGTCTTTTTGCCGGGTTTCTCGCTGGCTTCCAGGGTTTCGGACGTTTCGGGCCGTGGCGTGGGCATGGATGTCGTGCGCACCAACATCCAGAAACTCAACGGAACCATCGACATTCATTCGGTACAGGGCAAGGGCACGACTTTCATTATCAATCTGCCTCTGACCCTGGCCATTTTGCCCGTGTTGCTGGTCAAACTGGGCGACCAGCCGTTTGCCGTTCCCCTGTCGATGGTGCGCGAGATATTGCCCATCGACCCGGCCGAGGTGAAGGAAGTCGGCGGTCGCGCCACGATGGTGGTGCGGGGCGAAGTCCTGCCTATCCTGCCCTTGAGCAAAATGCTTGGATGGGAGCAGGAAAATACGCCCGAATACGGCGTGCTGATGCAGATGGCCGAACTGTCGTTCATTCTCGCCATTGATACCTTCGCCGGACGCGAGGACGCAGTCATCAAGTCGCTCGACGATTTCCGTCCGAAAGGCGTGGCCGGTGTCACCACGCTCTCGAACGGGCAGATCGTCTTGATCCTCGATATGAAGGAACTTCTCGGCTCGGCGGGCGAGCAACGCGGAGTGCCAAGGTCCGCGCTGATCAAACCGACGAAAAAACAGCCCAAACTGGAAGAGCCGGTCGAAGCTTGAACGGAGCAAAAGGGTAAACAAACAACGGCGCGTTAAGCGCCGTTGTTCGTTATGGTGGTTTTCCGCATTACTTGGTGGGTTTGCTTTTTCCCGTTGTGGCAGAAACCTTTGCCTGCGAGAAAGCCTGCATGGCTTCGGATGACGCACGGGTGAGCTGTTCCACGGCGGTGCGGGTCGTGTTCAGAGTGCTCT
>Ga0123356_10006357_pt1 | contig 11916 bp, 10 predicted proteins | sample TergutEmb28metaG_2_FD_92546 | JGI IMG/M metagenome (GOLD analysis project Ga0123356, IMG submission 92546) | Embiratermes neotenicus P3 segment gut microbial communities from Petit-Saut dam, French Guiana - Emb289 P3 | ecosystem: Host-associated > Arthropoda: Insects > Digestive system > Gut ... | reverse complement strand
TTCTTGTCGATCGCATAAAGTAAATCTTCTAAAACCTCACTCTCCAACGCATGAAGAATATAATGATGTTTGAAACGATAATGTTCTGATGTAGTCGATAGCTTATCTAAAAGATACGAACCTACAACACCAAGCGGATCCTCTTCGGAGTAGAACGCTAAAGCATCTGCCCATTGCTGCAAGGGGACAGTATCAACATTTCGACTGTATCGAAGCTGCTTCCCATCCTTTTTTGAGCGTAGTAAGCCAAGAGCCTCATATTCCTTCAACTTCAAACGAAGAGTAGCTTCATCAAGATAAACCGACGATTCAAATGCAGATAAATATTCATCATTAAGAATATCCACGAGTTCACTAACTGTGAGACTGTAGTCGCCGTATAAAGCATCGAGTATTAAGAAGTTGAGCATGATATCATTTGACGTGAAACTTTTTGCCTTAAAAGCTTTATACAGCGGGTTATGAATTATATCGCTGTTGTCAATGGAGATGAATACCTGCTTGCCGGACGAATCCTGACGAAAAGAAATATATTCACCAAGCCAACTTTCAACACGCCTGCGCTCATTATCATAACTGCGAATACTTTTTGTATCGTACTCATCGCGCCGCTTAAAACCATACACATAGAAATCCCGCAGATAATCTCTAATGCGGTCGAAGCTCTTAATAAGTTCACTATACGCCATCTACATCACCATCCCCAAATACCTACCTACTGTGCAAAAGCATTCAAGCATTATCTAAATCCTATTATCATAGTTAAAATATTGCAAATTTTATGAGCTGTCAATAGTTGTAGTGTTTCATGAAAACCAATTATTGCATACCCGGTGAGACTAATCAACTTTTGAAGCTAACCTCAGTATTTCACACAGTGTGTCCCAAAATCATCCCAATTGATGCGTTTTTTATGTTTTTCTTTAAAGTTAACGATTTTTCCGGTTTGGAAATACTAATGCTTGAAATTAATGATGATGGAATCTATACTGAGGAAGATATGAAAGATGAGCAAAAGCGGGAAATGAGGGTGCGATTTTGGTTATCCAGGTTATGAGCAGGACAAAAGCAATACAGTTTTCACGTTCTGCACATCATGCTATAATAGCGGTCATTTCTATATCTGACTGCGATAAAGAGTTTCCGGATCTTCGTAATAATTCGGATAATGGTATCGTATATCGATGCAAAATACACTTTGACGATGTAGATGAAGGCGGAGATCATTGCATTACAGATGACGAAGCTATGCAAATTGCTTCATTTATATTTAATATAAGAGACAAAGCAGATTTACTGATCGTGCACTGTGAAGCAGGTGTCAGCAGGTCAGCCGGCGTCGCTGCGGCGGTGATGAAATTTCTGGATGACGATGACACACCTATTTTCGACAGCCACGCTTACCGCCCGAATATGACTTGTTACAGAAAAGTATTAAGAGCACTTTTTCATCTATGTGAAGAATGCTGATAACTAGACCGTGTACCCATATTATCCCATCCACTGTAGTATAATGAAACCGCCGGTGATGTTTGTGTTATACAACATCATGTAGTTTTACACATTATCCACATAGTTATGCACAATATATAGTAAAGGAGATATCATGTATACAACTCAACCTAAAAAGATGCTGATCATCAACATACTTGAGATACTTAAGAACTATACTGATATAAACCACCGGCTCTCTCAAAAGCAGATCATGGATATCCTTGAAAGGGATTACAACATGAAGGTCGACCGCAAGGCTGTCAAGAGAAACCTGTTGAATCTTATAGACTCCGGGCATTACCTGGAATACGAGGAAACAACTCGAACCAAAAAAAACGGTGACGAGGAGACAATGTACTCCGGCTGGTACCTTGTGCGGGAGTTCGATGATGCTGAGTTGCGATTATTGATTGACAGTTTGTTATTTTCTAAACATATCCCATACAATCAATGCAAGGAACTGATCGGAAAACTTGAAGGTCTTTCCAACATTTATTTTAAGTCAAAAGTTGCCTATATCCGCAGCTTGCCTGAGAATCTGCCTGAAAACAAGCAGCTCTTTTTGACGATCGAGATTTTGGACGAAGCCATAAGCGAAAACTGTCAGGTTTCTTTTAAGTATAACGAATACGACACAGACAAAAAAATGCACCCCCGAAAAAACAGCGAAGGAGAGGAGCGGGTGTATATTGTCAACCCCTATCAAATGGCTGCGACTAACGGGCGGTATTACCTGATATGCAACCTTGAAGGTAAAGAAGGTGTGGGTAATTACCGGCTCGACCGGATAACTGATATTAAAAAGCTGGAAGCAAAAGTAAAAAACAAGAAGCAAGCTAAAGGGGTCGTGAGCAGACTGGATTTACCCAGACATATGGCAGAGAATATATATATGTTCGGCGGTGAGAGTGTTCGTGCATGCTTTCGTGCAAAGCGGTATATAATCAATGATATACTTGACTGGTTTGGTAGAGACGTTGTATTTTCAAATGCTGATGATATCGAGGTAACAGCAAGTATCCGCGTGAGCGAGCAAGCGATGTTTTACTGGGCTATGCAATATGGTGAGCATATTGAAATATTTGAGCCGGAAAGTTTACGCGAAAGGGTTTACGAGGCAGCGAAAACCATAACGAAAAAATATGGAAAATTGGATGAAAATGTTGAATGAAAAACTAAGTACAATTTAGAGTCCCTTTTTAACCCACCCCCTGTGATACATTATTATCACTTTAATCACTTCAAAAGGAGTAAACGCATGACCAGAGACAGTAGAGCAAGGATTGCTCAAGAAACAGTTTCAATAAGTAAACGAGGATGTTATATATTTAATGGTGTGGAAAAAAGACTGACGCCTGATGATTTATATCTTCTTTGGGAGCCATTTGATATGGATGGTATGTGTATAGATAGTATAGAGCATGAGGGATTATACGCTGGAGAGATATTCTTGCATAGCGAATCAGTTATAGACACCATTTTCAATTTACAATCACGAAGTATTGATGGAAACAAAGTTGGAGTATTGAGTTTTGCCAGTGCAAAAAACCCGGGAGGAGGTTTTCTTAATGGCAGTATGGCTCAAGAAGAAGCTCTTGCGTATTGCAGCAATCTATATGAAAGTATAAAAGATAGTGATTTATATGCAATTAACGCAAGGTGTAAATCAACAACTTATACAGATACTGCAATTACCTGCCGTGTTTCTTTCTTTAGAACATCAGACTTCGAACTTGTCGATATACCTTATGATGTTAACATAGTCACATGTCCTGCAGTTAATATGTCAAGAGTCCGACCGGATATGATTGATGAAGCAAAGCGTGTCATGGTGGATCGTATGTCTAAGATAATTGCCTTAATGATTAATCGCGGTTACGAGTATATAATTCTCGGAGCATATGGTTGTGGAGTATTCAGAAACGACCCAAAGGACATAGCTTCTACTTGGCATTATTTACTTGTTGAGAGAAATTTACGGACATATTTTAAAGAAATTTATTTTTCAATATATGAAGTGCCTCCTGACAGAAATACAAGAGAATTTTCTCGAGTGTTTGGTACGATATAAATTATGAATGTGATTGAAGCAAAAAAAAGAAGTGTTGTTAATAAACCATCGCGAGGTGTATTTTGGGTCGTTGATGGTGAGTTTTTTGCATTTCCCTTTACTGATGAAAATGCAGAGGGTGTTTCAAAGTCCGGAAACACTTATAATCACAAGAAATTGTGGTCGATAGTGAAGCCGAAAGGATGTTCATATACGTATAATTACTATCCACGTGGTCGTGTTGAAATTAGTTCAAAAGGGAAGCCTGTAATTTATGTGAATCCAAACATTGAGGAATCAGTGATCCTACAGATTGTTAAGGAGTTTGGATTACTGACAGAGCTAGAGATAAAGCATGACCATAGCGAACATTACAAGTGTTACACAGACGATGGCTGGGAGGCTGATTGTTGACATTATATACAGGGGATATCTAGAAATCATAGTCTATACCATTTGCTCATAAGATATTGACACACTTATAGAAATATGTTAAACTAAAGCGAGAATTAAGAAAAACATTATAAATACATCATCATAATGCGAGTAATCAGAGGTGTAACCTATGTATTATAACAGAATCATTGAAAAAACACTTCGCTCAATTAGCGATACTTTTCCGGTTTTAGTTATTACCGGACCGCGTCAGGTTGGTAAAACAACACTGATGCAGCGTATGGCCGAGTCCGGGCGAAAGTATGTTGCGTTAGATAATCCAACGGATCGCGCACTGGCAAAAACCGAACCTGAGTTGTTTCTCCAAAGATACTCTCCGCCTGTAATTATAGATGAAGTGCAATATGCTCCTGAACTGTTTGATTATATAAAAATCCATGCTGATAAGCATAAAAAATGTGGTGACTTTTGGCTGACCGGTTCGCAGACGTTTCATATGATGAAAAACGTGACAGAGTCCCTTGCGGGTCGCGCAGGTATAGTCCGGATGCTTGGTCTTTCAAACAGCGAGATAGATTCAACAGGTTTCGGTCCGTTCGAAGTCGAACCGCAAATGCTGATCGATCGGTTGGATATAGCAACTCCCTTAACAATGCCGGCTGTATATGAGCGCATTTTCAAGGGCTCTTTTCCCCGTTTATATGAAAATCCTGACGTAGACCGCAAACAATTCTATGAATCTTATCTGGAAACATATCTAAGCCGTGATATAAAGGATTTGACGCAGATAGCTGATGAAATCGCATTTCTGACGTTCATGAATGCTATAGCTGCTCGAACTGCCACAAATGTAAACTACGAAACCCTGGCTAACGAAACTGGAATATCTGCACCTACAGCAAAACAATGGCTGTCGATCCTTGTATCAAGCGGACTTGTTGCATTGATCCCTATATTTACCAACAACGCTTTGAAACGAACAATCAAAGCTCCGAGAATGTACTTTACAGATACCGGATTATGTGCTTATCTTACACGAATGAACTCACCGGAGTTTCTAGAAAGAAGCGCTATGGATGGTGCGTTTTTTGAAACATGGGTAGTATCGGAGATATATAAAAGTTATCTGAATAACGGTATAAGACCACCGCTGTACTTTTATCGTGATCAAAATAAAAAAGAAATCGATTTGATAATTCACCAGAATAATGTTGCAAATCCAATTGAAATCAAAAAAGGTGCAGCACCAAAGTCTGCAACAAAAAACTTTTCTGTCCTAAAACCTATTGAGGAGAAACCAAGCGAGGAAGAACAGTTTTCCGGTGTAGCACATCTGAAAACCGAAATCGGAACCGGAGCAGTAGTGTGCCTCGCATCGAATGTAACACCTATAGACAAAAAGAATTGGTACGTTCCCGCATGGTTGATTTAGAGAAAATCTTCAAATTTGAGTACAATTGACAGATGAGTCCCTTTTTTAACCCACCCCCTGTGATACACTGGAAACACAGGGGTTTTTGTTATGCAAAAATCGAATATAACAAGAAAAAGGGGATCAAAAATGGAAGATTTACTACGAAGGCAAGTACCACACAGTACAGAAGCGGAACAGGCGGTTTTAGGAGCGATGCTTATTGACTCGCGATGTGTGAATGATGTAACCGACATATTACGGACCGACGATTTTTATTCGAACATCAACAAAGACATTTTCAGTACGATCTATTCAATGTTCAGTTACAACAAACCGATCGACCCTGTCACGGTCATTGAAAAAATGCGCGAAGACGGGGTTTGGAGCGAAGACACCTCCGGCTATATCCGCGATCTTATGCTGATGACACCAACAGCTGCGAATGCACTTGAATACGCAGACATAGTCAAAGACAAAGCCCTGCTTCGCAACATCACAGACGCATGTCACGATATAACAGAGATGGCTATCCTGGGAGAATACGGTGCGATGAAAATACTCGAAGCTGCCGAACAAAGGGTTTATTCATTGCGTCAGGACAGAAGTAAAACCGCGCTGATAGATATATCAAAAATCATGATCGATGTTTACAAACACATAAGTGACGCAGCAAAGTCCGGTGATGGAATGCCCGGACTGACTTCCGGATTCCCTGATCTTGATAAGATGCTCCTAGGTCTGAACGCATCTGACCTGATAATGATCGCATCCCGGCCGGGCATGGGAAAGACAGCTATTGCATTAAATATCGCTCTCCACGTTGCCAGAAAATCAGGAAAGCAAGTCGCGATATTTTCACTGGAGATGTCGAGCCTGCAGCTGGCATTGCGACTTTTATCATCATCTGCTTTCATTGACGGAAAGAACCTTCACAGAGGCAGGCTAAAAGAAGAAGAGTGGCATCGTCTTGCAGAAACAGCAAAATATATAAGCGAGACAAAGCTGCTGATAAATGAAGACGCATCATTATCTGTTGACGAAATGAACGCACAGTGCCGCCGCCTGAAGGACCTCGGACTTGTCGTGATCGATTATATGCAGCTTATGTCATCAGCAACAAAAAGCAGGGGATACAGGAGCGAAAACAGAGAACAGGTCGTCAGGGAAATAAGCCGCACTATGAAAGTAATGGCAAAAGAATTAAATGTTCCGATCATCTGTCTCTCACAGCTTAACCGCGAAAGTGAAAAAGGAAAAGACAAAAGAAAGCCAAGACTCAGCGACCTTCGCGAGTCCGGCTCGATCGAACAGGATGCAGATATCGTTATGGCGTTATATAGAGATACATTTAATATTGAGGATGCAGACGACCCGAATATCGTGGAATGCCTGGTACTAAAGAACCGCCGGGGTGAAACCGGTTCGATTCCTCTAAGATGGGTTCCGGAGTTTACAAGCTTCTCATCGCTTGAGAGGCATTACGTGGAGTAGGTGGGGCAGATGAACCGTCCCCCTGCCCCGCAAGCTTCTCATCACTTGAGAGGCATTATGTGGAGTAGGAAAAACAACTTTACAATCACGATATAATCGAGCATAATAAAAGCATAACAGCAGCACTTTTTGTTGCCGGTAGGAAATTCAAAGGAAAAAAATACAATGATAGAACTTAAAGGTAAGTATAACACAGCAAAAGTATTTACAGATACGGCGGAGCAAAGTGCGATCACGCAAATAGAGCACTTGCTTGATCAGGAGTTTGTTGCAGGAAGCAAGATACGTGTCATGCCTGATGCTCATATGGGGATGGGTTGTACCATAGGTGCGACAATGACGATCACAGATAAAATCGTCCCGAATCTCGTTGGTGTAGATATTGGCTGCGGCATGGAGACAGCTCTGCTAAGAGACAAACGCATAGAACTTGAGCAACTGGATAAGGCGATACATCAGCACATCCCCGCCGGTTTCAGTACACGCAAAACACCGCATCACTTCACCGAGGAGATAGATTTGCACTCCCTGCGATGTGCAAAGCATGTTGACCTGAACCGGGCGAAGCTATCGATCGGTACATTGGGTGGCGGCAACCATTTTATTGAACTCGGAAAAAACGACAGCGGTCAGTTTTATCTTGTAATACATTCGGGGAGCCGTCATTTAGGTAAGCAAGTATGTGAACATTATCAAAATGCTGCAGCAGACAGTCTTGGTCGCACTGGAAAAGGAGCTGACAGAGTGTTAGCGTATCTGGAAGGTTCACTGTTTGACGATTACCTTCATGACATGGGTATCGTACAGCGGTACGCAGATTTAAACCGTAAAGCAATGATCAGGGAATTGGAAAAACGAATGAAATTCAAGATCATCGAGCAGTTCACAACAGTCCATAATTATATTGATCTTGATCTGATGATACTGCGCAAAGGAGCGATCTCCGCACAAAAAGGCGAGCGGGTACTGATCCCCATGAACATGCGCGACGGAAGTCTTATCTGCATCGGTAAAGGCAACGAAGACTGGAACTTCTCCGCACCGCACGGAGCAGGCCGCATAATGAGCCGAAATGAAGCAAAAAGAAACATCACACTCACGCAATATGAAAAATCAATGAAAGGCATCTATTCATCGACGGTAAATAAAAGCACGATCGACGAAGCGCCATCAGCATATAAACCGATGGACGAGATCATCGCAAATATTGGCGACACAGCAGAAATCGCAGAGACAATAAAGCCGGTCTATAACTTCAAATCAGCGGAGTGACTGCCATGATTCAAAATATATAACGCGAGAACCTTGCCATACAGTAATTGTTGCACTTCCTATACCATTAACTGTTATTGTACCATCCTCAGATGAAATCGATATGACATCGTTATCACTGCTGTTAAAAGATACCAATTGTGCAAGAGTCCGGTACATTTGAGAATGATCTCCGGCAAACTTATCCTCAAGCAACCTGCCATACCGCAAGCGATCAAATATATTCATTGCTTCTCCCGTGGTATAATTGACCTGATCCGGCATGTTATACCAGGTCAATGAATACCACGTTTCAGTATAGATGATACCGTTATAGCTTGAATTGATCGATACAAAACCGGAACCGGGATTAGATGCATTGATTTCCCATGTATTCGCAGCTATTTGAGATATAGAAAATACTCCGACAGTCGGGGCTTTTATATCCAATGTATCCCTGCTTCTGCCGGAAATGTTTCCAACCAGCGTAAGCAGCTCACTTTCTCCTCCAATAAACAAAATGTTATGGGGGTTACTGCTGGTGAATGTTATCCCCTCATAAGAATTGTTATCCGAGAAAATCATGATCCCGGCAACGATCAGAACGATTGCAATAAATGCAACAAAAATCCATGAAAGCCATTTTCCGAAATTGCTTTGGAAAGGATTATAACTGAGGTCTTCATCATCCGGTATATCACTTTCGAGATCCGGTTTTTCGTTATCATCCGGCAAGTCATTTTCAATCTCCGGGTTTCCATCATCATCAACAACAAACGAAAGTGGTGTTATTTCACTCTCATCTACCGGTTTGTCATGAGCCTTTTTTTCATTTTCTTGTAAGTGAGAGGGCAGGGGATCGGAAAAAATATTTACAGTTCCTTCATGAGCAGGTGTTTCATCAACCGGAACATCCTCAAAAACCGGAGTATCCTTAACAACAGGAATTTCTTCATCAGTAACCGGAGTTTCTTCATCAGTAACCGGATCACTCTCATCAATATATTCAGCCGGTTTAATCGGTGCTTCATCACCTTGCGGGTAAATAATAGATGCTTCGCCGCGGCTGTAAAGGATCGACTCCAATTCCTCACGCATTTGCATTGGAGATGAATAGCGGTCTTTGGGATCATACGCACATGCTTTCAGGACGATCTCTGCTAATCGCCCGTCGGCGTTTTTTGGCAATGGTATTTGCGCCCCGTTGATACGCTTTGCCATTGCTTTTTCACGGTCACTGTGATGGATCGGAGCGGGATATTCAGGCATGAACGGATTGCGGTTGTCATTCAGCAATCGATATAAAACAAGACCTAAAGAGTACATATCTACACTTGAACCATACGCGTTGCCGCGATAGATTTCGGGTGCCATGTATAGATATGTACCTTTTTTGGACAATCCGCTTGTTGTTTTTTCAACTGTGCGCGCGATACCAAAGTCACCTATCTTGAAGTCGCCGTTGATCGATACAAAGATGTTTTCAGGCTTGATGTCACGATGAATGATGTTGTACTTCTGACATAATTCCAAAGCTTTACACATGTCGATGCCAAGCTGTGTTACATCATTTTTTGTCAGCTTATTAGCTAAAATATAATCATTTAGAGGCGACAATAATTCCATCCGGATGATTATGTCCCACCCGATACCTTCTGTATGTTGAGTCACTGTATGGTCTTCATAGCTGACGACATTGCTGTTTCCTTTGAGATTAGACATCAAAGAAAACTCACCGACCAATTCCTCAACAAAGCCTCGAAAGTATGCAGTGATGCTATCTTTGTCCATACCGTCGGCCATAACATTTTTGATCTCGCTTTGGCTCTGCGGTATGGTTATTATCTTGATAGCAGCATTATACACACGTCCGAAATCCTCGCGTTCAGCCTTAAAAACGCGCCCGTAACTGCCTTCGCCGATCATTTCGATCAGCGTCCAATTACCTAAAACTACTTCACCCGGTCTGTATTGTCCGTTCATCTATAAAACGCCTCTATTATTCTTTCGGTATATCCTTAGCTATCGAGTAGTTTTTGTATACCTCTTCCTCTGTCACTTCCCGTATGACTTTTATGAAATCAGGAATGCTGATCGGTGCATTTTCATCTGTCAGTTCTATTTCTAATATTGCCTGGTTTTTCCAAAACGGATATATATCGATTTCCAGATATTGCGTGTCATGTACGAGGCAGTACCGGGTTTTTCGTATCTGACGCAGGTTGGTATCAGCATCCATCATTAGTGTCAGGTATTCTGATCTGCTCAAGCGGTTTTCTACCTCTACGCGCTTTGCTGCTGAAGCAGTACCGTCGGAGACTTTACGTTTTTCTGTTTTCGTATAAATATAGTTCCCGTCATATCCGCGCTGACGAATGCGGATCTCTGATTCCGGATCGGATGAAACCAGATATGTTTGAATAATATCGACATTCCGGCAGTCAGGGATCGACTCGAGCTTTTTGATGTCGGGGTACTCAATAAGGAACTTTCGTTCGATCTCATAATACACAGGTTCACCTAAGCAATGAGAGATCTCTCTTATTACGCGATTGAGTTTTTCGGTAAAATCCGTGCTGTTGTCGATGATCCTGAGATGCGGGTGTCCTGTCCAAGACGAAACCAGTGCTCTGTCCATAGCAATGGCCTGTTCCGGTGTTTCCGTACGTGCCTGATTGTTTTCAGTCGTGTAAAATTTCTCTGCCCCGTCGGCTGCAGTCACCATATGGAATACGGCGTCATAATTATCGCGTAAATCCACCTCATTGGCATCCAGTGCCGAAAGCAACTCAATAAATTCTTCTTCAGTCATATATGCCTTGTTGTCTAAAGCACCGCGATCGCATACGATAAGGACTTTATCTTCAGGAAGCTTGTGCGCTGCCTGCTCATACACCTTCTCTCTGGATAACTGCAGCGTCATTAAAGCGATTTGAAAATCTAGGTTTTGCATTTTCCGCGGATCGATACCGCCGGTGATCAGTTCTGTTGCTGTTTCCGCCAAAAAGATGACCCTGTAACCCATCGCTGTGAAGAACTGTTCGATCCTCGACAATGCAGTTGTTTTACCTGCGCAGGGTCCGCCTGTTAACACGATTTTAGTAACGTCTTTCATAATGATGATCCTTCCCCGAAATCATAACCTTTTACCTTTACTGCTGTCTCTGCCGGCACCATCGCCGTGTGCGGCCGGTATGCTTGTTTTAAAATGCTCCATCGGGACCAATGCTGTTGACAAACCTTGCAGTGATTGTGTGACGCCTTCGATCCGCAGGTCGGTTTGCCCTCTGTCTTTCATATCAAGTGCATAAGTCTTTAATGATTTCCTTGACATTATCGCCAGTATACCAAGCATAAGATCGATTATAGCTTTTTCTTCATTGATCTTGATAACATGCTCCGGAGCCAGCCGACTTGTCCAACTGTCGGTGATTTTATCAACGAATCGATTGCTGTACTTGTTCAACAACATATAAACATTATCATTGAATTTTTTCCGCAAATCCGAAAATGGATCGATCGGATCTTCGATCGGTATTTTAAAAGCCCTGGCTTGATCGACATTAACAGTCGGATATGGTGACTCATCACCGATAAAGAACACGACCGGGTTTGCGTCACTTTCAAATTCTGTCATTTTCAATAGATAATAAGCGGCAAGCTCGTATGATTCTGATTGCTGTCCGCCTCCGTTTCCTTCAAGAACGATCTTCTCCATCCATGCGTCAAGCTCTAAGCCCTTTGCAAAATCACCGACCTGCAGCGGATATTTATCAGAGTATGCATCCCCGACAGCACAAAAAGATATATCAAAATCTTC
>Ga0123356_10006356_pt1 | contig 11917 bp, 11 predicted proteins | sample TergutEmb28metaG_2_FD_92546 | JGI IMG/M metagenome (GOLD analysis project Ga0123356, IMG submission 92546) | Embiratermes neotenicus P3 segment gut microbial communities from Petit-Saut dam, French Guiana - Emb289 P3 | ecosystem: Host-associated > Arthropoda: Insects > Digestive system > Gut ... | reverse complement strand
CCGGTCATCTCACCCGGTAGCGTAATCAGCGGTGAACACTGCGCGGCCGCTGCGATCGCTCTACGTGTGTTACCTCTCGCTCGAGGATCCGCTCGTCGAATCGCAGGTGATGGCGTATCTGGAGGGTCTCGCCCGCCATGGCCATACGATTCATCTGCTGACGTTCGAGACCGGCCGGCTCACGCGCTCGCGACGACGTGGGCTGCGTGGCCGGACGCGCGCACGTGGAGTGCATTGGCACGGACTCCGCTATCACAAGCGGCCGTCCCTCCCGGCCACGGCCCTCGACGCCCTCTCCGGAGCGTTCATGTGCGCGTGGCTGCTGCGCCGCCACCGTCTCGACGCGGTCCACGCTCGCAGCCACGTCCCCGCCGCGATGTCGATGCTCGCCGCTCGGCTGGCGCCCCACGAGCTGATCTTCGACATCCGAGGGCTGATGGCCGAGGAGTACGTCGATCTCGGCCGGTGGCACCGCGGAGGCCTCGCCTTCCGGATCACCAAGCGTGCCGAACGGGCGGCGATTCGCCGGGCCGCCGGAATCGTGGTGCTGACCGAGCGCGTGCGACGCCTGCGGTGCGTCGAGCAGCACCGCGGCGAGATGCGGGTAATCCCATGCTGCGCGGACGTCGACCGTCTGGCCGCCGCCGGCACCCGCCGGGCCACCGTGCGGCAGCGCCTGGGAGTCGGGGCTCGCCCGGTGCTCGCATACGTCGGAAAGCTCGGCGGCTGGTACATGGACGCCGAAATGGTGGATTTCGTCGCCGCTGCCCGAGCCGAGATCCCAGGTCTCTTCTTTCTCGTGCTCACCCAGGGGGACAGCAACGACCTCGAACGCCGACTGACCGGCCGGGGCATCACGTCGTCGGATTACGCCCTAACCGCCGTCGAGCACGCTCGCCTCGGTGACCTGCTCGCGGCCGCCGACGCCGCGATCGCGTTGATCCGTCCGGTGCCGTCCAAGGTCGCGAGCTCGCCAACCAAGATCGGTGAGTGCCTGGCGGCGGGACTCCCCGTGGTCGCCACCGACATCGGCGACGTCAAGTCGCTACTGCAACGCTCCCGCAGCGGTCTCATCCTCGACGATTTCTCCACCGCGGCTTACCGAGAGGCGGCGCGCGAGCTCGCTTCGATGCTCGCCGACCCGGCGACGGCAGGGCGCTGTGTCGCTACCGCCGACGAGCACCTCTCGCTCGAGGGGATCGGCATTCCCCGATATGACTCGCTCTATCGAGCAGTCGCGCGAACGCCGCGGGCGTGTCCTGGCTGCGGCGCGACCAGCGCGCGGTCACTCTCGCGGTTCCGTGAGGTCGGTCTCGTGCATTGCCGGGCTTGCGGCCTCAACTATGCGGGGGCGACGCCGTCGGACGACGAGTTGGCGGCGTGCTACGCCAACTATCCGGTCGAAGAGACGATCGCGCCCGCCACGGTCGCCCGGCTCGAGGAGCTGGTCCGCTCGTTCGCCCCTTACCGGCAGCTGGGGACGCTGCTTGACGTCGGGGCCGGCAGCGGGCACCTGTTGATCGCCGCTGCCCGCGAGGGCTGGGCGGCGCATGCAGTCGAGCCCGGTCCCCGGCAGCGAAAGCGCTTGGCGGCCCTCGGCTTTCCGGTCCATGAGTCTCCGTCGCTCGAGGATCGCTCGTTCGACGTGGTCGTGCTCCAGGAGACGATCGAGCACATGCGCGATCCGGCCTCGGAGCTCCGCGAGGTGGCGAGGATTCTTCGCCCCGGCGGTCTGCTGTATGTCACCTGCCCCAACTTCGGGTCGATGACCGGTCGTCTACTCGGCCCGCGCTCACGGATCGTGGCATACCCGGAGCACCTGAACTACTTCACCTCGGCCGCGCTGCGCGGCTTGGCCGCCCGCTGCGGGTTTGCGGAGGTGGGCATGGCGACCACGGGACTCAGCATCACCGACCTCCGCACCGCGCTCGTCGCGTCGCGCGATGGCCACGAGGGGTTCGGCCAGGTCGCGGGCGATGGCCACCGAAACTTCGACGAGCTTGTGCGCGCCGGCGCCATGCGCTCGCCGGCACTCGATGCGCTGCGCCACGCGGTGAACGCCGTCCTGACCGTGCTCGAGCTCGGTGACACGATCAAGGGTCGTTTTGAGCGCCCAGCCGCGTGAGCCGGGATTATCCTCTCCGCAATGGCCGCCAGTTTCGAGGCCGCAAAGGCGCCGGCTCTGCGGGTGGCCATCCTCGACTACGGGATGGGCAACCTGCACTCGGTCAAACGGAAGCTCGAACGGTTCGGGGTTCGTCCACAGCTCACCACCGATCCCGACGAGCTGCTCCGCGCGGACAGGCTCGTCCTTCCGGGGGTGGGCCACTTTGGCAAGGCGATGGAGCATCTGGTCACGATGGGGATGGTGCCGGCGCTGCACGAGGCCGTGACGGTCAGAAAGACGCCGATCCTCGGGATCTGCCTCGGGATGCAGCTCTTTGCCCGGAGGAGCGAAGAGGGCGGCGCAGAGGGGTTGGGTTTGATCGACGCCGACGTCGTGCGCTTGGCCATCAACAGCAGCCGCCTCAAGGTGCCCCACATGGGCTGGAACAGCGTCTGCGCGGCCCGAGCCAGCCCACTTCTCGAGGGAGTGACGCGGGAGACAGAGTTCTATTTCATGCACGCCTACCATCTGGTCTGCCGCGACAGCGGGGACGTGCTGTGCGAAACCGACTATGGATGCCGGTTCACATCGGTGGTGGAGCGCGGGAACCTCTACGGCGTCCAGTTCCACCCGGAGAAGAGTCATGAGGCAGGGGAGGTCCTGCTCAGGAACTTCCTCTACATTTAGCCGCCCTCTCTAGATTTGGCCCGTGTTCAGGCCCCGCGTCATCCCGGTGTTACTCCTGTGCAACGGACGCCTGGTGAAGACCGAGGGCTTCGGCAAGCGGCGCTACGTCGGGGATCCGATCAATGCGGTGCGGATCTTCAATGACCACCGCGCAGACGAGCTGGTGTTCCTGGACATCCTCGCCACTCGGGAGGGTCGGCTGATTCCTCTCGACTTCGTCCGCAATGTGGGTGAGGAAGCCGATATGCCGTTCGCGGTCGGGGGAGGGATCCGCTCGCTTCGAGACATTCGCAACATCCTGGAGGTGGGAGCCGAGAAGGTGGTGCTCAACTCGGTCGCCGCCGAGAACCCTGACTTCATCGCGAACGCGGTGGACATGTTCGGCTCGTCCGCGATCACGGTCTGCATCGACGTGAAGCCCAAGCGATTCGCCGGCCCGCGGACGTGGACGGTGGGAGGAAGCCGCGCCACGGCGTACGGTCCGGAGGAGTTCGCCCGGCTCGTGGAGCAAAAGGGGGCGGGAGAGATCATCGTGCAGTCGATCCCGCGTGACGGCACGATGGAGGGGTACGATCTCGACCTGATCAGCCGGGTCTCCAAGGCGGTCACCATTCCGGTCGTCGCCCTTGGGGGCGCCGGCGGGCTGTACCACCTCCGACAGGCGTATCACGAGACCCAGGCGAGCGCCCTCGCAGCAGGGAGTATGTTCGTCTTTCACGGCCCGAAGCGCGGCGTGTTGATCAACTACCCCGATCGAGCTGAAATCACCGCGCTCAAGCTCTCAACCTGAACGACCGGCACACGAGCAAGCCGACCCCCCCTTTGGAGTGGCACGACAGCAGCACCCGCGTCTGCACGCGCTGCGTGATGTCCACGACCGACCCAGCGATCACCTTCGACGCTGACGGTCGCTGCAATCATTGCACTGATTACTTCGCGCGTCTCGTTAGTCTTACGTACGATGGAGAGACGAGCGAGCGCGAGCTCGCAGCGTTAATCGATCTGATGAAGACCGCTGGGCGTGGCGGGGAATACGACTGTGTCATAGGCATCAGCGGCGGTGTCGACAGCTCCTATGCCGTGTATGTGGCAAAGAGCTTTGGTCTGCGACCGTTAGCCGTGCATGTCGACAACGGCTGGGACTCGGATACCGCCGCCAGAAACATGAAGAACTTGACTCGGGTACTAGACGTCGACTACGAGAGCTTCGTCCTGAACTGGGAGGAGTTTAGGGATTTGCAGCTAGCGTTCCTGAGGGCATCCGTCCCGGAGATCGAAACGCCCACGGACATCGCCATTCCTGCGGCGCTCCACCACGTGGCGGCAGAAAACGGTGTCAGGTTTATCGTTATGGGAGGGAATTATGTAACCGAGGGCATTCTCCCCCGCGCCTGGCACTACAACGCCAAGGATGTACGCTTCCTGAGGGCGGTACATCGGCGGTTTGGGAGCGGGACGCTCCGCACGTTCCCCACGTTCGGCTTCGTCAAGGAGATCTACTACAAGTTCTTCAGAGGCATCCGACTCGTGTACATACTTAACTTAGTCCCGTACTCGAGGACACACGCCATCACAAAGCTTGATGAGCTCGGGTGGCAATACTACGGCGGCAAGCACCATGAGTCGACGATCACGCGGTTCGTCCAGTCGTACCTGCTGCCCGTCAAGTTCCAGATCGACTATCGGCGGGCCACGCTGTCCAATCAGATCTGCGCGGCGGAAGTCACCCGCGACGACGCGCTGGAGATCCTAAAGGCGCCACCATTCGAGGCTAGGCGCGTCCCAGGGGAGAAGTTGTACGTCGCGAAGAAGTTCGGGATCTCGCTTGAGGAGATGGATGCCATCGTCGCGGCACCTCCGCGGACTTATCGCGAGTACCCGAACAATGAGAGGTTCTTGGAGTTCCTATATGGCGTATACCGTCGATTCTTCGCCCGGTAGGACTCAGTGGGCGCCTGCCAGCTCCAAGCGAATCGCTCAAGAACGACGAGGCTGCCGAGGCTTTAGGGTGCCGGCCGTGTATACGCAGTATCTGGCGACCGCTGCACGCCGAAATCGCGCTCCTGTGAGCACTGGTCAGAATATCGCGTCTGGGTAACGCCGCTGAATCGCCCGCAGTCGGCTGAGGCCGCGATTTAGTCAATGAAACCTCACCGTCGAAGAATGACTGATCCGTGGGCCGTGCTCGGAGGTGGGGAGGACCGACTGGGTCCACGGCTGCGACCGAAGGCTGCGACCGCGACCGGAGCCTTGATTGTCGTGTCGGACGCGGCCGCGCCGCTCTCGACTCGGGTCGATGCTGGCGCTCCGGTCACTATGCTCGCTGGGCTCGCCCGTGCTGTCCGGCGAGGGTCACGAGGGGCGCGCTGAACACTGACTGAACAGCGCCGCATACAGCCCCAGCAAAACCCCGCCGCAGGCGAGCTCGACGCCAAGCAGGCCGCTCAGGGACCCGGTAACAGCCGGTACTAGCCTGTGACCGACCCGAGCAAACACCCGTCGCTCGCTGATGTGCCCGATCGCGACCAAGCATCTCTCCGGATAGCGTATGCGGGCGATTGCATGCGGCCGCCGCCCCTCCTTCCGGTAGTCTCGCTCGATCACAACTCCTCAACCTGCATGAGCACCAAGGACATCCGCACGACCTACACCGACACGATCTGCGACGTATGCGGGCGCACGCTGTTGCGGGGAGAGCGGGCCGAGATGTTCGTCCACGGCAGTGCGAGGCACTCGGTGTGCGAGCTGTGCAAGACGCGAGCCGTGCGCGAGGGCTGGGTGCGCGAGGCCGACTACACCGGCCCAGCCGCCGAGTCGGTGGCCGAGCGGCGCCGGCCACTGCTCGGCCGCCTTCGTCGCCGCGGCGAGCGTCCCGACGGCGGCAGGCGGGGTCCGCTGACCCTCGATGACGAGTTGTCCGGGGACCCTTGGGAGGGCGTAACGCCGCTGCCCGCTCCTGCGCCGGCAACGGGGCAGCGTGACGGCGCCCGCGATCGGATCCGCGAGCCCAGGCACGTCCGGGCGGTCCCGACCAACGGCGAGCAGCGGATTGCGGTCGCGATCGAGGCTTTCAACACCACGGAGCACAGGCGCACCGTCGCCGGCGTGGCGCGGTCCCTCGGTGCTCCTGCGGTCAGCGTGATGCCAGATGAGGTACATCCGGGGCTGGTGCGGATCGTCGCCTCCTGGGAGCTCTGCTGGTACCGCTACGAGGTCGACCTCTCGGAGCAGACGCCGAGCGTCAGGCTCGACGCACAGGGTTACGAGCTCGACGAGCTGACCGAGCTCGAGCGGATCGCCAACGCCACAGCCGACGAAGTCGGCGAGCTGCACCTAGCCTGAGCGCGCCCACTCGAGGACAACGGTGAGCGACGTCGATCGCACGCTCGTGCTGCATGTCGACGGTGGCGCCCGCGGCAACCCGGGCCCGGCGGCTATCGGCGTTGTGATCTCGGATCCCGACGGGACCGTGATCGAGGAGCTCGCGGAGACAATCGGGCGAGCGACCAACAACGAAGCCGAGTACCGGGCCCTGATCCGCGGGCTCGAGCGGGCCGCCCAGCTCGGCGCCGCGGAGGTCCGCGTGGTCAACGACTCGGAGCTCATCGCGAAGCAAGTGAACGGCGCCTACAAGGTCAAGCACCCGAAGATGCGACCGTTGCATGCCGCCGCGCTCGCGGCGCTCGCGCCGTTCGGCAGATGGAGCATAAGCTCCGTCCCGCGGGCCCAGAACGCCGGGGCCGACGCGCTCGTCAATCGCGCTCTCGACGACGCCTGAGATAACCTTCACGCCGTGACTGACGCGCTTGAGGAGCTCCGCTCGCGTCTGCAGGAGGCGGCGAACATGCTGCGTACCGGCGATGGCGAGCCGAACTCGACGCTGGCCCTGATCGAGGAGTGCGCCCGACTGGCAACCGAGGTGGCGGCACAGGTCGACGAGCATGTTCGAGCAGCGCTCGAGCCGCTGCCGGACCTGCCCGGGCAGCTGCCACTTCCGGCCGCGTAGTGGGCGACCGCGAGGTCGGCGCTTGGACGCCGGTGGTGCCGGGCTTCCCCGAGGATCTTCGCGCCGAGATCGACGCGTATCTGCACCAGCTGCGGTTCTCGACCGAGGCCAGCACCGCCGGGCTCGAGGAGGCGATGCGCTACTCGCTGCTGGCCGGCGGCAAGCGGATCCGCCCGGTGCTGGCCCTGGCCACGGCCACCGCGATCGGGCTCGAGCCGGCCGCGGTGTTGCCGCTTGCGGCGGCGCTCGAGATGATCCACACCTACTCGCTGATCCACGATGACCTTCCAGCTATGGACGATGACGACCTCCGCCGCGGGCGGCCGACCTGCCACGTGGTGTTCGGCGAGGACGTCGCGATCCTGGCGGGGGACGGACTCTATGCCGAGGCCTTTCGGCATCTGCTCAGCCAGCAGCGGGGCGAGCCGGGCAATATCCTCCGCGCCGCTGGCGAGCTCGCCGGCGCGACCGGCGTGATGGGCATGGTCGGCGGCCAGTATCTGGACGTCGCGGGAACGGCCCCGGCCGGCGCGGCAGGCCTGAGGAGGCTTCATGAACTGAAAACCGGCAGACTGATCGGCGCGAGCATCGCGTGCGTGCTCTTGATCGACGGAACCGGCCAACGTGCGACAATTGCGTACTTCGACAAATTCGCCAGTGAGCTGGGTGTGCTCTTCCAGATCGTCGACGACATCCTCGACGTGACCGGCTCGGATGAGACGCTTGGCAAGCACCAGGGAAGCGATGAGCGGCTCGGAAAGCGGACGTACGTGACCGAATTCGGTGTCGATGGAGCCAGGCAGTTGGCCAAGCAGGCCCACGAACGCGCGATCGACGCACTCCTTGCCGCCGCCCCCAAAGATCCGATCCAGCTCCGCCAGGTCGCGGACTTCATCGCCGAGCGCAGTTACTGATGACCTGATGCCAAACCTACTCGCCGACATCAATCAGCCCCAGGATCTCCACGGACTCAGCGAGGAGGAGCTCCAGCAGGTGGCCCAGGAGGTGCGCGAGCACATCATCGAGACCGTCGGCGAGATCGGCGGCCACTTCGGCGCGAACCTCGGTACCTGCGAGATCGCCGTCGCGCTGCACTCGCTGCTCGACTCTCCTACGGACAAGATCCTCTGGGACGTCGGCCATCAGGCCTATCCGCACAAGATCCTCACCGGTCGCCGCGACCAACTGCACACGATCCGTCATTACGAAGGCCTGGCGCCGTTCTGCGCGATCCACGAATCCGAGCACGACATCATGGGCGCCGGCCACGCCTCGACCGCGATCGGCTATGCGGTTGGCCTCAAGGAGGCGATGCGCCATGGTCACGGGCAGGACAGCCACGTGGTCGCGGTCGTCGGCGACGGCGCGATGACCGGCGGGGTCGCGTTCGAGGCGGTCACCCAGGCAGGTGGGCTGGGCACGCCGATCGTGGTCGTGCTGAACGACAACGGGATGTCGATCGCGCCCAACGTCGGGGCGCTGTCGCGCTACTTCAACCGGATCAGGCTGAACCCAAAGCTCTGGCACGCGCGCGAGGACATCGAGGACAGCTTGACAAAGCTGCCCGCGCCGCTGGGCCAGACGTTCGAGCGGCTCGGTCCGCATTTCAAGGAATCGATCAAGGCCTTCTGGGCTCCCGGGCTCTGGTGGGAGGAGCTCGACTGGGTTTACATGGGGGTGATCGACGGCCACGATGTGCGCGCCGTCCGTCGCGCCCTTCGTGAGGCGCTGTCAGCTGGCCGCCCGGTAGTGATCCACTGCGCCACCGTCAAGGGCAAGGGCTTCGCGCCCGCCGAAGAGGGCGGCCTGGAGGGGATGGAGAAGTGGCATGCGGCCAAACCGCACTCGATCGTCAATGGCGTTCCCGCGCCGCCGCCCGCTGCCGCGAAACCGAACGGCGCCGCGGCGCACGCCCCCGCGCGGAAGTCGGCACCCAAGAAGCCGCTGCAGTACACGCAGGTGTTCGGCGAGGCGCTGGTGGCGGAGTGCCGGGCGGACGAACGCGTCATTGGGATCACCGCCGCGATGAACTCAGGGACCGGACTCAACATCCTTCAGCGCGAGCTTCCGGATCGCTACTTCGACGTTGGGATTGCCGAGCAGCACGCCGTGCTGCTCGCCGCCGGCCTGTCGCTGCAGGGCTGCCGCCCGGTCGCCGCGATCTACTCGACCTTCCTGCAGCGCGCCTACGACCAGATCGTCCACGACGTCTGCCTGCAGAAGCTGAACGTCACCTTCGCGATGGACCGCGCAGGCCTCGTCGGCGATGACGGCCCGACCCACCATGGGGCATTCGACATCGCCTACCTGCGGTGTCTGCCCAACATCGTGTTGATGGCCCCTCGCGACGAGGGGATGCTGGTGCATATGCTCCACACGGCGCTGCGCCACGAGGGACCTGTTGCCGTGCGTTATCCGCGCGGCGCGGGCGTCGGCGTACGGCTGCCGCGTGTGGCGGCGACGATTCCGATCGGGACCGGCGAGATCCTCCGCGAGGCGCAGACCGGCGCCGGCGCTATCGCCAGTGTCGCACTGCTCGGCTACGGGACCGGGGTCGGCAAGTCGCTCGCGGCCGCCGGGCTGCTCGCCGACCGCGGGATCGCCGTAACCGTCGCCGACGCTCGCTTCGCGAAGCCGATCGACGCCGGGCTGGCCGCCCAGCTGGCGGCTGAACACGACCTGCTGGTGACCGTCGAAGAGGGAGTCCTCGCCGGCGGGTTCGGCTCGGCGGTCTGGGAAACCCTTTCCGACGCCGGCATCACCGCCCGGATCCTGCGTGTTGGGCTGCCCGATGAGTTCGTCACCCACGGTGCGCCGCCGCTCCTGCACGAACACGTGCACTTCACCCCGGAGCGAATCGCCGACCGGGTGATCGCCGCCGTCGGCGACCGCTCGCACGTTGCCTGAGACCTGAGGTTGGGGCGCAAGCGGCGTCTTGACCAGCTGCTCGCAGAGCGGGGACTGTTCGAGTCCCGCGCGCGCGCCGCGGCTTCTGTGATCGCCGGCGACGTGCTGCTGCTGCCGGACCGCCGGCGAGCCGATAAGCCCGGGCTGATGGTGGCCGACGACGTCGAGCTCGAGGTCCGCGCCACCCAGGACTTCGTCTCGCGTGGGGGCGTCAAGCTCGCCAACGCGCTGGACGCGTTCGGCCTCGACGTGACCGGGGCACGCGTCCTCGACGTCGGCGCGTCCACGGGAGGATTCACGGACTGCCTGCTCCAGCGCGGCGCTGAGCACGTGGTCGCTCTCGACGTCGCCTACGGCGAGCTCAGCTGGAGGCTGCGCGAGGATGCGCGGGTGACGGTGCTTGAGCGCCGCAACGCCCGCAACCTACTTCCCGGCGAGCTTCCGTACGCTCCCGGGCTGATCGTGATCGACGTCTCGTTCATCTCGTTGACGAAGGTGCTGCCGGCGGTGCTGGCTTGCGCCGCGGCCCGCTACGACTGCCTGGCGATGGTCAAGCCGCAGTTCGAGGTCGGGCGCGAAGGAATCGGGAAGGGCGGGGTCGTGCGCGAGGCGCGCTTCAGACGCGAGGCGATCGTCGACGTCGGACGGGCGGCGCTGGCGCTCGGCGCCGTGGTGGCGGGCGTCGCACCCTCGGGCCTGCCGGGGCCGAAGGGCAACCGGGAGACGTTCCTGTGGCTGGTGAACCCGGCCCACCCACCCCGCGCCGGGGTGGACCTTGAACACGCCGCACTCGAGGCCGAGCCAGGCGAAGGAACGCCGTGAGCAGGACGGCCACAGTCCTGACCCATCGCAGGCCGGCGGAGACGGGGCCCGCGCTGCAGATCCTGATGGAGGTGGCCGCGACCGCCGACGTGACGCTGCGGTTCGGCGACGCCGAGGTCGAGAAGCACGGGCTCGAGCCGGCCGAGGGAGTGGAATTGGGGGTCCCGGATGATCCCAACGTCGACATCTGCTTCGCGCTCGGCGGCGACGGGACGATCCTCAGCGCCCTGAGGATCTACGCCGGCACCGGGGTACCCGTGTTCGGGATCAACTTCGGGGAGGTCGGGTTCCTGGCGGCGGCCGATCGCGACCAGGCGCGCGTCGGCTTCGAGCGGGCGCTCGCGGGCGAGTTCGACGTATATCCGCTGCCGGGAATCAGGCTGCATGGGATGAGCGGCGACTGGATCGCGATCAACGACGTCGCGCTCCAGCGTCAGCGCGGCCAGCGAGTCGCGAACCTCGCCTACTCGATCGGCGAGGAGGAGGTCGGAAGGCTGCGCTGCGACGGACTGGTGGTCGCGACCCCCGCGGGGTCGACCGGCTACAACCTCGCAAACGGTGGCCCGGTGATGGCCTGGGGCGTCGAGGGTTTCGTCGTCTCGTTCATCGCGCCGCACTCGCTGACCGCCCGGGCGCTGGTGGTCGCACCTGCCGACCGGCTCGCGATCCACAACCTCTCCCGGGAGGAGGCTGTCGACGTCGCGATCGACGGTCGCCCGGTCCTGGAGCTCGCGCCCGGAGCGCTGATCGAGGCGAGCTTCGTCGACGGCCAGGGGATGCTGGCGCAGCTGCCGGGCGCGAACTTCTACCAACGCCTGCGCGAGAAGTTCGGGCGGCTGGCGACGCTTCCCTAAGCCGCCAGGTAGCGCGCTCGATCGTCCTGGACATCTGGCGCCGAAGCGGTAGGGTTTCGAACCAGTAGTTGTGAGCGCTCACATCCCTCTTGCCTGTGGGCGCTCACAAACAGGGAGGCAGATCTAACCGGGGAGGTTTGCATGCGGTTCACAGTGCTCAGGCGTGCCCTGCTGTCGGTGGTCCCACGACTCGTCGCCTGTGTCGCGGCGGCCGTGCTGTTCGTGGTCGCAACGACCGGGTCGGCGGTCGCCGCAACCGGGACGCCGTCTTCGGCGACGCCGGCCGTATCGAGCGGGTTCGGTGCCGCTGGTTTTCCAGCGAGTACAGATGGCGCGGCTGATCAGAACACGTTTGTTCATGATCCGACGATGGCGAAGGAGGGGGATACGTATTACGTGTTCTCGACGGGTGATCCGGCTGGTGTTGTCGGTAATGGGAATATCGAGATTCGTAGCTCGACGAATCTGAAGACGTGGCGGTTCGTTGGGACGGTGTTTGATCAGAAGCCGAGTTGGATCACGGCGATTGAGGGG
>Ga0123356_10006355_pt1 | contig 11924 bp, 8 predicted proteins | sample TergutEmb28metaG_2_FD_92546 | JGI IMG/M metagenome (GOLD analysis project Ga0123356, IMG submission 92546) | Embiratermes neotenicus P3 segment gut microbial communities from Petit-Saut dam, French Guiana - Emb289 P3 | ecosystem: Host-associated > Arthropoda: Insects > Digestive system > Gut ... | reverse complement strand
CAGTTCGATCTGCTCCTTTGCGAAGTCCACGTCGACCAGCGACAGCGGCGCCGTGTGAAACGCCAGATCCCAGGCCGCGAACCACGGGTACTCCCACTTGTCGGGCATCGAGATGATGTCGGCGGCGGCCATGTGGAACCACGCCACGTTTCGCAGCGAGCTCGCCGGGGCATCCGGGTCCCACGGGTGGAGTCCGTGCTCGCGCAGCCAGCGGTGAACGTCGTATTCGAAGTACTGCTTGCCCCACAGGAGCCCGGCCAGCGCCTGGCGCATGACCAGCGCACCGTCGTCGTCGAGCGCGGTCGGGACCACTTCCTCGTAGAACCGGTCGGCCTCGGTCCGGCGTGTGGCGATCACGCCTGCAAACCCGTCACCGAGCGGGTCGCCCGCAGACGGTCCGGCCTCCTCGCCGGCCGCCACGGTCAGGCGCAGCCGGATCGACGCGCTATCCCCGGGGGCGATCTCGAGCACGTGGTGAGCGGCCAGCTTGGTGCCGGTCCGTGCCGGGTTGACGGCGTCGGGCACACCTCTGACGATGAAGTCGTTGATCCCGTCCTTGGCGTAGGGCGAGGCATTCGGCACTCCGAACAAGCGGTGGTTGTTGGTCTCGTTCTCGCAGAACAGCAGCTCTGCGGAGGCATCTGCGCTGAGCAGCCAGTCGCCAAGCTCGGGGTGCGACGCGCGAGCGGCGGCGATCCCCGTCCAGGTGTCGACGGCCGCAAGGCTTGGTTTCGAGGCTCCATCACCCCATGACCACGTGTTGCGGAACCACAGCGTCGGCAGCAGGTGCAGTGTCGCTGGGTCAGGGCCGCGGTTGTGCGCGGTGACGAGCATCAGGATGTCGTCGTGCGAGGCCTTGGCGTACTCCACGATCACATCGAAGTACCGGTCCTCGTCGAAGATCCCAGTGTCCAGCAGCTCGTATTCCATCTCCTGCTTGCTGCGGCGCCCATTCGTGGACACCAGGTCGTTGTAGGGGAACGCGCCCTGTGGATATTTGTATTGACACTTCAGGTAGGAGTGGGTCGGGGTGCTGTCGAGGTAGAACCAGTACTCCTTGACATCCTCGCCGTGGTTTCCCTCGCCGTTGTTCAGACCGAACATCCGCTCCTTGAGGATCGGGTCGGCGCCATTCCACAACGCCAGCGCCAGGCACAGCCGCTGGCGCTCGTCGCAGATTCCGGCGATCCCGTCTTCCCCCCACCGGTACGCGCGCGAGCGGGCCTGGTCGTGGGTGAGGTAGTTCCACGCGTCGCCGTTCTCGCTGTAGTCCTCGCGCACCGTGCCCCATTGCCGCTCCGACAAATACGGGCCCCACGCCTTCCACGGGACCCGGCCGGTCCTCGCCGCCTCCAGCCGCTGGTGCTCTTCGGTCTGCCCGGGCATCCCCACCTGCCTCAATCTGAGTTCGCGGTCGCGGGTGCGCGAATCCTTGCACCGCGCGGCGCAAAACGCGAGCGGAACCGCGCGCCGGCGCGCACTGCGGTCTCCGGCGGCGCCTATCCGAACTGGATCACGCTGCGAATCCCGTCCTGGGCCTCCATCAGCTCAAACGCCCTGTTCACGTCGACGAGGCCGATCCGGTGCGAGATGAACGGCTCGACATCGATCTCGCCGGCGAGGTAGCGCTCGACCAGCTCCGGCACCTGGTCGCGCCCGCGGACGCCGCCGAACGACGAACCGGCGATCCGGCGCCCCTGGATCAGCCAGCGTGGGATCACGTCGAGCGTCTCGCCCCTGCCGGCGACGCCGGCGACGGTGCATTGCCCCCAGCCCATCCGGGCGGCCTCGACCGCCTGGCGCATGACGGCGACGCGGCCGGTCGCCTCGAACGTGTAGTCGGCGCCGAACCCGCGGGTCTCGGCCTGGATCCGCTCGACGACGTCCGGCCCCGCCTGCCAGGTATCGGTCGCGCCCTGCGCGCGAGCCATCTGCAGCCGGTCGTCGGACAGGTCGATCGAGATGATTCGCGCGGCGCCCTGCAACCGGCAACCGGCGACCGCGCCGAGGCCGACCATGCCTGCCCCGAACACAACGCAGGTCGAACCGGCGCGAACGCCGGCCGTGTAGATCGCCGCGCCCAGCCCGGTCGACAGCCCGCAGGCGAACAGGCACGCAGCCTCAAGCGGTGCGTCGGGGTTGACCTTCGCCAGCGCTATCTCCGGCATCACCGTGTACTCGGCGAACGTGGAGGTCCCCATGAAGTGCCGGATGGGCTCGCCGTCACGCGACAGCCGCGTGGTCCCATCCGGCAGGTAGCCCTTATTCTGCTGCTCGCGGATCGCGAGACAGATGTTCGTCCGGCCGCTGCGGCAGTGCTCGCACTCGCGGCACTGCGGCGAGAACAGGGTGACGACGTGATCACCGACCGCCAACGACTCGACCCCCGGCCCGAGCGCCTCGACGACCCCCGCCCCCTCGTGGCCCAGCACCGTCGGGGAATAACCCGAGGGGTCGACTCCGGACGCGGTGTACAGGTCGGTGTGGCAGACGCCACACGCGACCAGGCGAACGAGCACCTCACCAGCCTTCGGCTCGCCGAGATCGACGTCGGTGACGGCGAGCGGCTGCCCGAACTCCTCCAGCACCGCGGCCTTGATCTGCATCAGCGCCCTCCTTCGGGTGGCTAGGGCGCGTTCTCGGCGTACTGCGGAGCGCTGTCGCCGATCTGTTCCCAACCGGCCTTGTAGGCGACCTGTAGGTGGAAGCTCGGCTCGAGGTCCAACTCGCGCATCAGCCCGGCGGCAACGAAGTACTTCGCACCGAGGTCGTCGTACAGGCTCGAACCGCAGTTGCTGCAGAAGTGGCGCGGCGCGAACCCCTCGCTCTCGTAGCGCTTGACGAAATCCTGGCCCTTCGTGATCTCGAAGTTGCCCGGGTCGACCACGACCCCCGACAGGCTCGAACCCGTCCACCGCTGGCACCGCGAGCAGTGGCAGACGGCCATCACCTCCGGGTCCCGGACCTCGTACTCGACGCGACCGCACAAACACGAGCCCTTCAGCGTCTTGCTCATCGTGAGCCTCCCTCGCATGCAGTTTGAATGAACGGCTCCCGAGCAAACCTTCTCAGAATTCGCCGGGGATTCCGGAGTTTTTGCTTCGCGCCGTCCGCCATCGGGATTAGGCTCCGCTCAACCCGTCGCCCAGACGGCCCGGGGTGGAGCAACCCCCTAGATCGGAGGCGGAGCAAATGCTTTTCGCTACGTCGTACCCCTTCCTGAACGTCCTCTGGGACATCCTGATCATCTTCGCGTGGATCGTCTGGATCTGGATCGCGATCACCGTGCTGATCGACGTCTTCCGCCGCCACGACATCTCGGGCTGGATCAAGGCCCTGTGGGTCGTGTTCATCGTCATCCTCCCCTGGATCGGCGTCCTGACATATCTGATCGTCAACCACACTGGGATGGCCGAGCGCAGGGCGAAGGAAAACCAGGCGGCGCAGGCCTGGTTTGGCGAGTACGTCCGCCAGACAGCCGGCACCGGCGGGGCAGCTAGCGAGATCGAGAAGGCAAAGCAACTCCTCGACAACGGCACGATCACCCAGGAAGAGTTCGACGCCATCAAGTCCAAGGTGTTGTCCTAGTGTCGTAGCCACAGACGGGGGGCGCCGCACCGCGACGACGCCGTCAGTGCGTCCCGACGCTCTGGGTCGGCTCCGGCAGTCCTGTCGCTCGGCGGACCTGCAGGTCGAAGTAGTAGAGCGTCAGCGCGATCGCGGCGTAGGGGACGACCAGGGTGTAGACGACCGAGCCGGTGATATCGATGAAGGTCAGCGACTGGGCCGTGAGCAGCAGAATCAGCACGCCGAGTAGCGGGCCTGACAGGATCGCGATGAGATCGACGAGGGCCGTGATTGCGAGCGTTCGCAACCAGTGTCGCCGAGTCAGCTTCGCGCTCGCGCGCAGTGAGCCGATGGCGCTCCCTTCCTCGAGCACGCACTCCTGGGCGAATAGAGAGGTGCGGACGAAGTAATACACGGCGATCGGGATCCCAATCACGCTCAGAACCAGTACCGCGATCAGCGCAACCTGCACCAGGGTGGCGCCGCCCAGCTCCTGGGCGTTTCGGCCCGCCAGCGCATAGGCACGGACAGCACTGACGGGTCGGCCGGCATCGAGCTCGTTCATCGCCATGCACACCGCTCCGGTGACCGCGGCGGCTGCGAATGCGCCGCCGATGTCACCGACGAAAAAGGCCAGGACGGCCGTGCCCGCTCCGCGGTGGCCGTCCAGGTTGACGAGGCCGGTCAAAGTGGTGAGGTGAAAGAGGACCCACTGAACCGCGCCGGCCGCCACGGACACTGGAATGAAAACGGCGCCGATCCCGATGAATGTTCGCGGGTTGTTCCGATACAAGCGCAGCGCCGCCCTGAGGATCTGGCCGCCTCCGCGTCGGTGGCGGATTGGCAACGGGTCAGGCGGCCGCCACCGGGTCCACCGGGCCGTGGCGATCGCGGCGAGCGCGAACAGTCCGAGCAGTGCGAAGAACGGAGCGGGATGGATCAGGCCCCAGTTCAGCCCGATCGCGGCGCGGTCGACGGCGCCGCAGAAGAAGCTCGTCACGCTGAGTCCGAGCACTCGCGCCGCCGGCACCGTCACACTGGCGGTGCGGAGGCCCTCGGACCAGGTGATCGGATGCGTCCAGGCCTCGCGGTCCCCCGCCGGCCCCAGTGGGCCGTTGTTGATGCCGGCGTGCTTTTGCCCCCAGCGGCCGGGGAAGTTGAGCCACGCAAACGCCGAGCCGGACGCAACTGGGGTGTCCGGCAGCAACACCGTCTGCAACGACACCCGTTCGGTCGCCTTCCGGGTGTCCTCGCAGCCGAAGATCGCGCCGCCTCCTTTGCCGAGGTACAACTGGCGCTGGAAGTAGCCGGCGTGGGAGCCCGTCGCTATGTACTCAACCGGATGCGTGCCGTCCTTGGTCAGTTTCGGATCGTCGGTCCAGGCCCCTCGCTCACCTCCCGCGTGCTGGGCGAGATCGAACTCATAGGGGCCGTTCTTGAGCGCCTGCGTCGGGGTGGTGGCGTTGAAGTCAACCTGCGCCATCTCCCAGTCGCTCTCGTGCTTGTTGGTGAAATCGTTGAACGTGTAGTAGAACCAGTACTGGACGGCCAGCTTCCCGGGGTGCTCGGAGTCGGTCGTGACGTGCGCGTAGATCGTCGGCTTGCGGTCGCCGAACCAGCGCTTGAACTGCTTCTCGTAGAAACAGCCGGGGCTGAGCGCGTTGCCTCCGAGATCGAGGTAGTCGCCGGCGGGCGCCCCCGACAGGTCCTGCGCGGTCGGTCCTCGCCTGACGACCTTGCCGGCCGAGTCGCGGAGGACCACCTCGGGGTTGCCGAGCAGGATGTCGACCGTTGTTGGGCGGTATGGCTCACCCGGGCCGCACTGCCTTGGCTGCGGCTGGACCCCGATGATCGGCGCGTATCTGTCGGCCAGCGTCGTCGCCGCGCTCGTGTCCGCCGCGGCGCGCGAGCACAGCGCGAGCAGCGCGCACACGGCAGCAATGCCGGCCAGTGCGAGCCGACACCGGAGGGATACAGGCGTCGGACTGGCGGACATACGATGACACGACCTCCCGGGCTCCGGTGATTCCCACTCACCGGCGCGAGCGCGCGATGCTACCAGCGTGATCGGTCGTGACAAGCTGGGGCGGGCGTTTCATGAAGTGGTCGGCTTCTACTGGGGTTCCGGGCTGTCGAACGAGGTCCCGGCGCTCGCCTGGTTCCTGCTTGCCTCGCTGGTGCCGCTCGCGCTCGGCATCACCGCCCTGGCGGCGATCGTCCTCGGCGACTACGCGAGGGCGCAGGCGGTGGCCGAGCGGGTGTCGCATGTCCTGCCCCACGACGTGCACGAGGAGATCGTGCAGCTGATCCTGCGGACCCATCGCGACTCAGCCCTGCTGATCGCCGGTTCGATCGCCGGCATGCTCTGGACCAGTTCGGGTGCGGTCGGCGTGCTGGAGCGCAGCATCTTGCGGTTGGCGGGGGCGTCGGGGAAGGGCATAGTCGTGGGGAAGCTCCGCAACATCGGCGTCGCCGGGGCCGTGACCGTGCTAGTCGTGATGATGGTGCTGGTTGCGTCTGCGGGCACGGGTGTGGTCCGAGAGCTCGGGTTCAACACGGTGTTGACCCGCGTCGTGGTACCGATCGCATCGCTGGCGCTGACCGCGCTGATCTGCGCTGGGGTGTACCGGCTGCTCAGCGGCGGCGGGGCCCGGTGGCGGTCGGCACTGTCGGGCGGGCTGGTCGGCGGCGTACTGCTGCAGTTGACGCCGGTCGCCGCGGGTTACTACCTGCGCTACGTCGCGGGCAGCTCCCCGGTCGAGCTGTTCCTGGTCCTCTCAGGCGTGCTGATCACCTGTTATCTGGCGGCGCTGGCGCTCCTGATCGGCGCCGGAGTGACGATGCGCGTGCAGGTCGGCCACAGCCTTGGTGATTCCCCGGGCTAGCCGGTCGGCGCGGGTGCGGCCGAGGAGCTCATCCTGAGGATGGGTACGGGCCGGAGCCGCCCGGGCCCGTCAGCAGCACCGGACGGTGGTCTGCGGTCAGCACCTCGCGTGCGACCGAACCGAGTAACAGGGTTCCGAGCGCGGAGCGCTGCCGCTGACCCATCGCGATCAACGGCGCGTCGTGCTCGTCGGCGACCTGACGGATGATCTCGGCGGTCCTGGCCGTGGCGGGAATCAGCGCTTCGCCCGCGTCAAATCCGACGGCCCGGGCGGCGCGCATGCCTGCTTCCATCAGGACCTCCGCGTCGGCGGAGCCCATGATCGGGGCGTCGGGTCCGGACAGGCCGCCGAGAATCCCCTTCGCCTCCTCGACGGGGACGTGCACGAACAGCACGATCGCGCGGCGATCCTCTCCTAGGATCGCCCTGGCGTCCTGGATCGCTCGGGCGGCGCCGGGCGAACCGTCCCAGCAGAGAATCACCGGCCCCGTGCCGGCGTCCGGGGCCGTGGTGCCCGAGGGCCAGGTTCCGGTTCCGACCACGACTGCCGGCCGGTCGTGGTTGTCGATCACGTCGCGTGCGACAGACCCGAGAACCAGCCTGCCGATGGCCGACCGCTGCTGCTGGCCAAGAACGATCACCTTCGCGTCCTCCGCGTCGGCGGCCTGCGTGATCGCCTCCGCGGCGGTTCCCTTCGAGGGGATTCGCAGACCTTTCGCATCGAACCCCGCGTCGCGCGCGACCTGGATGCCCCGTTCGAGCACCTCGTCCGCGGCCTCGGAACTGATCGCCGGGGTGCGTGCGGTGCCGGTTGCCGTCAGGAGGCCGCCCGAGATCTCGCTCGACGCGTGCACGAACACGACCAGCGCCCGGCGCGGATCCGGGAGGATGCTCGCGGCGCGCCGGATCGCCCAGGCCGCCGAATCCGAGTCATCCCAGGCCAGCAGCGCCACGCCGGCGCCGTTCCGGGCGGGCGCCGGAGCGGCGGCTTCATTCGGGGCTTCGGGTCGATCCGACGGCTCGCTTGGCAATCCGCTTGGCTCCGGGGACGGCGAACCCACTGACTAACGCTGACAGTGGCGAGAGGACGATAGTCGGACCCGGGCGCACGGGTCAACCCGAATCGGGGATCGCGCGGCGCGGCCGGGACGTTATGGTGAGGCTACATCCGCCGGACGCACTGCACCGCCGCGTCCGGGAGACGCCCAAAGGAGGCCCAATGAGCGATCTGATTGCCGTTGCATATCCCGACCGACAGACCGCGGAGACGGTGCGCGATCGGCTGATCCAGCTCACGACCGAGCGCTCGATCGAGCTGGAGGATGCGGTCGTGGTCGACCGTGAGGAGGACGGGAAGGTCAAGCTTCATCAGATCCGCAAGCCGGCGGCCGCGGGTGCGGCCGGCGGAGCGCTGTGGGGCGGGCTGATCGGGCTGCTGTTCCTGGCTCCGCTGTTCGGAATGGCGGTCGGTGCCGCGGCCGGTGGAGCGGCCGGCGCACTCACCGACACCGGCGTCAACGACCAGTTCATGAAGGAGCTCGGAGAGAAGCTTCCTCACGGCGGCGCGGCCCTGATCGTGCTGGTGCGGAAGGTCACGCCCGACAAGGTGCTGCCGCAGATCCAGCAGTACGGGGGAGAGGTGATCCAGACGTCGCTCGACGACGAGTCCGAGGCTCGCCTTCGCGAGGTCCTCGAAGGCTCCGAGGCCCCCGCCCCCGCTGCCTGAGCAATCCCGCCGTCGCCGCCGATCGCCGTGCGCATCGCGCGCGGCGATCACGGCCACGGGCTTTCAGCCAGCTGGCGCGAACGTAGCTCAGCGGGGCAGCGAATAGGCGACGATCTCGCCGCTGGTCCTATTTGCCAGCGTCGTCCGCGCGCCGGCGCCGACGATCAACATCGTCTTCGTGATTGCCGGGAACGAGTTGATGCCGGAAGTCGCCTGCGTCGTCCACAGGGTCGTACCGGTCTTCGTCGACAGCGCGTAGATCGTCCCATGCAACGTCGAGGTGAAGACGACGTCGTTGGCGACGGTGGCGGCGCCGCTATCGATGTCCTTGAAGGTGCGTTTCCAGATGATCGCGCCGGTTGCGGCGTCGACGGCCGCGAGGCCGCCGGCGTGGGTGGTGGGGCCGCCGGCCGCGAGGCCGGTCGCCGAGCCCTTGAAGCAGACGTCGATCCACGGGACGTAGAGGACGCCGTGCGCCTCGGCCATCGGTGTCAGCACACCGCCAAGGGACCCGGGGCAGTACACCACCGGCTTCGCCGGTAGTGGGCCGTACTCGTACCCGTTGTGCTTGCCGATGTCGAGCGTCCACAGCCGTTTGCCGTCATCGGCGTTGAATGCGATCACCTTGCCCGACTTTCCGGCGCCGATCACGATCTCGGTGGGGACGCCGCGGACCGGTTCGGTGACGACGATCGGCGGGTCCTGGAAGTCGTAGTCGCGCAGGTCGTGCGGGGTGACCTGTTGATACCACAGCAGCTTGCCGGTGGCCCCGTCGAGCGCGACCAGCGAGTCGGTGTAAAGGTTGGGGCCCGGTCGGCTACGGGCGTTCGGGTCGCTCGGCGTCGGCGGATACGGCCCCGGGTTCCCGACGCCGAGGAACAAGCGCCCGTGGGCGTCGACCGCGGGCGGGTACCAGAGCCCGCCGCCGCTGTTCTGCTTCGGGTCGCCCCACAGCGTCGCGCCGGCCTTGACCGTCGAGAAGCTCCACAGCAGCTTCCCCGTGCGCGCGTCCAGCGTATAGACGACGCCATCGGCGCCTGCGATGTAAAACGAGGTCGAGTTACCGGGAACGGTCGAGATCAGCACCTTGCCGTCGTACAGCTGCGGCGCCATGTCGATCCCCTCGCGCGCGTTGGAGGTGAGCTTGCGGATCCACACCTGCCTGCCGGTGTGGTTGAGCGCGAACAGCGAATCCTCGGTCGCCCCGTACAGCAGCCCGTAGCCATAGGCCACGCCGTTCGGTCCCCCCGACGGGGTCACCGAGCGATAGTCGTGCTCCCACACGAGCCTGCCCGTCGACAGCCGGACCGCGAAGACGTCCGAGTCGGGATCCTGAAAGTAGGCGACGCCGCCGAGCACGATCGGGTTCGAGGTGAACGCGCCGTACTCGCCCACGTAGGGGAGCGAGAACGTCCAGAGCCGCTTCAACCCCGCCACGTCTTGTGCGTCGATCCGGGTGTCGAAGTCAGCCCGCGTGTTCGAGAGGTCGAGGTCGTGCGACGGCCAGCCGCCCGCGTTGGCGGCCCACTCCGGCGGCGGCGCACCAGCGCCCGAACCCGTGGCCGCAAGCGCCACCGGCAGCCCGAACAGCAGCGCGGTTGAGGACGCACCCACGAGAACCCACGCCGTCAGAGCCTGTCGACGACCTCGCATGGCGCCGCGCTGTCCAGTTGTGACGACGCCACGGCCACGTACGGGCGCGCCGCCTTCGTGCTGGGTCAGTTCGTCCATTTTGCCTCTTTCGCTACGCAGACCTGATGATGGTGTCACGGTATCATCAATTTGATGCGTATGCAATATGAGTCTGATATCACCCAGTCCCGGTGGGGTGATGTCAGCGGGTGTCGGCCTGCACCGGTTTCACAAGGCGCACATACACCGGGGCGAGGGCGATGATCGCGAGGACGATCCCGCTCAGCACAAGCAGCAACAAATAGTCGCGGTAACCGTGAAAGCGGAACACGACGCGGTCCGTGCCAGCAGGGACGTTGACGGCGACGAGCGCCGGAGCCACCATCCGGGTCGGCTGCGGCCGGCCGTTGACCGTCGCCGTCCACCCGGGGTCATAGGAGGCGCTGAGCACCGCGACTCCGGGACGGAGCATCCGGAGGACAGCCGAGGCTTCGCCGCTCCCCAGGTCGGCATGTTGCGTCCGGACCGCGCCGGCGGAGGACTTGCTCGGAACCGCGGGCAGGCGGCCGTTCCCGCCACCGGCGGACCCCCACCTGACACTGAGATAGGCGCCGTCACCGGCGAGCCCGGAGTCGAGCAGCGGCTTGCTGCGGCTGCCGACATCCGTCCGGTTTGCCGAGAGGCGACCGACGATCCGGCCGGCCTGGATGTAGCCGGCACCGCCGATCGTCCACAGCCAATAGCGGCCGGAGCGCATCGCCAGATGTGCCGGCACCGGCGGCTTCCCACCGGCTGGACCGATGACGTAGCGGATTCCGAACAGCCGGTAGTCGGACGGGTTGCCGTCGTCAAACTGCGCCTCCGGGTCGGTCATCAGCGACGCGGTGCGTAGCGTGTAGCCGACCTCGTCGACGTCGCGGCTTTCGAGGTACTTGAACACGGGCACCTGGCCGACCATGAAGCCGCTGCCCCAGTTGTCCGGCAGCCCGGCGTACGTCCGTCCACCGCCGTCACGCCTGATCACGGCGATCAGGCGATCCAGTTGGACGCCTTCGGTGTCGTCGGCGTGGCGCTGCGCGGCGATGTGAGCGCTGTCCTGGCGGTCGTAGGCACCGAGCTGTAGCCAGGCGGGCGCGAGCACGACGATAGCCCCGGCGAGCACGGCGGCGACGGAGAACCCGGGGCGCCAGCGCCGGACCCGGGCACCCAGGAGCCGCACCCCTCCGGCTGCGAGCCACGCCGCCCCTCGGCCGGCGAGCAGCAGCGCGGCGAGCTGTACGCCCATCGTAAACCGGCGGAAGAAGATGTCGCCGCTGCCCGGGAGCAGATCCGCGAGCGACCCGAATGTCGTGCGACCGAACGCGAGCACCAGGCACACGCCGAGCGCGACCAGCAGGGCGCGGCCGTCGGCGTTCGATGACCAGGCGAGCCAGGCGAGCCCGAGCCCGAACGCCGCGAACACGGTTACGACCGGCAGCCGGCCGTGGTCGAGCAGCTGCCCCGAGACCAGCCATTGCAGCACCTGGTGTGCGCCATAGCCGTTGACATCGAAGGTCGACTGCAGCTGCTCGTTGACCGCCGCCCAGGAACGCTGCTGCAAAAGCGGGACGATCACCCAGGCAGCTGCGAGCAGCGAACCGACGAGGAGGACAGCGGCTCGTCGCAACCGGACCACGAGCGGCCCGCCGGCGACGAGCGGCCAGACCAGTAGGACCGAGAGCGCGAGGTAACCGGTCTCGAAGTGCAGCGCGGCGGTCAGCGCTGTCAGCAGCACCGCCCTGAAGTAGCCGCGCCCGTCGCGGATCGCTCGCCAGCTGAAGCCCCACGCGAGCGGCAGCGTCCACATCGCCCACAGCTGTGTCCAGACGCCGTAGCCCGTCCACACGTAGGCGTTCTGTTCGTAACCGACCCCATAGCTGACGGCGCTGACGAGAAACGGGGACATCGCGGCCGAGGCGGCCGCCGCCGGCCTGCTCGCGCCGAACGCGCGGGCCGCCACGTAGACGCTGATCGGCCACAGCGACAGCAGCAGGTACAGCGACCAGCGAAACGCGATGTCGGGTCCAACCACCAGACCCGCCGCGCCGGTGATGATCGCCGGCAGGCTCTGGTAGT
>Ga0123356_10006354_pt1 | contig 11925 bp, 14 predicted proteins | sample TergutEmb28metaG_2_FD_92546 | JGI IMG/M metagenome (GOLD analysis project Ga0123356, IMG submission 92546) | Embiratermes neotenicus P3 segment gut microbial communities from Petit-Saut dam, French Guiana - Emb289 P3 | ecosystem: Host-associated > Arthropoda: Insects > Digestive system > Gut ... | reverse complement strand
TGATGAGCCCCTAAAGAAGTCCTTAAAAGCTTCTTGCGTATTTCTGCGTGCGCATCTGGGCCCGGCCCCCCGGGTTCTTAGCGGAGGACTCCCAGCTGCAAAAAGGCTCTGAGCTGCGTAAATAGGGAAACCTAATGCGCGGCCGGCAACAAACCGTGCGCCCGGCAACGCAAACCCTTCACCCCGCCCACCACCGACCTCGACCACAGGCCGCCATGCAACCCAACGCCGAACGAATCCCACTCAAGCTCGTCGACATCATCGGCAAGCTCGTCCTCGTCGGCGTCCGGCCGGACAACCCCGCGGCTGAACACGCGTCGCGTCTCGAACGGCGATCGGCGCACCCTTAATCCTGCGGTTCGGGCAGCCCCCGTGCCGCACCGGGTGCTTGGCCGAATTGTGTTGCCGCCGTGGCGGCCTGGTCTCGCGCCGGCGTGGGTCTGCCCCGAGCCGCCCGCAGCCGGTCGACGGGCCGTGGGAGGATCGCGTCTACTCCGGGGGCGCCGCTTCTACCAGCGCGAATTCCGAAGTCGCACAGGGAGTCCCTTGTGGGACTGGAAAGCAGCCCTGTGGCCCTAAAACGCGTGAGTCTGGAGATCCTGGCCCGATCCGCAAAGGATGGGTCTCAGCGGGGTCCACATCATCCTGGGGACTACGGCGGTCGCTAGTCCTAGTACCCAAAGTGCCACAAATGCAAGGCAAGTCCGCCGGACAAGTGTTCGCACCGATTGGAAGAACCTCACCCCGACCGAAGGCGGGGGGGCCGTCCTGTTGGGCCTTCACAGCAGTTTCTCCATGCCTTTCATAGCCCCGCCACCGAGGGCGAGATCCAGATGTATAAGCGGATGGCGATGACCGCGACAACGAAGGCCCAGAACAACCAATGCCGCTTCTTTCCCAGGTTCTTCATCACGCCCCGCAGTCGTAGCTGTTGACATAGCTGCCGCCGACGTACTTGCAGAACGGGAAGTTACTGTCCCCGCCCCCGGCACTGAAGGTCATGCCCTTGCCGCCGTCGACAAGTCAGAGATCCGCGCTTCGTTTCCGACGTATGACCATCCAGGTCACCAGGCCCGCGGCTATAAACAAAACGCCACCAGCGCGCCTACGAGCCACGGTGTCGTGTTGCTCTGCGCATGCGACGACAGCTGCATCTCGTAGAGCTTGGAGTGCAGGTTGAAGTACCCCCAGACGATGACGGCAACACCGAGCGCCCAGGCGAAAACCTTTCGGCGGTGCTCATCGCAGCTTGCGCCCGTGCGCGTCTTTGGCGTGACCGGTGAGCATGCGGATACCGTCGAACCAGACCCAGCCGACGACGCCGAACACCATCGGCCAGAACGCCACCAGGCACAGCCCGGCCAAGAACTTCACGTCCGCAGCGGCCCAGATGAAGCTGAAGATCAGCGTGACCCAGGCGAACGCCCAGCCGCCGAGCTGCAGCAGGGCGACCTTGGAATCGCCGAGATACCAGCGACCGATGCCCAGCACGCCGAAGAACAGCTGCAGGCAGCCCGCGACGACGCCGTTCTTGTTGCTCAAAGGCTCGCCGGTGGCCGCGTCACGCCCGTAAGGCGCGGTCGGGTCCACAGGCTGGCCCGGGATGGAGATAGGGTAGGGGGAGGCTACCTCTGACATAGCATTTCCTTTCAGCAGAACTGCAGGTTGATGAACCAATAACCATTGCCACCGGGGTCGGGGACGACCCGGTAGCCGCTCGGGCCTTGCGGCCCCAGACCCCACATGTAATCGAAGGGTCCACCCAGTTGCGGGTTGGCGTCTTTGATGCGGCCCTGGCCGACGTTGCCGGTGTCGCCGCCGGTCCACTCGATCCCGGTGAAGTGCGGGGTCAGGGTGGGCGTGCAGCGGGCCTGCACGTCTTGATACAGGGTGTGAACGGCGCTCTCGATGCCCTCTTCGCTGCCGTCGGCATGAGCGCTCACGGCGGGGCCGAACAGCACGGCAGCGGCCACCACAGCTCCAGCAATGACCTTAATCATCGGGGTTACTCCTTACATACCAGACGCCGCACATGACGACGGCGATGAACGCGAGAAGAAATAGGCCAAAAACCGGGTGGTGCAGCGAGAAGATCAGGAAGTGAATCGCCAGCCTGACCTTGAGGAAGAAGACGATGAAGTGGAAGAGTCCGGCCATCTATCGCCTCTTGAGCGCTCGGGCTTCCTGGATCGCAAGCCGCCGACGGCCCCGCCGGCGCCAGCAGCCCATGGCCGCGACGGCGGCCACCGCCGCGATAATCGCTTTCCTCATTCATTGCTCCTCGCGTTGTCTGGAGGCACCCGGTCGGGCGGTGCTTCTACAAGTCAGACGGCCGCGTGCCGTTTCCGGCGTATGACCATCCAGGTCCCCAGGCCCGCGGCGATCACCAGCACCCCGCCGCCCAGCGGCCAGAGCCACCAGGTGTTGTCGGTGGGCTGCTCGTGAGCGGTCAGGTTCACCAAGAAGCTGCCATCGTCCTTCGGGCTGACGCCGGGCAGCGACTGGGTCTTCGTCACCCTGATCTGGGCGCCGCTGCCGGGATCGTTGACCTGACCCCAGGCCAGCGTGGAGTCGTCGAGCAGGAAGGTGTCTTGGCTGCCCGCGGGTTGGCTACCGTCGTGGCCCAACACCTGCACTTTGCCGACTTCCACGGTCTGGTTATCGGCCGGGACATAGGCCGAGACGTCGGTGTACACCTCCGGGGGTGCCGGCGGGGTGTAGTCCGGCGGCGGTGGGCCGTCCCAGCCGTCCGGCGGTACCCAGGCCCCCCCGTCGAAGCTGCCCGATGCCACATAGTCGTCGCCGACCGCGGTGAACGGGAACACCCCCGCATTGGCGACATCCAGCACCATCCGGCTACCGGCCGGCACGTACACCTCCCGGTAGGCGCCGTCGTAGAAGTAGCGGAACGTCATCGCCTTATTGAGCGGGTTGTACAGGACCGGGCGGTGGTAGGCGTCGTAGTCGACGTAGTCCCAGTGGCGGGGACGGGCCAGCGCTTGGTGGTCGGCCTTGACGCCGTCAACGTTGCCGCTGTGGCCATTGACCACGCTCTGCACCTGCTGGTTGAAGTCGGCCTGAGTCGGCGGCTTCGGTGGGGTGGCGGGGTTCACCCGCGTGGGAGGGGCCGTCTTGGCCGCCGTGACCGCCTGCGGCGGCGCCTCCACGCGCTTGGGCGGTGTCACCGGCGGCGCGTTTCGTGGCGCCTCCGGGGCCGGCGGATTGATCTTCGGGGTCACCACCGGCACCGTCGTTGGGGCCGGGGCCGGGGCCGGGGGCGGGGACGGCTTGACCTCCGGGGCCTGCACCGGCATCGTGGGCGCCGGATTCACCGGAGCCCGTGGGGCACGCACCGGCATCGTGGGAGCCGGGCGCGGCGCGGGCTGCACCGGCCTGGCAACCGGCCTGGGCGCTTGCGGTATGACCGCGCAATTGCGGATAGCGGGATAAATGGCGGACTGGCAGCAATATGTGTTACCCGTCCACCAACAGTAGACCCCGGGCGCGGCGTTGGCGCGCGGCACCTGCCCGGATACGGCGAGCAGTGGGCCGGCGGCAAGGGCCATGACGGCGGCTGCCAGTCCGATAATTGCTTTCCTCATTTTGTCGATCCCTTCGTTATCGGAGGCACTCAAGCGTGCATTTACGGGCCGCTCTCGGGGGTAGGCTCCGCCGGGCGGCTTGAAGGATTCTTGGAGGATTTTTTGCAAATCCTTGTGGCTGGGGCAGCAGCCCTGGACTCTTTCCCTCCGCCTCCAAGGCCATGACCTCCTGACGAACCGACGAATAGGTGGCGGCATCCCGGCCCTTGTTGTAGTCATTCGCTGTGGCCGGATGCCGCCGCCCCCGCAGGCGGCGAGTGAGATCGCCGCAGCCGCGCCAACAGCGGCTATCGACACCGTTGTGATGTTCATCAGGGGGTCCTGCCTCCTTGCTCGAGCCATGTTGTGCGCGTGACATCCCGAGCGTGGCGCTGCGGCCCGCACGTCGCAGACTGCGAGTCTAGAATTTTATGCAAAATGAGGCAACCAGTATGTAAAAATCGACGCAGTGCACCATGGGTGCAGCGTAAGCAAGACGTCCAAGTTCAAGCAGGGCCGCCTCGACGGTGTCGCCGCCAGGGCCAAGAAGGGAATGCCATGAAGACAATCACCATGCTGGCGGCTGCGGGATGTGCGTTCCTCGGTGCTGGCGTTGCCGCCCCGGCGGCCCACGCTGACGGGACACAGGCCAGTGCGGAGCAGGCTGTGCAGCAGCTCTACACCCAGGTTCAGCAGGGCTGCACGCCGTCGATGGCGCCGTCGTTCCAGCGCATCGTGTGGGATGTCCCCTTCGACGGTGAAGCCGGGTCGGGCGGATCGTCGACGCCAACGCGCGCCTTGGTGGCCCGTTCGCCATCACACAGTCGGGTTCCAACTCTCCGCTTCCCAGTTCAAGGGTGGTGCCTGCGCAGCCGAGCGGTTACTGGGACATCAACCTGGAGTTCTGCTGATGCCGCGGTCAACATCGCGCATCAGATCGCCGCCAAAGTACCCATGACGTAGCGACACCCCGCCCGTCAAGCCTTTGTCTAAACGCCGACAGGAAGGCCCCGCATGGCCGATGTGAAACTCATCCCGCTCGAGGTACTGCTGGGCCACCCAGAACGGGCGGCCGCACAGATCTCGCCGGATGGCAAGCGGTTGTCATATGTCGCACCGCTTGACGGCGTGCTCAACGTGTTCATCGGCGAGGCCGGAACGGGAAACGAGCGCCCGGTGACCCACGACACCTCCCGCGGGATCCAGGGCTACCTGTGGGCGCACGACAACCGCCACCTCATCTATGCGCGGGATAAGGACGGAAGCGAGAACTTCCGCCTCTACGACGTCGACTTGGACACGGGAGTAGAACGTGACCTCACCCCGGTAGACGATGTGCAATGCCGGATCATCGCCCACCGCAAGCGATTTCCGAACGACGTGCTCATCGGCTTGAACAAGGACAATCCGCAACTGCACGACGTGTACCACTTGGACCTGACGACCGGAAAGCTGGAGAAGATCGTTGAGAACCCGGGCTTTGTCGGCTGGGTGGTCGACGACGACCTGAAGGTCCGCGGCGCGGTCGCGCCGACGCCCGATGGCGGCAGGGTGATTTTGGTGCGCGACGACGAGGCGTCCGACTGGCGACCGCTGCTGGAGGCACCGCCGGAGGATGCGGAGTCGACGGGGCCGGCTGGGTTCACGAAGGACGGCAAGGGCATGTACATCCAGACGTCGGTCGACTCGAACACCGGGCGACTGGTGAAGATGGACATCGCAACAGGTGCCGTCGAGGTGATCGCCGAGGATCCGACCTACGACATCACAGCGGTGATCATGCACCCCGACACGCGCGCGATCCAAGCCGTTATGGTGTACCGCGATCGCGCGGAGTACAGCATCTTCGACGACTCGATCCGCGGCGACGTCGAAGCCCTCCAGCGACTCAATACGGGCGAATTGATCATCAGCGACCGAGACCACGACGACACGACCTGGCTCGTGGCATTCGACAACGACTCCGGACCCGTGAAGTTCTATCGATGGGATCGCGTTTCGAAGACCGCGACGTTCCTGTTCGACCACCAGCCGCAGCTCAACGACTACCCGTTGGTGCCGATGGAGCCCTTCACCTTTACGGCGCGGGACGGTCTGACGATCCACGGCTACCTCTCCTTCCCCGCCGGGGCCGAGCGCACCAACCTGCCGGCCGTCCTGGTCGTTCATGGCGGCCCGTGGACCCGGGACGGGTGGGGATTGGATCCCGAGGCGCAGTGGCTCGCGAACCGCGGCTACTTGTGCGTGCACGTGAATTTCCGCGGCTCGGCCGGCTACGGCAAGGACTTCCTCAACGCTGGTGACCGCGAGTGGGGCGCCAAAATGCACGACGACCTGCTGGACGCCATCAATCACCTTGTCGCGCAAGGCATTGTCGACCGTGAGCGGGTGGCCATCTATGGTGGATCCTACGGTGGGTACGCCGCGCTGATCGGAGCCACGTTTACCCCTGACGTCTTCAAATGCGCGATCTCGATGGTCGGCCCGTCCAACCTGAACACGCTCATCGAGTCGTTTCCCGAGTACTGGAAGCCGATGATCGCGATGTGGCACAAGCGCGTCGGTGAGGACAGCGACTTCCTGTGGTCACGTTCGCCGCTGTCGAGAGTCGACGACATCAAGATCCCTATCCTCATCGCCCAGGGCGAGAACGATCCACGCGTGAAGCGGGCAGAATCAGAGCAGATCGTTGCGGCCATGACGGAGCATGGGATTGATCACGAATACGTGATGTACGAGAACGAAGGGCACGGACTGGTCAAGCCCGAGAATCGCCTCGACTTCTACCACCGGGCCGACCGGTTCCTCGCCAAACATCTCGGCGGGAGGGCGGAGTGAACCGACCTGCCACGCAACCGGTTCCGGCGCACCTCACCGCAGCCGGATGTGGCCGCATGCAGGCAATCCAGTGTTGCAATCCACACCTTGGCACGGGGAAATTCGGGAAGCGTCAGGGAAGGCAACGTTGTGCGCCGGACCGTTCGGATTACAGTCGCCGCGCGAGTCGCGGTTGTGCAGACCGGCACCCGCCGGTCTTCGTTGGTCGGGCGGCGTTCCAATGAGACACTGACGTCGCCGATGACCCGAAGACTTGGGAGCGCGATGGCCGCAACTCGTCTGCGGTTCGGTCTGCTGGGGCCGTTGCTGATGACCGTGGCCGGCAAGCCCGCGGCATTGGGTTCGGCGAAACAGCGCGCAGTGCTGGCCATGCTGCTGATCAACCGTAATCGCGCGGTCGGCACGGAGTCATTGATCGACGCCACCTGGGATCAGTCGCCCGGGCAGGCGGCACGTACCAGCATCCACGTCTATGTGTCCAACCTGCGGCGAGTGCTCGCCGACGCCGGGGTTGATCCCCACCACGTGCTGGCCAGCGCGCCGCCAGGCTATCGACTGGCCATCGCTGACGGCGATTGCGATCTGGACCGCTTCATCACCGCGAAAACCGCGGGAATGCGCGCTGCCGCAGCAGGACAATTCGAACAGGCCAGCGGCGACCTTTCGGCCGCGCTGAACGAATGGCGCGGGCCGACACTGGATGACTTACGCAACTTTGGTTTCGTCGAGACCTTCGCCACCGCGCTGATGGAAGACTATATGTTAGTCCATATCACCCGCGCAGAAGCCGAAATCGCCTGCGGGCGCGCCGAATCCGTTATCGGTGAACTGGAAGCACTTGCGGCCCAGCATCCCTACCGTGAACCCTTATGGGCGAAGCTCATCACTGCCTATTACGTTGCTGAACGCCAGTCCGACGCGCTGGAGGCCTATCGGCGGCTAAAAACAGCGCTGGCCGACGATCTGGGCATCGACCCGGGCCCCACGGTGAGCGCCTTGCACGCGCGAATCCTGCGCCAGGAGCAGCTGAATACCCGGCAAGCCGCCAAGATCACCGCGAAGCGCACCATGGCCACCGCACACACCGCTTTCACCCGCAGTTCTGTTGTCGCCGGGTTGCGTGACGCCGCCGGGCGGCACTATCCGATAAAAGGTGCCGCCACCCGGATCGGGCGCCTCCCGGACAATGACATCGTTTTGAACCAGGACGATGTCAGCAGACACCACGCCGTAATCATCGATACCGGAGGCAGTTTCGTGATTACCGATCTGGGGTCGGCTAACGGCGTGAAAGTGCAAGACCAGCGACTCCATCACAGCGCCACCCTCGCCGATGGCGACCACATCAAGATCTGCGACCACGAGTTCACCTTCGAGATCCGACGATGAAAAGATCTGGTGCCCCACCGACCCCGAGCCGGGCAACGCTCGGCGCAGCCGATCCGCCAACCCGTGCGCGCGTGAGGGGCTGGCCTCCAGGGTTCAAGCTGTCCCGGATGTCTTGCGCGCGATAACCGGGAAGACGGTCTCCGACCCGCTTCGGCCCCTGATCTCGACGGATTCGCTTGCGCCCCAGATGAACTGCGGTGCAACCGCGCGGTGCACGGCGCTGGTCACCATCACCGCCGCACGCCCATGGCGGCCGGCCAGCCCGGATAATCGGAACGCCACGTTGGTGGTGTCGCCGATCACCGCGTCGACTGATCTGGTCATGGCGGCCAAAGCGGCCATGCCCTGCACCACACCCCAACCCATGCGGATCGGGCAGCCGTCGGGCCCGCGCAACGGCAGTTCGGGCCCCAGCTGCTCGACCAGCCGATCCGCTGCCAGTGCGAAGTCGATCGCCAGCTCGGCAGCAGCCGGGAACCTGCTCAACTCCCACACCGCGAACAGCGCATCGCCGGCGTAGTGATTGAGCGTGCCGTGATGATCGCCCAGCACTTGGCCCAGCTGATGCCACAGCGTGTGCAGGCTGCGCGCCATCACGGCTTCGTCTGTCACCTGCGAGATGGTCGAGTAATTGACGATGTCGCCGACCACCATCACCATCGCGGCCGTGCCGATCCGGGCCCGGGTGAGCCGGGAGCCGGCCCCGGGCAGGGCGGTGAACCGCGGCGCGCGGAACGTCAGCGTCACGTCACCGATCCGGATCTCGTCGTCAGGCCTGATCGGAAGCGGAACCGCGCGCTCGAGCCGAACACCGTTGAGCAATGTGCCATTGCTGCTGGTGTCGATCACAAACGCCTGATCGCCGGCAGTGTCCAGCCGGATCTCGAGGTGCGTGCGCGAGATCTCGGGATCGTCGATCACCAGCCGGCGTGACGGGCTGATCCCCGCGCATTCGCGGCCGACAAACAGCTGATCAAAGATCGGCACGGTGCGTTCAGAGCCGCCATCGTCCACGACGAGATGCGCCAGCGGCTCGTCGGGCCGCTCGCCCGAGACCTTCTCGAAGGCTGCCATCCCCGCCTCACTGCTCGCCGTCTCCGCAGTTATGCGGTTGTTTGCCTAGACCAGGGTGAGTACCCTGCCACATACCGAATTCGTTGTACAACAACGTTTCCACAGTCGCGACCTTTTCGCTGGTCCGGATGCGGTCACGGCTGTTTTTCCCGCCCGGCGACTGCTGACAGCGCAGACAATACCGGCTGTTCATATTCTGGGTGAGCGAAATGCCCCAACTGGCATACCCACTCGCGCAAACGCAGGCCGCCGATTTCGCGCTGATTTGCGCCAGGGCCGCCAGCGCTCAGATCAGTAATTCTGCGTCCTGACAGACAGATGTTGACATCGCGGGCTGGGTCTGCTGATCGCCGTCCCCGCGATGACCCGGTGGCCGCGGTCATCCTCGTCGGTGAGCATCCCCAGTTCGCTGACTTTCGGAGGAGGTGGATGGGAGGAGCACGTCAAAACGGTGACATGCTGCCGCGGCGGGAAATCATCTCCTGCCGATACCAGCTGTGGCCCTAAACCATGCCCACTCACGCCAGCACGTTCGCAGCACGACCGATTTCGGACACCGCAGAGTCGTAACTCAACCCGCTTCGGCAGCGATAGGGGCTTCGCCGAACCGGGCGAGGACAAGTGTTGCGGACACCGCTACGACAAATCCGAGGACAACCAGCCAGCCGAGGCCGGGGCGGGCGCTGTCACCCAGCCACAACACTCCGACGAGCGCAGGCGCGATCGTCTCACCGACAACCATGGCGGCCACGGTTGTGGTCACGGAGCCGCGTTGGAATGCGGATGTGAGCAAGAGAAACCCGGCGACCCCACCCGCGGCCGCCGCATACAGGGCCGGGTTGATGTAGAAAGCGAGTTTGGTGGGATTGATCTCGTCGAGCACGCGTACGCCGACCTCGACGACACCGAAGCCGGTTCCGGAGCCGAAGCCCAGCGCAAGTGCGCGTTCGCGGTCGGGCAATCGGCCCGCGACAGCACCGGCGATGAATACTGCGGCGACCACGCCTACCAGCCCCCAGCCGAGTCCGGCCGGGGCACGCCGAAAGTGCCCGGGCCCGGCGGCGCACGCGAGCACGAAGAGGCTTAGGCAGACCACGCCGACGGCCGTCCACTCGGTTGACGAAAGCCGCGCCTTCAGCATCCACGCGGACACGACGCCGGTGACCGCGATCGAGGCGGCCAGCGCCGCGGCGACGACGTAGATCGGCACCAAGCGCAGCGCCGCTACCTGTAGCAGAAAACCGAGGCCGTCAAGACCAATGCCGGCGAGATAGCGCCACTGCCTGCCGGCGCGCAACAGCAGCGCAGCGTCGACACCCGAGCCGCTGCCGGCTTCCACCGATCGTGTCGCGACGGCCTGCAGTACCGAGGCCGTGCCGTAGCACACCGAACAACCAAGCGCGAGCAGGAAGCCGATCAGCATAGGTACAACCATACCGATGATGCACTTGTATGGAGAATCAGGTACTAATTGTCACAATTTCTGCAACTTGCTAAACTTCTGGTCACTCCTGGTCCGGGAGGCGACCATAGCGGCCACGCTCGGGATGTCACACGAAGAACATTGCCCAGAAATAGCTGCCTGCCACCAACCGCGATCAGCAGCTCGCCCAGGCCACCCTCACCGGCTCGGTCAGGGTCACCAACGCGGTGGCGGTCTACTCGCTGATCCTTGCCTTCCTCAGCTTCCTGACCGTCTGGCTCTGCGGAGCAGGCACCATGGTCTCGGCCATCGGCGCGGGGCTGGGCTTCCTGGCCTTCCAGAAGAGCAAGAAGCTCAACGGCTCCGGGCGCGGCCTGGCCATCGGCGGCATGAATCGCGCCAACGGTGCCGTCGTTGCCCTGGGCCTCGTGCTGCGCCTGTTCTTAGGTGGCGCAATGGTAGTCGGCGGTAGCAGCTAATGAAAGCGCCCGCGGACCAGCCGCAGCGACTAGATCGCTGCCGGTGAGCCCTGGCTGGTGTGCACCGCGCGCGCCGTGATCGACTCCACGGTCCGCAGATCGGCCAGCACGGCGCGCACCCGCTCGGAAAACGCGCTGTCGTGCGTCACACGCCCAGCGCGGCGAGGGCAGCCTCCACCGACGTCGCGCGCAACGCCTGGTAAGGGGTGTCGGGGAACTGGAGGCAGCAGTCCTGCAGGCCACCGAACGCGACCACCGCACGGGTGGACTGCGCCAGCGTCGGCCGCGGCCCGAATACCAGCTTGCCCAGCCGGTCTCGCCAGGCCAGCACCTTGTCGATGAGGCCAAGGTCGGCCAACATCGTCAACTCGGCGAGCACCAGCACCATGTCCTGACGATGCCGATAGTGGAAGTCGAAGTAGCCCTCCAGCACCGCGCGGGCATTGATCTCGTCGCGGCTCTCCTGGTCGCTGACGAACTGCTCACCTTCATCGATCAACGGCACCAGGATGCTGCGCACCAAGTCCTCCCGGGACGGGAAGTGGTAGTACAACGCGGGTTTGGTGATCCCCAGTTTGTCGGCGATGTCCTGAAGACTGGTGCGCTGCACGCCCTGCTGCAGAAACAGATCCCGAGCGACCTCTTGGATTCGCTGTCGGGTGCCGGACCGGGGTCTGCTCACCCCGGAAGCTTAACTTACTTACCGATAGGTAAGCGCCTGTGTTAGGCTTACCTAACTTCAAGTGGAGGAGGTCGTCATCCGCGTACTGATCTCCGGCGCCAGCATCGCTGGGCCGGTGCTGGCGTACTGGCTGACCCGTCACGGCTTTGACGTCACCGTCGTCGAGCGCGCGCCGACGCTGCGCAAAACCGGCGGCCACGCCGTCGACCTGTTCCGCCCGGCGATGGAAATCTCGGAGAAGATGGGCGTCTTACCTCGCATCGAGGCGCTCACCACCGAAACCGAACGCCTGACAATGCATCGCGAAGGCAGGGCACGGCCCATCGAGGTTGACCTCACCAAAATCACTGGGGTCGCCTCGGACCGTCACGTCGAGATCATGCGCGACGATCTCAGCGAGATTTACTACGCCGCCGGCCGCGACGACGTCGAGTACCTGTTCGGCGACTCGATCACGGC
>Ga0123356_10006353_pt1 | contig 11927 bp, 7 predicted proteins | sample TergutEmb28metaG_2_FD_92546 | JGI IMG/M metagenome (GOLD analysis project Ga0123356, IMG submission 92546) | Embiratermes neotenicus P3 segment gut microbial communities from Petit-Saut dam, French Guiana - Emb289 P3 | ecosystem: Host-associated > Arthropoda: Insects > Digestive system > Gut ... | reverse complement strand
GTTGATTGCGGCGGCATAGTGAAGTCGGCAGGCCTCCCTCGACATTCGACAAGTACATGTGTACGCCTTACTCTTGTCGAATGTCAACAGGAGCGAGTGGAAACTGCCTGGCTCGGGGTTGCCAGGGTGAGGCTTCCCCGAATTTGGGCGACTCCCGATCGCCGGTATGTTCCAGAATGTGGATGATAATCAACCAACCACTGGATGATCGTCAACCAACGAACGAGAAGAAACTCTTCGTGTTGACGGACCTAGAATGAGCTTGCCAGGTTGGCTTCAAAACAGTTGCTGGTTCGGCACCCAGCAATCCCTGCTGAGATCAACAACCTGGAGGCGATTTCGGACAACCTCGCAACTACCCGGAGCGGTTCAAGCCCTCGGAATAGCGGAACGACAACCATGCGTTGTCACTTCTTGACATTTGTACAATGCGAATTTTGGCCTGACACTGTTGCGGAACAAAGTCAGAAGGTGCATTTTGCGATGCCAGCTTAGCTATGCCTCAGCGCCAGATACAAGAATCCCAGCACCGAAACAGCGATGAACACGTAGGGCCAGAGGGAAATCCTTGATTTCCAATTCATGAGAGAATCGAAACTTTTCTCGCAGCAGAAGATCTGTTTTGCCAGCGCGGAGGCAATGGAGTCGTGCCCGGCGATGAGGACCGCACTCAACTCACGGCCTGATCCATCCCCCCACGCAGATTTGTGGAATAAGGATGTTCGGGGTAGCAAGGAACGGCTCCAGGCATCTTAAGCGTATCAGCGCGCTGCGGGAACCTTCGAACCAGAGACTTCACTGGCCGGCAAGGTGGGTTTCAAATCGCACTTGCACAACGGACAGCGAGTCGCCACCGAATAGACAATGCGGCCGCAAGCCGCGCACTTCGTGTTGACGCAGATCCTCATGCAACCTCCATCACTGCGGCGCCACCCTCTAATGCCCATCACGCTATCACGGCTTCAGACGGGGGTTCGTACGTCTTTTTGGGTAGGTCGTATTGGTTTTTCTTCTAGGTCGGCCTGATACATCCGGCAATTTGCACTTGTTGTACAATGCCTGCCCAGCCCCCACTCTGAACAGAGCGCACCGGCGATGGAGCCGATACAGCCATCACAGAACGCTGACTACGGCTTGCGGCGCGGCATTCTGTCGCCGATGGAAACGCTGGCGCAGTCGGTCTCGACCATGGCTCCGACAACGACGCCGGTCGCGACCATTCCTCTCGTGTGCGCTCTCGCCGGCAACGGCACCTGGCTCGCTTACGTGCTCGCTATGATTGCGGTTCTTCTCGTGGCGCTCTGCATCGGCCGATACGCGCGGCTTTCGGCTTCTCCCGGATCGCTCTACACCTACGCATCCGCCACCCTGCCCCGGTGGCTTTCGGCAACGGTCGCCTGGAGCCTTCTGCTCGCTTACCTTGCCACCGGGTCCAGTGTCATCGGCGGCTTCTATCACTACGCGAACCTGTTGCTCCACCAGGCCAGGTTGCCCGTACTGTCTACCATCTTGCTCGCTCTGCTTGTCACCGGAATCTCCGTCTGGATCGCCTATCGCGACGTGAAGATATCGGCGCGCCTCATGTTGTGGATCGAAGCCGCCTCGGTGTCCGTCATCGTAATCGTGATCGCCCTGCTGCTCATTCGTCACGGCTGGCGTTGGGATGCAGCCGAAATCCATGTGAGTGGTATGACAGGAAGCGGTCTGCGCCTCGGCCTCGTGCTCGCGCTCTTCAGCTTCGTGGGATTCGAGAGCGCCACGACGCTGGGCGCGGAAGCGCGTGATCCGCTGAAGTCCATTCCGCGCGCGGTGATTCAAAGTTCCCTGCTGGCCGGCGTCTTCCTCGCGTACCTGGTCTTCGGGCTGGGATGGTACTTCCTGCGGATGCGAATCCGGAAACCGGCGCTTGGCGAGCCGGCAGAACTTTCCGAGTCATGAAAAATCCTGATTCTGGTCAAAAGATTTTTTACTTAACCTTCGCCTTCCGCTTTGGCCGGAATTCGCGTACATTTGGGCGTCAGATTTTCCAGCCAGAAAGTGCAGCGCCACTCAACCCGGGGACCCAGGTTGTAAGCAACCGTGAGCGCGCAGCCGGTCGAGCCGCGGTGGACTCGTGTTTTCTAACGTCCTTGATGAGGTTCACGTCCATGACCAAGAAGATAGCACTTGGCATTTTCTCTTCCACGGCGATCTTTCTCCTCGCATCGACCACATGGGGGCAACAAACACTCGGTGGCATTACGGGGACCGTAACCGACAAGAGCGGCAGTGTCCTGCCGGACACAACCGTTACCATCGTGGGCGACCAGACCAAGCTTACGCGTACGCTCAAGACAAACGGCAACGGTGCGTACGATTTTGTCAATCTTCCGATCGGCACGTACACCGTCACCGTCTCCCACGAAGGATTTCAGACGGAACGCTTGCCGTCGATCCTCATTCAAGCCGACCGGACCGCGACCCTGAATGTCTCGATGAAAGTCGGCCAGGTTGGCACCACCATCGATGTCCAGGCCGCTCCGATCATGAACGCGGTCGACACCACAAACGGCTATATCCTCGAAGACCAGCAGATTCAGGAGGTCCCGCTGCCAACCGGAAGTTTCACAGGCCTTGCGATCCTTTCTCCCGGTGTCAATGCGGAACTGCCGAGCGGAACGGGCGTGAACGCCGGTCTCGGCAATCAGCCGATCTGGGCCAATGGGCAGCGCGACACGAGCAACACATTTCTTCTGAATGGTGTTGACGCCAGCAATCTATTCAACGGAAAGAGCACGAGCAGCGTCGCCTCGGCCCGCATCGTGAACAACACCGGCGTTGCCGGCGCGGGCAGCACGACTGCGGAAGTGATCCAAAGCACCGCGTCGCCGTATCTTGCCATTGGCCAGGCCTTGCCCACGCCGGCACCGGAAACGGTCGAGGAAGTTCGCGTGAACACATCCATGTACGACGCGCAGCAGGGATCCACCAGCGGCGCGCACATCGACATGAGTACGAAGTCGGGGACCAATAACATCCACGGATCGATTTATGGCCACCGCGGAACCGACGCTCTGAACGCGGCGCCGTACTTCTACAACCAGGATCAGAACATTCCTGCGAGCGAAAAGGTGCCTCAACTCCATCGCTACACCGCGGGAGCCGAGGTAGGCTTGCCCATCATCAAAGACAAGCTGTTCGCCTACGCCACTTATCAGCACATCCACGTTTCTGACCTGGAGATCGGAACCTCGCGCACGGCTGTGCCGTTTGGATTAAGCGATGACCGAACTGCAGCGACCCTGGCGGAGATTGACAACACGAATTTTCGCCCGGGCTGCGGGGGCCCTTCGGATCCGTGTATGACCGCCGGCCAGGTCGACCCCGTCGCGCTGGCCCTGCTCAATTACAAACTCCCCAACGGCCAATGGCTCATTCCCGACGCCAATCCGAACTACACTCCCACGCTCAACTTCCCCGAAAACGTTTTCATCACGCAGCCCGCATATTTCATCTCCGACCAGGCAGTGGCGAATCTCGACTACCTCGCGACAGCGAAAGACACTCTGGCCTTGAAGTACTACTACCAGCACGACCCGAGCGTCGCGCCCTTTGGACTTTCGTCTGTGGAGGGTTTCCCCCAGCATCTCGACGCCGGCAGCCAGGTTGCTTCGATCACCAACACGCAGTCACTCGGTTCGAACTTCAGCATCGCGGAGGTGTTCGGCTTCATCCGCGAAAAGGAATACAGCACCATTGGTCAGCCCTTCACTCCCGCGGCCATCGGCATCAATGCGTTCGGCTCGAACGTGTTTCCCGGCATCACCATCGTCGACGACCTCGGCAATTACTCACCCAACAATACCTACTCCGTCTTCAACGCGGGCATCAACATCGGCTCCACCGCTGCTGCGCAGAGCGCCTTTACCGGAACGTTTCAAAATCGCTGGATGCCTTCCGTGAACGCTACCTGGAACCGTGGCAGACATACGGTCATGTTCGGCGGAAGTTATTCCTATACTCAGCTCAACACTCGCGATCAGCGCACCAACAGCGGCATGATCGGCTTTCCCACCTGGGACTCCTTCCTCCAGGGAACACCCATCAACTACTCCGCCAATGGTTTCATCACCACCAATTTCCTCCAGGGCGATGCGAACCGCTACTACCGCTCGCAAGAGAACGGCTGGTATTTGCAGGACAAGTTCCAGTTCCGCCCAAATCTCAGCTTCAGTGCCGGGCTGCGCTTCGACGATCACGGAGGCCTGACCGAGAAGAACGGACGCATTTTCAATTTCGAGCCCTCGCTTTATAGCTACGACGCCGCCCAGGACGTCATCACCAACAACGGATTCGTAGTCGCCGGCAACAATCCCGACTTCCCCACCAAGGGCGTGAGCGATTCGACCCTTACCGGCCGGCAATGGGGACTAGCCCCGCGCGTGGGAGTGGCGTGGAGTCCAAGAAGGTTCAACGACAAGGTCGTCGTCCGTGCCGGATGGGGCTTGTACTACGACCGTGGAGAACTCTTCACGTACCTTTCTCCCGGCTTTGCCTCGGGGGTCATCGCTGGCGGTCCGTTCGGCGTCAACCAGTCGCCCCCCTGGGTCAATTCCCAGCTCTGTAGTCCCTATTCGTACTCCTACTGCAGCACGTTCGAGGCCCCGTGGGGAGCGACGCTCGGCCCGCCGCCCAGCGGCAATCCCGCCGACCTGGTCATTCCAAATGCCTCGGCGATTTCGACTGGCATACCGCTGTTCGCGTTCGGCGATTACAACCGCGCCAACAAGTTGCCGTACACCATGAATCAGACGCTCGACATTCAATGGCAGCCGCGAAATGACTGGGCCATTGAAATCGGCTATGTGGGAAATCTCGGCCGCCACGCCGTGGTTCCCTTACCCTTCAATCAGGCACGGATCGCCTCGCCGGGCAGTCCCATTCGCCCGGGCACCCCGTTTGAACAGGATTACACGTACGGTTATGCGCTGGTCACTCAGGCGGGCGGCTTCAACCCGGTTCTGCTTCCCAACGGGCAGCCCTACCAGCAAACCTACGAAGGCGGCAACGTTGATCTGCGCGTCCCCTACATCGGGTACTCCTCGGAATCGGAGTCTTACACCGCGGCCGGCATCTCTGCCTACAATGCACTCCAAACCCACGTCGAGAAGCGCATGAGCCATGGCGTTGACTTCGGATTCTCCTACACCTACTCGCATGCCACCGATGAGCAGAGCGCGATGGGCCTGTTCTACAACGGCAACAATCCCCTGAATCTGCGCTCCGGATATGGCCTCTCGGACTTTGACCGCAAGCACGTCATCAACTTCCGCTATACCTACGCTTTGCCCAAGTTTTTCTCGGCAACTTCCACGAAGGGAATCATTGCCGATGGATGGTCGATCTCTGGTTTGACCGTCCTGCAGAGCGGACAACCGTACAGCGTTGTGGATTATTCCGGGGCGGTGGGCAGTATCTATTACGGGGCGAACGACGGAATTACGAATCCGGTTGTTCCTCTCACCAGTTGCTCGCCCAAAGGAGCCATGACTGGAGCTTCGGGTGCCAAGCCCGGCTTCCCGGCTCTCAATGCAGCCTGTTTTGGCCTGCTCTTGTTCAGCCCTGGCGGGCTGAACGGAGCAATCCCTTCCAATGATCCCTTCGAAACGGACTTCATCTCCGGTGGCCAGCGCAACATTTTCCGCCAGGCCTGGCAGCGGCGTGCCGACCTTTCCATCGGGAAGGTCACTCAGATTACCGAGAAGTATTCCCTCAAATACTCGCTCGATATTTTCAACCTGACCAACACCGCAAGCTTCGATATTCCCATCGACGATATCAGCCAGAATCTTAACTTCAACGGGTTCCCCGCTCCTTCAAGCCAGACGGCCACGAGCACTCCGTGCAACAACAACCCCGGCAACACCAGCACTCTGTTCTATTGCCCGACCGCGAGCGGTCTGGGCATCACGAACAAAACAATCGGCAGCCCGCGCCAGATTCAGATGTCGTTGAAGTTTACGTTCTAGGCAAAATGCAGACAGATTTAGCTGAGCCGCAACGTCGCGGCAGCCAGGTCCACGATCGCCTTGCCGATCATCAGCGAGGCGGTCGCGGCCGGTGACGGAACATTCAGCACATGCAACATCCTGCCTGACGGCACAAACTGAAAATCGTCGACCAACGTTCCGTCGGCCTTGACCGCTTGCGCGCGCACGCCCGAGCCGCCGGGAACCAGATCGTCTTCCTGCACCTCCGGCACCAGTCTCTGCAGCGCGCGCACGAACGCTGCCTTCGAGAGCGAACGATGCCATTCGCCGAGAGCGTTGCGCCAGTGGCGGCGCGCCATATGCCAGAGTCCCGGAAAGGCAAGCGTAGAACCCAGGTCGCGCAAGTTGATGTTGGTGTGCCGGTATCCTTCGCGGGCGAGCGCCAGCACGGCATTGGGTCCGGCGTCGACTTTCCCGGTAATGCGCCGCGTGAAGTGCACGCCCAGAAACGGAAAGCGCGGATCCGGCACAGGATAGATCAGGGCGCGCACCAGCGAGGCCCGCCCGGGCAGCAGATCATAGTATTCCCCGCGAAACGGCACGATCATCACGCCCGGATCATCGCCCGCCATACAGGCGATGCGGTCGCTGTACAATCCGGCACAGTTAATCAACCCGGACGATGCGAACGCGCCCTTCGAGCTTTCGACCACAATCTCCTGGGTCGAGCGATGAATGTGTTTCGCGGGCGCTGACGTAAGAACCGCACCACCGTTGGCAGCGATCAGTTCGGCATACTTTGCGGACACAGCCGCGTAGTCGGTCGTTCCAGTTGACGGAACAACCAGCGCCCGCAGCCCCGTCGAGTGCGGCTCGATCTCCTTAAGCTCCTCAGGTCCAATCAGGCGCAACCCGGTGAGGCCGTTGGCTTCCCCTCGCCGGTGCAGTTCCTGCAATCGCGGAAGCTCGTCTTCCTCGGTCGCCACGATCACCTTTCCGCTCACAGTGTGGGGGATCTGATGTTCACGGCAGAACTCAACCATGGCGGCGGCGCCCGCCACGCAAAGCCGCGCTTTCAGCGATCCGGGCTTGTAGTAGACACCGGAGTGAATGACGCCGCTATTGTGCCCGCTCTGATGCCGGGCCACGCGGTCTTCTTTTTCGAGAACGAGTAAGCGCTGGCGAGGAAAGCGGCGGGTGATTTCGAGAGCAACGCCGAGCCCTACAACCCCACCACCAATGATGATTACGTCAACACGGGAGTCAGTCATGCGCTAGCGAACAGTCGGCGACCCACTATTATAGGGATCTCCCCGAATGCAGAGAGGGCCCTTTCTCTGATGAAGGGTCCTCGAAAAAGGGCGTCACACTTCCATTCCAACGGCACTCGATTTTTTTCCACAACGTCCTTATTTTTAGTCTTTCGCTATGGCCTTTCGGCAAGAATTGACAACAGTTCGCCAATTACCGGTCAGACAATCGTGCTGCCTGTGCCACGAGATAATTCTGTTCCGGGATGCTGGTCGACTGTACAGCCGCCGCCCGGTAGTGTTTGATGGCAGCTTCGTAGTCGCCCATCTTTTCCAGTAAATGAGCACGAACTGCGTCGAGACGATAGTGACCCCCAAGGCGCGGGTCGGCATCGAGCTCTTTCAGCAGTTCGAGGCCTTTCGCGGGGCCGTGCACCATGGCGGCTGCAATGGCGTGGCTGAGTGTAACCATCGGACTCGGGGAGACTCGTCTCAGCAATTCATAGAGGGCCAGGATCTGATGCCAGTCGATATCTTAGACGCTCCCGGCTTCATCGTGAAGGGCCGCGATCGCGGCCTGCAATTGATAAAGGCCCACTGATCCTTTCGCGAGCGCGGTGGCGAGAAGCTCAAGTCCTTCAGCAATCTCGGCACGGTCCCACAGAGTCCGGTCCTGTTTATCCAGAGGAATCAGCTCTTCCTCCCGACCGCTGCGGGCGGCGCGGCGCGCGTCGGTTAACAGCATCAGCGCCAGTAACCCTAAAACCTCGGCATTATCGGGGAGCAGGGTTCTCATATTGCGAGTCAGGCGGATTGCTTCATGCGCCAAATCCAGTCTTTGCAAATGAGCTCCGATGCTGCTCGCATAGCCCTCGTTGAAGATCAGGTAAAGCACGTGGAGAACCGCAGGCAGGCGTAGGGTGCGCTCCTCAGGGGAAGGCAAGCGAAAACGCACGCCGGAATTCTGGATACTCTGCTTGGCGCGGCTGATGCGTTGCGCCATGGTTGCCTCTGGCACCAGGAACGCGTTGGAAATCTCGGCGGTGCTCAAGCCGCCAACGGCCCTGAGCGTCAGAGCAATCGCGGACGAGGAACTCAGGGCGGGATGGCAGCACATGAACAGAAGAATCAACGTGTCATCGGGATCCATCTCAGAGGCAATGTCAAGCACAGGCGTCGCCTCGGCTTCCCTCGCCACTGCTGTTTCCCTCTCACGGCGGGCAATTTCGCTGCGCGCCTGATCGGCCATCCGTCGAGATGCGACTTGAATCAACCAACCGCGTGGATTATCGGGAATGCCCTGTTGCGGCCATTGCGTGAATGCTGCAATCATCGCCTCTTGCACGGCGTCTTCGGCCGACGCGAAGTCGCGAAAACGGCGGGCGACGACGCCGAGCACCTGTGGCGCGAGTTCACGCAGCAGGCCCTCGGACATCGCATCCCACTTTTTGATCATCACAGCTCCCGTCACGGCATCTCCGGAGGCGGCCCGCTCATGATTGGGCGTACTTCAATCGGCATGTTCAAGGGTACAGAACCGGGACCAGGCGCTCCAGACGCCATGGCCGCGATCTCATACGCCCGCTGTGGGCTGTCGACATCAATGATCCAGAAGCCGGCGAGAAACTCCTTGGATTCGGGGAACACGCCGTCTGTCATGGGGACGCCATCTTTTCCGGCTTTTACCAGCTTGGCTTGATCGGGGAATGACAACCCTTCCGCCGAGACCAATTCGCCCGACTCGCAAAGTTCTTTGTTCAGATTCTTCATAAAAGCGATGTGCGCCTGAAGATCTTTTTGCGGCCAGTTCGGAACGCCCGAGCCAGCCCTCATGGTGTTCATCATTAGAATGTATTTCATGGTCGCGCTCCTGGGATTTAGTTCAATCCGGGTTTCGCCGCCTGCAAGAGTTTGGAACCCGTGCGGCATGCTCGCATTCAATTATTGCGTTTTGCTTCCTCCGTCGCGAACTGCCGGACCTCAATCGGCATGTTCGTGGGTACTCCTCCCGGCCCCGGGGCCGCAGAGATCCGGCCTGCTATGGCGTAGGCACGTTCGGCTGTCCCAACGTCCACGATCCAGTAGCCCAACAGAAATTCCTTGGACTCGGGAAAAATTCCGTCTGTGACCGGCAGGCCATTCTTCTCCCCACGCACGACCCTCGCCTCCCGGGGCTTGGCTAAACCCTGGGTGGCCACAAACTCGCCCGATTCGGTCAGTTCGTGGTTGATTCGCTGGAGAACCGACATGTGGGACTCGATATCCTGTTTCGACCAGGCGAGATACTTCTCAACGCCTGGGCTCGTGCCTGACATCAGCAAAATGTATTTCATGTCCTTCGCTCCTCTTCGGTTTCTGATTGCGTGGTACTTCTAAGCCTTGTTGTGTGTATGGAACATCCGGCGGAAACCAGATCTGTCGTTGAGTGCCCCGTAAGTCCCGAAAAATTGCTGACTCAGAGGATCTGTAACCTCGCCTCCCTCGGAGAGTTTTACGAATAGGGATTTCGACTCCTGGAACGTCCCTCCGGTGAAACAAAGGCAGGCTGTATTCCCGCGAACTGGCGTCCTGTCTGGTTGTAGCCAGTCCGATGGCGAAATATCCACATTATTACTGCCTCTTGGCGGGCATTGAGAATTTTGTGGTGTTGGGATGCTGGCTTTTGGTCCTTCGCCGGAGTGTCCTTCACTGCCGTAACGCCAGCTCTCCTCCCGTGCACGATCTGTAAAACTCCATGGCCTGCCGGCAACTGCCATCAAATCATAGATATGGTGTCAGAGTCGTCATGTCCTTCTCCTCTTTGAATTTAACCTCTGCAATCTGCGCTTTCGTCCTGTAGTCGGAGCGATCCTGGCTTTCTCTACATCGCCCCAAAGAAATATTTGGATGGCCAAATCACTCCAGAAACGATTCAGTTTGGCTGGTTAATTCACACACCTATCGCCTGTCACTGCGACAGCAGAGTCCGTTCGCCACACTGATTGCGCCAAGGAAGGGACTCAACGAGGTCCCTTCCTCGGACTCCATCCCGGCTTCGCCCTGCTCCCCAGCGTTTCTGCCAATCGGAGGGCCCTTCCCGCACACTTGTTCAAAGAGGGCTAGGTGTTGAAAATAGGTACAGGGGAATGGTATTTGGGTTTGACTGGGGTTGGCGAACTCCAAGATCGTTGGAGGGTCGGCTCCATGGGCAGGCATCCCAAAGGTCACTGGCTAATTTACTGAAGGGCGGGAAGACGCAATGGAAATGGAGCCTGCCATCGGTAGGCTCCAAGCGAGATGACGAAATTACGCGGCAGTTTTCTAAATCCCACGTGCCCACTTGAAACTACCGGGTTGGGGCCCGCTGATCTTCATCCTGCGCGTCGGGAGCTTGTGTGCTTTCGGTCAAGGTGACAGAGGTGGGCGGCGGTTGTCAGCTGTAATAGATCACACCGATTCGAGATCCAAGTCGAAGCCTTCCACTGGGTCTGTTCCAGTGATTTTGTTCCCGGATTGCCTCCGAGGCTGCTTCCCAGGTTCGTACACCCAGACTTTTCGATGGTAGGGATCAATGAGCCAACCTAGCTTCGACCCGTTTTCCATCCAGGTCTCCATTTTCTTCTTGCTCGCGGACAGGTTGTCGGTGGCGGAAAGAAGTTCAACTACGAACGCCGGAGCAAAACGGCCAAAGTGCTTGCGGTCTTCTCGCGAAAGACCACGCATCTGTTCAGCGGTCGCGTACGCCCCATCCGGGCTGAGAGACGAACCGTCCGGAAGAAAGAACCCTGCGCTTGAATCGAAGACTCTCCCCTTTCGGTGCTCACGCCACCAGTTCGCTAATTGTCGGCCGATCTCGATATTTCCGCTGCTGCTATCTAATCCTCCCGGTGGGTTCACGATGATCTTGCCTTCTTTGGATCGCTCAAGTTTTACCGACTCGGTGCTCATGCACAGCTTCTCGAACTCCTCATCGGTGAGGGGCGGCTCCAAGACCACGCTGCTAATCAGCTTCGGAATTTCGAGAACAGTGTTCATGCGTATAGTCTACTCTTGGGCCGTAATCCCTTGCCCCGCATAAGCGGGCCTTTGGCGCAGCGGCCAAAGCAGCCGTGGATAACTAATCCTTCTTCCGACAGCCTTGTATCCTTGTATCGGCGAATTCCGTGGGAAGCGGAGAGGCCGGGGGACTTGAGTGCAATGACTATACTCGACATGGTCCTGGACGCAAAGTGCGGCGCTGCGGACAAGAATTGCAAGTGAAACCGAGTGTGCTAGTGGCGTTGGAGAACTCAGTGGTTGAAACCAGATGTCACTCAAATTTCGAATCGTTTCGATTCGGCTCACATCGGCAGCTTTTGTCTCTGACCAGGTTCGTGTATTTTGGCTTTCCACTCATGGCGAATTCTCACCCATTGCCGGTGCCAAAACGACGTCACGCTATCAGCGATTCATCGATTCATCAATCGCCTAGTCGAAATTCCGTTCGGTAGCAACCGGTGCCTCTCAGCTCTAGTGGCAATGAGCCGGTCGACACGGTATGCCTCACGTCGAGGACCTGTCTCGTGACATCGGCGATTCCGGTGCGGGACTTCATTCCGCCGGCGATGGTCAGTATGTACACGCCGTCTGGCACTTCGGGTATGACGAATGCACCGCTACTGTCTGAAACTGTCCTGTACTCATCGCCAGAGAAGGCGTCCCTCAGCTTTATGTCAACACCGGGAAACAC
>Ga0123356_10006352_pt1 | contig 11927 bp, 8 predicted proteins | sample TergutEmb28metaG_2_FD_92546 | JGI IMG/M metagenome (GOLD analysis project Ga0123356, IMG submission 92546) | Embiratermes neotenicus P3 segment gut microbial communities from Petit-Saut dam, French Guiana - Emb289 P3 | ecosystem: Host-associated > Arthropoda: Insects > Digestive system > Gut ... | reverse complement strand
TGTGCCGCGGAGGCGAGCGCATCATCGGCTTCCAGCTCGCGCATCGGCCAGACCGCAACTCCCATGGACGCAAGGGCTTCCTCGAGCGGATGAAATTGTGCCAGCAGCGCCGGGTCGATACCGTCCCCCGTCTTGTATCCCGTCCACAGCTGATTGCGGAATGATTCAATGACGTGATCGGTGGCAACGCCGACATGCGTCGCGCCTTCCTCGATCATCTGCAGGACGGTGCCCAGCACGCCAGCGACGGCACCGAGGGGACGTTCCGCCTCCTTGCGTGAGCGGCGCAAGCCGTAGAAATGCCGAAACAGCTCATAGGTACCGTCAACGAGGTGGATGAGCAAGGCGAGGACTCTGGCTGGGTGCCGGCTGCTGTTGCGTTACGAAGGCGCACACCCAGTATAGAGGCAGGGCCCCGCGCAGGCCACTTGAAGACCCAGCGGCAGCCGATTTCCACCGCCATGGGGCAGGCGGGCAGGCTCGCCGGTGGGCATGACGACCGTCATGGGTACCCTGACCCAACGAGGGAAGGCGCTGCCGCCCGAGCAGTTGATGTCCTGCCTCCTCGAACGTACTTCAGCCCTTCGGCGATGACTTCAGCCGCACGAGGCGTGCCCTTCCTGCTGCCGCTGCGCGGTGAACTGGGCCGATATGTTCAGTAGTCCCTTGGGGGAGCTTGCGCTACGTACCTCCTGCGTGGTGTCGCGTTGTGGGATGTCAATGACTGCCGATGACTTCAGCCCTTCGGCGTGGAGTTCGGCATTGCCGCCTTGCACTCTGAGCTCAGCTTTTCCTCGTTGGTCTGCAGACACTTCCGTGCTGCCTTGCCGCTCTTGCCCGGGCAAAGCTGCTCGATGTCACTCTTGCATGCAGTCGAGATCGCCTTCGCCGCGTGCCGCTTTTGCTCAGGTGTCGTTGTCTGCTCAGGTGTCTGCGTCTGGGATTGAGCGTGTGCGTATCCTCCAGCGAAGAGAGAGGCTATCAGGACCACGTATATCGATTTCATGAGCGCTCCTTGTACCGGTCAAGCGTAACCGCCAGAGTTTGAGCGGAAAGCGCGATGACAGTACGGCGGCGAACTGCGGCTGTTCAAGCGAAGGCGGGAGCTCGCCGTGAAGCTCAACGGTGCCATTCCTGCCCGGCCAGACGAGCGCGAGCCGCTCGCCCATGTATGCCGGTTGGGGGTAGGGCGAGCCCGGAGATGGTGAGCTGAAAGGGGGGGTAGCTCCTAAGTATCAGACATTGCTCGCGCTTGAGCCGTTCGGTTTGCAGACAGCCGCCTGTTTGGTAGCGCTCCCAAAGCGTGCCACCTGAGCGCGCCGGCCAAGCCGTTCGGAGCGCCTCGCCGGGAAGCACGCCGCTCTCGGGGGCAGAGAGCGGCGTGGCGATGCAGGCTCGACGGGCGCTTGCAGCGGAGCTTCAGACCAGGGCTTCCGCGGCGATGTTGTGCGCGCTCTTCAGCCTGGCGAGGAAGACGTCGGCCAGCGTATTCACGGTATCCCAGGCGTTGACCAGCTCGTGCACGACCGCGGGATCGCGGCCTTGCGCAAAGGTGGCAGGATTGTTCTCCTCGCAGAACTCCGTCAGGTCCTCGAGCATCTTCATGAGTCGCTCGACTTCGCTCGTGCCGCACGGATGCAAGTTCACGCAGGCCCCGATTGCATAGAGCGCCGAGGCGATCTTGTCGGCCGCTTCCATGGAAACGCCGGCGGCGATGGTGCAGGGGGGCTCCTTAAGGAGGTCTATCGCACCTTTGAGGCTGAGTCCGGTCGCCTTCTGCATTGCTCGGATGACCGTTACCTTCCTGTCGGCAGGGTAGTCGGTCAGTGTCACGCTGTATTCGATCATGGGGCTTTCACCTATTCGGTTTGTTGACGGTCAATGGCTAATGGCAGAGATGAGACTCACTGGCAAGACCCCCCTTTGCAGGTACGCGTATCAATACGCTGGACATGTAGTCATTCTTCGATCCTTATCTCGAAGCAAGTTGGCGAGGCAGGCAGCGCGTTCGTGGTGTCGCCTTCCGCGCTGGCTGCGCGGCATGCCGAAGAGAACCATGGGGCGGCAGCCGTTCGACGTCCCCGGCACGGTCTATAGCGTGCTGCGGCGGGGAAGCCCGCGACAGCCGTGCGGGTGTGCTGGGATGATGAAACAAGCAGAGCCTCTTACAACACTGGAGAGGGGATCGTTCGATAGCCCACTCGCCCGTTGAGAGTGTAACGCAAATTCCTAGTTTTACCGCAGTTCCCCTAAATCCGAGGCGGTGTCAGGGCCTCGCAAGAAAGCCCTGGATCACCACCGCACAAGAACTCACAGGACGGCCACATTGAGAAGGCTCCGCGCCTTCACGGCGCGGTAGTATGCGATCGCGCGGCCCGAATGGGTCGCCCTCTTGTAACACGCGGCGCTGACCCTGGGCTGCGTGCCGAGCAGCTCGCGTTGTGGCGCAGCGCTCGCGGATCACTGCGAGCTCCTGTCGGCGCGCGGGCACAGTGGTGCGCCTTGCGCTTGCCCCGAGGCGGCAAGCGGCGCTGCTCTGCACATGCGCTTGCTGGTCGGGGGTGAGTTTGTTCATGTCGCCCGCGCTGGTCGTGGGGTTGCTCGTGACGATGCAGCGCGCAAGCTCTTGCAGTGCATCGGCACAGCAGGAGGCCCTCTGACGGTGAGAATGTGTCTGATAGTGTGTGCACGGCAGAGGCGGCCGCTGCCCTCGTCTCCGATACGCGACTGTTGACCGGGCGCGCGTGTCAAGGACGCGCGGAACCGTGCACTGGTACCGCACTCGCTGTCCGGGGCGTCGATGCGGGCGGCGCTTGTCGAGCTCTGCAGGCCGCTTTTACGCGCTGCGGCATTCGGCCACACGTGGTGCTCGGAGCGGAGCTTCTGACGCAGGGCGAGCATGGTCGGCATAGCAGTCCTGGAAACTACAACCTCGGCGAGCTTCTCGAAAGCGAGGACGTCAGCGGCAACGAGCGCTACGGTGAACGTATTTCGCTCATCTTGCGCTGGCGCTCCTGCTCTGCCGGCTGGCGGCTTGCAGCGTGCGTGTTACTCGACTGGTTCGCGGATGTTGGAAAAATAGCCCATCCTCTCTCGGGCGTCCAGAGCTTTAGCTGCGACCGTTCGAGTCTCACGGCGCACTCAAGTAGACGCGGCAAGTCCGCTTGCACTGCATCGGGGAGGCACGTCCAACCGGGTCGGCGAGCCATTCTCACGGGACCAAGCCCGCATCAGGTCCGTGATTGCCCCGCGGAACACGTTATGTGAGGAGAGCCTTCCGCCAGACGCGTACCGCCTCGGTTCGCTCGTCGCAGCAATTGCTCGGCACGGCGGCGGTTGCGCTCCCGGCAGGGCGAGAGGCTGGGCGTGGTACTTTCGTCCGGGTGGCTATGCTCGTGTCGATGAGCGCTCCCTACAACTTGAAGCCTCATCCATGTGTCCCTGGCCTGCCGCGAACGCCGGCACTGCAGGTCCGCCTGGCCCAGGCGGTCGCAGCAAACTCCTTCATGTCCGCTGCGCCACAAGCCGACCCTCGCGAAGGGGGCGTCCGATCTTCTAGACCAGACAAGACCCGCAAGCGGCCCCGTCTTGCCCGGCAGACGACCTGAACAGAGAGCTCACGTTTTATTAGTAAGGGTAGGCGGGGGGCAGGCGGCCAGGGCAGGTGCGACAGCCGGATCAACGGCTGGATCGACTGTCTGCTGCACGTCCCGGGAGCATGGAACTTGATGCGCCGCGAGGGGACGGGACGGGCATCCAACCACGCGCATTGCGGATGCAGACGTCGGCCGCGCCAAACTCAAAAAGGTCATCCAGAAGAGGGAGTTCGCGGTACGCGCCAAACGAATACTGGAGGAGCGCAAGCGTCCGCATGATCAACGCGACTCATGCACGGTCCTCGACACCCGAAACGAGGGGCGCTGCAGCAGAATTGGGGGAACGGAACATCGGGCGACGACCATCGACTGACCGGAGGTGTACTGGCCTGTACTGGCCCGGCTCGCCGGCAGCGCTCAGGACTCACGCGGCTTCGCAAATTGTGAGGCAGGTGGCTTGATTTTACCCCGCTCGGCGCGGCAGCATCCTGAGCATGGGATTCCGGTTCTCCCGCCGTATCCACGTCGCCCCTGGCGTCCGATTCAACCTCGGAACGCGGGGCACGTCCGTGAGCATCGGACACCGCGGTTTCTGGTACACCATGGGCGCGCATGGCAAGCGCCGCGCGACGCTGGGCTTTCCCGGGACAGGTCTGTCATACACGATCGGGAACGACAGCAAGCAGTCTCAGAGCGTCAAGCGGGGCCACCCGGCCGCGCATGGCGGCAGGACGAGCATCATTGTTGTGCTCCTGATCCTGGCGGGCCTGATCGCGCTCGCTGTCCACCTGGCAGGATCGCACTAGAATCGGCTTTCTGCCGTCCGGACTCTCAAGACCTTTTCACCCCGCCCTGCAGGCGCCGGGTGCGCCCTCCGTCGGCAAGACTCACCGTGCACCTGAATGTCGCGGCGTTGCATCAAAACCTTAAGCCGGCGCAATCCAGGAACGGAGGAGGTCTTCCAAGACGCTCGCGCAATCTCGCCGCCTCACGCCTGGTCCGAAGGGTCCTCGTGGCCGCTCAGGCGGCGCCGGAACGCAGAGCGAGCAGACCCGCTTTCATTTCCCGTACTTCCGCCACATCACTCAGCTCGTAATCCGGTGACAGATCCAGCAACGCCGGATTGCGATGACGCATCGGTGACGCCACGACCGTCCGCGCGGAGGCGTGGAACTCATCGGCCTGGCTGCGTCGTACCACCTCGGCAAGATTGGAGGCTCGGATCCCAGCCCCCGCCATGATGCGGATGCGCCCGGCTGCCCGTCGCACCAGGTCGGCGATGGCGTTGCTGCCTGCCAGAGCACTGGCGCATCCACCTGAGGTGAGCACGCGCTCGCAACCCAGCGCAATCACCGCGTCCAGGCTGCGCGTTAGATCAGCGCTCGCGTCAAAGGCACGATGGAAGGTCACCCCCAGCTTGCCGGCAGCCGATGCGAGCTCTCGACAGCGTGGATCGATCGCGCCCTCGATATCCAGCGCACCGATCACCACCCCATCGAGACCTAGCTTCACACAGGTCTCAACATCGCGGTGCATCACCTCGAATTCATCGTCCCCGTAGAGGAAGTCTCCCGGGCGGGGACGGATCAGTACATAGATAGGCAAGCGCACGCGCTCGCGCGCCACGGCAAGCAGGCCATGCGATGGCGTTACGCCACCTACCGCCAGACTGGCGCACAGCTCCACGCGATCGGCTCCGCCCGCCTGCGCCGCCAGTACTGCGGCGAGCGAACCGGCGGCGATCTCGAGCAGAGCGCGATCAGGCATCAACTGTAGGTCGTCTGGTAGAGGCTGGGCGCGGCCATCAAGCGGTCCTGCCGCTGCGCGTCACACACTGCGTAAGTGAATCCCTTCTGGATCGCATACGCGCCGCACTCCCCATCACGACGCAGAGCGAGAAAGCCGACCTGCAGCTCCTTGGCCGCATCTGGGCGCTTCTTCACGATGCGACGCACCGCCTCCTCGCAAGCGTGCTGCGGGCTGCGACCCTGCCGCATCAGCTCCACGACCAAGAAGCTGCCAGCATTGCGAATAACCTCCTCGCCCACGCCAGTGGAGGTGGCTGCGCCGATGTCGTTGTCCACATACAGGCCAGCGCCAATGATCGGACTGTCACCCACGCGGCCGTGCAGCTTCCACGCCATGCCGCTGGTGGTGCAGGCACCGGCCAGATGGCCCCTGGCGTCGACTGCGAGCATGCCGATGGTGTCGTGGTCGCGCTGGCCACCGGGCAAGCTGCGGCTCGCTGGGTTATCGTGGTTCTCGTGGCTGGGAACGGGCTTGTACTGCGACTGCTTGAGCCACTCGTGCCATGCCTTCTCGGATTCGGGCGTCAGCAGCCTTTCGCTTGTGAAACCTTGCTGCAGGGCAAATTCCAGAGCGCCATCGCCTACCAGGAGCACGTGCGGCGTGTGCTCCATCACCCGGCGCGCTACCTGGATTGGATGGGCGATGTTCTCCAGAGCGGCCACGGCTCCGCAGCGGCCATCCCCATCCATGATGCTGGCGTCCAGCGTGACCCGGCCATCACGGTCGGGGTAACCGGCTCGACCCACGCTGTGATTATGAAGGTCTGCCTCCGGAATCATCGCACCGGCTTCCACTGCGTCCAGCGGCTTGCCGCCTTTGCCCAGCAGCGCCCAGGCGGCCTGATTGGCTGGCACTCCGAAATCCCAGGTGGACACCACGCGGGCACCGACCCCACCCCGAAGGCTGCCGGCAAGCTCGGCGCCACGTGACAGACGCGGTAGCGCCATCGCAGAGCTCGCCAGCAGGGTGGTATTGAGGAAATCGCGACGATTGGTCATGGCCTTACCGGTACCGGAGCCGTGCAGCAGTGTGACACAGCCGGTGGTGGGCTCGCGGCCCGTCTTTTTCGCGGCGTATAGCCGGCTCACCAGTTGGCCGGGGCGCTACGGCTACTATTGGCCGCATCTCGTGCAATCCGCAGAGGCCCAGGGGAGCCCTGCTGCGCGGCGCCCGAGTGCACATCCCAGGCTGGCCTGGCATCGACAAGCTGCCGGGCACCGTCAGGTTAGCGGGCGCCCCCTGAACTGACTCATTCTCGAAGCTGGACGCCGTCATCGACTATCGCCTTCAACCGCCGGCCGCGGCCTGTGGTGTCGTGAGAGCACCAAGCGGGAAGTAGTCGCGCTCCTGTTTCCAAGGTTTGGAGTTGAGACGTAAAGTGTGCGCGCTGCTACTTCCCAGTGTGCGTGCATCTCACTCGTGGTGTCGCCCCACCGGAGCGTGGCGTCGTCGTCGGCACAGATTTGCAGCAAACCACCCGTGCCTTCGAGGCTGGCGGCTGGTCGCAATCGCCGGCGAGTGACCGCAGGTCTGCTCGGTTGCACCACGAAGCCGCATGATTGTAGAGTGCGGCCCGCGTGTTGCTGCGCGAGCAACGAGAAGCAGGATCGCGTCAGGGAGCATGGCTAGAGGTTCGCGAAGCGCTAGCGACGAGCGCTCCAGGTGCGAGGCGCCGGTCAAGGAGTTCGTCGGCTTTGCAAAAGGGTTGATCGCTGCACGCTCTGAGCGGCGGCTGCAAGCCCTTGCCGAGGGTCCTGATGCCGAGCCTTTTGCAAGGCGACTCATCAAGGAGGCACTGAGCGGCGCGGCTCATGCCGTCACGTGCCTGATACTGATCGGCCGTCTTGCGCAGGACCCTTCCTGGGCTGCCAAACTGGACTTGCGCGACGCAGCGGCACGGCTGCCGTTGGCAGATAAGGTGCACCCCAAGGACCTTGAGCCCGTTGGCCGGGGGCTTCTCGCGATCTCACGGCAGCAGGCAGTGCCGTGGATCGCGGGTGCCTACCTTGTGGAAGACAAGAGGACCCCCACGGATGCGCTCGAGAAGCTTCTGCTGGAGGCCGCCTTGACGACGCACGCCCTTGCCGCTGCCCTTGATCAGGCTCTTGGTGCCATGCAGTCGAAGGGTCGGCGGATCTCGGAGAGCACTGTCCGACGAAGCATCGACGCGATTGAGAAGCATGCGCGCCAGCTCGCCGCACGCAATCATCGAGCCGAAGATGGCCCGCTGATGCAACTGGCAAAGGCCGCCACCCCCACCGAGGCGGGTCGACTCCTTGCTGCCCTGTTGCTGGCAAGCGCTGCGACTCATGAGAGGGCGCCAGGCGCAGCTGCCCGCCCCGCGAGCGCTGCAGCTCCCAAGACGGGACTCCCCCCCGCAGCCACTGCCATGGCTGAAGCCGCATGGAGCGACGCTGACGAGGCCCTCGGTCGAGCATTGCAGGACATGGATTTCCTGACCCGATCCTTCGATCGGCTCGAGTCCGCCGCACAAGGCGAGCTCGCCGATCCGGCCCGGCGGGCCAAGAATGCCTCCAACCTCGTCCTACAGTGGGTCCAGGAGGCGGCTCGCTACCGAAGGGTCGCGATATTGAACAAGGCCGGTGATCGCGTGCCTTTCAATCCGGCGGTGCACGAGCTCGATGGCAAAGCAGGAATCGGCCAGCTGATCAGGATCGTGAAGCCGGCCGTCGTCCGCGGCAGTGAGCCACAGCAGGTCGTGGTGCTGCGCGCAGAGGCTGAGCTCGACTAGAGCGATCGCGGCAATCATAAACAGTCCACGTAGCATCGTTGGTCGGCACGGGAGGTCGGAATGAGTCTGCTCACAGCGCAGCGTAGCTCTGATTGGATTGCCTGCATCGATTTTGGAACCGCCCTTTCCAAGATGGCGATGGTCAGGCGGATGCCGCGGTCACAACTCTGTGGCAGCGATGTGATGCCGCTGGCCGTGGGAGCGCGACAAGACGTTGCTGCGAAGAACCCCCTGCTCCTGCCCTCGATCGTCTACATCACCGATGAGGAGCGCATCCTGTTTGGAGATGAGGCCCAGGTAGCTGCGGGCCGCGGCGAGTGGCTGGGTAGGCAGGCGTTCGCATCGCCCAAGCAGTACCTCAGCACGCGCGAGCTGGAGGAGCTTGATGAGCCGCTCGAGGTCGGCATCGACCCGACAGGGAAGTACACGCCGCGAGACCTGCTTGCCCTGTTTCTGGCTCATCTCCTGGCGCAGGCCGCCGGGGCAGCAGCGGCTTCCAATCTGCCCTGGCCGGTGCCCTTGAGGATCGCACGACCGGCGTGGGAGTCCAGGCGGGCAATCGATGGCGAGGAAACTCTGAAGAACCTGCTGCTGCAGGGTTTTGCGATCGCAGATGAGCTGGGGAGCAAGCTCACGGCAGCCGACGGGGTTGCTGACAGCGATGCGTTCATAGCCCTGTCAAACGCGCAGAATGATGAGCGCCTGCGCGACTCTGCCTTCTGCAGGCACGTCTTCGAGCTGAATGCCCACGGTAGCGCATCCGTGCTCGAGGCGACCGCGGCTGCGGCCGGATCGATCCGCGATGCGGGGCGGCGAGTTGTGGCGGTGGCCGATATCGGCGGTGGAACTTCCGATTTTGGGGCCTTTCTGACGGGGCTTCCTGGCCACGACGCGCTCGCCGAGATTCGCGGCAGCTCGCACATCCTGCGGGAGGCTGGGGATCACCTCGACACCCTGTTGACACGTCATATCCTGGAGAAGGCCGGGGTGGACGCGGAGGACCCTGCTGGGAAACGCGCCGCTCGCCACCTGCGTCGAAATCAGCGAGCCTACAAGGAAAGATTGTTCGCAGCGGGCAGGCTGCACCTGAAATTCGACGACGATGTGGAGAGCGTGACTCTGGATGCCTTTCTGCAGGACCCACAGGTGCAGGCGTTTGCGGAGAGGCTGAGATCGAAGTTCCACAATGCGCTGACGGCAGCGGTGGAATGCGCACGGCAATACTCGCAAGCCGATGACAGCGGGCGCATCCCCGTCGAGATCCTTTTGACTGGTGGTGGCCATGCACTGCCGATGGTGAAGGAGCTCGCATCCCGCCCTTCCGTCGAATGGACTTACACCGATGCGGCACCCGAGATTCCCGACGGGCCGGTCAGCGAGGATTTCAGGATCGTGCGCCGCCAGCTCGCGGTGGCGATCGGTGGTGCAATTCGGGACCTGCCTCGCACAACCGCTCCAGTGTGGTTTGCCCCGTCGGGCAGGGGTCGCTGAGGCGACGTTGCAAGCACGACCCAGCGCTGATGCGAGTTCGAGGCGCCGGTGGATTGATGACGGAAGTCTGCCCGAGCCGCTGCCGGCGCTGGTATGGGCTTATCAGTTGAGTCTCGCCCGAGGTATTCCGCGGTATGCCCGCCGCCACGGCAGCGCTACTGGCCTGGTGTCGGGCTGACCCAGACCATGCCGCCATCCTCGGTCGTGATCACCTCGTTGTAGTCGCCCACGGCCCAGCCGTGCAGGTCATCGGGCGCAAAGGCAATGGAGTACAGATCCGCTGGTGTCCCGCTGTTCTGTGCGATCCAGGTCTTGCCGCCGTTGTCCGTCGTGATCACCGTGCCGCGGTCGCCTACTGCCCAGCCGCGCACACCGTCGGAGGCAAAGTGCACGCAATGGAGCGAGGCGTGGGTCTGACTGCTCTGCATCCCCCAGCTACTGCCGCCGTCGGTCGTAGCGAGGACCAGACCGGCCTCGCCCACCGCCCAGCCGTGTGCACCGTCAGCAGCAAAATCAACGCTGCTCAGAGCTCGGGTCGTGTGGCTCCTGCGCGAGGCCCAGATCTTGCCGCCATCCTCCGTCGCGAGGATCACGCCGGAATCGCCCACTGCCCAGCCGTGCACCCCGTCGCTGGCGAAGTGCACGGATCTGAGCCAGGGCCGTCCTGGAAGCCTCTGCCACACCCAGGTCTTGCCTGCGTCCATCGTGGTGATCACTGCGCCGTTGTCACCGACGGCCCATCCGCGCTTGCCGTCCTCCGCAAAGGCCACGGCATTCAGGTTCTCCGCCGTGTTGCTGCTTTGCAGCGCCCACTTCATGCCGCCGTCCTCCGTGGTGATCACTGCTCCGTTGTCACCCACGGCCCATCCATGCAGGCCCCCTGCAAAGTGAATGGAACGTAGCCAGGAGCGCGTGCGGCCGTCCTGCTGAACCCAGGTTTCCCCACCATCGTCCGTCGCGAGCACAGTGCCGCCATACCCCACGGCGCGCCCGCGCGGCCCGCCGGCGACAAAGTACACGGCGCTGAGCCAGGGCCTTTTCGGACGGGTCTGCGCGCTCCACGTCTTGCCGGCATCCGCCGTCGCGATGACCGTGCCGTCCCCTCCGACGGCCCAGCCGCGCATACCATCGGCGGCAAAGTGAATAGCGTTGAGGTCTTCCACCGTCGGGTGGCTTTTTGACGCCCAGGTCTTGCCCCCGTCGGCTGTCGCGATCAGCGCACCATCGTTGCCTGCTGCCCAGCCTCGTGAGCCGTCGGCGACGAGGTCAACCGAGTACAGATCCACCGCGCTGGGGCTGCGCTCGCGAGCCCAGGTCCTGCCGCCATCGGCCGTCGTGATCACCGTGCCGGCGTCGCCCACTGCGAAGCCGTGCAGTCCGTCGGCTGCAAAACAAACCGCATGCAGGGTTGCGCGCGCCCGGTTGCGCTGCGCGCCCCAGGTCGTGCCGCCGTCGATCGTCGCGATGATGACACCGTTCTCGCCCACCGCCCAGCCGTGCTGGCCATCGGCCGCAAAGTAAAGGGCATTCAGGCCTACGTGCGTCCGGCTGCTCTGGGCGCTCCAGGTCTCGCCGGCGTCCGCCGTCGCGATGATCGTGCCGTCGCCTCCCACGGCCCAGCCATGCTCGGCATCCGTGAAGCGCACCGAGCTCAGCGCTGCACCGGTGGAGCTCGTCTGCCCGAACCAGGTCTTGCCCCCGTCCACCGTCGCGATGACTGTCCCGTACTCGCCCACCGCCCAGCCATGCTCCCCGTCCGCGGCAAAGTCGACAGCCGTCAGATTCCGGGATGTCGCCGTCGGCGACACCCCCCACGTCTTGCCGCCGTCCGCCGTCGTGATCACCACGCCGTCCCCTCCCACGGCCCAGCCCCGCTGACCGTCATCCAGCATGCGCAGGCTGTACAGATCGTGTATCACGAGTGGGAGACGGCGATCCGCGTGACTCTCGACCAGATAGCCCGTGTCCGGTAGAGCACTGCGCCGCGGTCGAGCCGGCAGCAACGCTAGGCCCACACACACGAGCAACACCACTGCGACACCTACCCAGTGACCCGCGCTCCACTCGCCTGATGGCGGCCGGGGCTTGGGGCGGATGCGAGTTGGCGCCGCTGGCGCGGCGGAGGCGGGCGGCTGCTGCTGTCCGGGCGCAACGGTCGCTGCGGCGTCCGTCGGCCGCTTCCCCCGCGCGGAGCGCGTCCGAGACCCTGACTTGTTCCGGCCTGCCCTGGTCAGGGCCGCTGCGGCTGCGGCAGCGACCGTCTTGCTGTCGTCCTTCCG
>Ga0123356_10006350_pt1 | contig 11931 bp, 14 predicted proteins | sample TergutEmb28metaG_2_FD_92546 | JGI IMG/M metagenome (GOLD analysis project Ga0123356, IMG submission 92546) | Embiratermes neotenicus P3 segment gut microbial communities from Petit-Saut dam, French Guiana - Emb289 P3 | ecosystem: Host-associated > Arthropoda: Insects > Digestive system > Gut ... | reverse complement strand
TGCTCGGGCTACCCGTCCCGGCTTACGCGCATTTGCCGGTAGCAACAAACGCCGCCGGGGAAAAACTCTCCAAGCAAACATTGGCACGGGCGGTGGATGAAGGTTCACCGCCGCATATGCTGGCTGCCGCGTTAGGTTTTCTTGGGCAGGAACCGCCCGAGGGGTTGGAGGGCGCTTCCGTCAGGGAAGTGTGGGCGTGGGCGCTTGGTCATTGGGAGATGGGGCGGGTTCCGGGGGTGTTGCAGTTGGTTGCGGCGGAATGTAGATAGGTCTTGACGGTGGCGATGAGCATGCGCGGCAAGTGGCGGAAATGCTCGCCACATTGGGAAGCGAGCAGGAGTAGTCACGCAGCAAGCAACACGAGGTCACTTCACCCCATACCACGCCCCGCGCCCGCTACCATGTTGTTCCAAACTATACGGGACGTAGGCGTACCCGGCCTGAAGCAGCAGCAAGGTGGTCAGTACGCGGCTCAAACGTCCATTGCCGTCCTGGAACGGGTGGATTTCCAGAAAAATGGGTGTAAATGGGTGTGTTTATGGTTTTTTCAGCGAAAGCGTTGTTACACAAACAATCCCTGCAATTTAACCAATGCTGTCATTGCGAGCGAAGCAATCAACACCATGCAAACCGTGTTCTACAAAACTAACGCGGGTTATACCATAGCATCTCAAATTGCCCAATGCGACTAAACGGAATACGCGCCAAGAACCAATCCCATTTAGAGGGTGGAATAAGTAGGTTTTCTCTATTGCCTTCAGTATTAAAATAAAAAAGACCGTTCTCAAAAAATTCATAAGGTACATCATTTTCTCCTATCTGATGATATATATAATATCTTGCCACAAGCAATTCTTCTTTCTCATCGAATACGCGCAGACGCATTGAATGGTCGTTGAGCCTGTCATATTCAATGCAAGTCTCAATAGAATACACCTTGCCTTGAAACTCTTTTGGAGCTATCTCACACTTAAAAAATGTCATTTGACTATTGAATTGATGTATCATGCCAAAGTACACAAGAGATACAACAACTAAAATAAATGCCCCTCTTTTCGATAATTCAATAATTATATTTTTTTTGCAAATATCAGAATTTTTGCGTGTTTTATAAATTTTATGTACATGAAAAAATATAAATAACAACAGGGTAATAAACGCAAGAATTAAAATATTCTGGGACTTAATGCGAAACAAGTTATACAATAAAACACCGCCAATTGTCATTGAAACGTACCCCACGCCTGTCAGCAGAATGGCATATAAGGGGATAATTAGAAAACGTCTTACATTTTTTCTGTTGGCAAACATAATTTCTCCAATGGAATATCAATAGGTATTGGGAGTTTAACTAATACAGGTTTAGAAAAAATAATAAAATCTTCTCCACGTTTACGTATATTACGCCATGTTGTGAAATCCTTATTGTAAATAGGCCAATAAACACATTCTTCCGAATATTTCTTCCCTCCCCGCATTGTGTCAACAGCATATTTCAATGCACACGATGTTTGAAATATATGCGTATTACCCAATTCTACTGGTGTCTTACGCAAAGCATCACTAAGGGCAGCAGGCTTAGATACAATTACGCCGGTCTTATTCCAATGCCCAAGGTACTGCGATTTAACTTCACCGACTTTAGCATTGAACTCGAAAATATCACGCAAGTAAATGTAGACGTGGGTCATTTGAACTTTTGGGTCCATGCACCATATTTTTGTTTTTCCATCTTCGCTATATATGTAATACTTTGAGCCAGAAACTTGAACGCTTCCGACGGCAGCATAAATTGCAAAAGCAGCTAAAGACCCCGTAAGATCAGTGGAACCGGTAAGATCAGTTGGAATCAGATGCGGCGCTAGTGTATCGGATGATGCAATTGGGACATGCTGAAATTGCCAGTCTTTATGAAACTGCTCAATATTTGAAGTACTAGAGGCTGTGTTAAAACCAATCACATGACGATTATTATTAAATATCTCCTTAACTTTTTCTGAAATTTTTTCCTTCAATTTAATCATTGCTTTTTCACTACGAATCCACTTATTCAACAATTCATCATATCTGTCTTGCACGCTACCAAACTTTAGTGCCCATTTCAGAGTGACTGTTGTATCATCAATAGGATGCCCCATATTATTTTTATTGCTATCATCAATAATATGAGCAGGGCTGTCAAACCATTTTCTAAGCAATTTTGCCGAAATTGGCCACCCAATTCTATCCATTGCAATAGGAATATCCTCCAATTCAAAAGGAGGGAGACTTTCAACCTCTTCACCTTCTGGAGGTTTTTCTTCATATTTTTCACCCTTTTCTTTAGCCGCTTTCTTAGCCTCTTCTCTTGCCTGTTTTTCTTGTTTTGCCTTTTTCTCAGCCTCCCGTTCAGCCCTCCACTCAGCCAATTCCTCCTCTTCCCGTTTTGCTTTTAATTGCTCTCGCGTAAGTTTAGGCTGTGGTGGTTCAGGTTTAGGCTGAGTGTATTGGACGGTTTGACTGGTTATGAGAGGCATTGCGCCATCTGAGCTATAAACATACTTCCATTTTTTACTAAAAATACCCGAAACTATTTTATAGTAAGAAACTTTTTCTGGTTTAGGTGGCCCACCAAATCCAAACATGTGAAAACTCCAAATATCATTGTGCACGGATACCATAAAGATTATGGCATGTCAATAATTTAGATTGTTCCCCTTTATGTTTGTCACTGATTGACCGGATGATAAGGAACTCCGATCCGGTTACATCATCCAATCTTGCATCCCTGCCTATAGGCAGTGGACTATAGGCTACCTACAAGCCATGTTCCCGTCAATGGGGCGCATGGACAGTACGAACATCAGCCGAATTTTTGGGGAAGTCTTGCGACGGTACAGGTCGGAGCGGGGTATCACCCAAGAGGAACTTGCCTTTCAGGCAGGCGTTGACCGCACGTTTGTATACCGTCTGGAGCGTGGTGTCCGCCAACCCACTATAACCACCCTGATTGGAATGAGTCGCGCACTTGGCATTTCTGCGGCGGATTTGATGGACGATACGGAAAAAGAGTACTTGCGGCAAAGTGAGGAAATTGACGACTAATCTGTCCCATCTGGCTCTAGCCACCTTTGGTACAGCTAAGGCAACCGAGGGTGCCGAACATGGCGACACGGGCGGCGACTGCCAAAATGCCCGTCATGGTCGCCGATTCAGGGGGAGCGGACAGGATGTGTATCGGGATAGTGCACCTCGCCGCTAGAACATAATGGACGCAGGAAGTTATCATGTTCCCGGTTGCGAGGTTGCTGATACCGTCAATAGCGTTGTGTCCGATTCTCATCTGGTAGGGTTACGGCACTGCTGGGTTGAGGGCGAGCATTTCACCTGTGCAAGCCCGCAAGCGGACACGGCGGCGGAGCGTACTATTGACGGGCTTGAAAAAGACACGCATCCCGGCAGATGCCAAGCGGCGAACGCGGTGTAACATATGCCGGATAGATGCAAAAAGTATCATGTGACGGCTTTGTGACACGCATCTGTCGTCCAATGCCGTCCAATAGCGATTTCTGTCGTTTTTTGCGTGGAATCGGATAACGTAAGTTATTGATTAGACAGAAATTGCCTCTTCCTTCTGTCCCTCGCAATGACGGGCAAAATTCTGGATTGCTTCGTCGCTACGCTCCTCGCAATGACGGAGCGGGGCAGTCGTCATTGCGAGCGAAGCCTTTAGCCGCGAGCGTAGCGCGGCGGGAAGCAATCTGGTTTGTGCACAAGAATGCCATAGGGACAACGCTGATCTATTCCCGCGCGAACCATTCCAGTTTGGCACGCAAGGATTCGCCGCCTACCATCTGGGGATTGGAGGGCGTGCTGTCGCTGGCTGCTTCGCGGGCGATGATAATGGCTTTGGCGCGTTCAAACGCTTCGGTGAATGAACGAGTTTCGCTTAATGCTTCTTCAAAGTAGGCGCGGCCAAAGTCGGTCAGCTCGTTTGTGTCATCGCAGCCGAAAGAATTGCGGTCGGCGGCGGCGGCGGTGATGACCAGGGTGTTTTCATCGGCAAGCGCAGGGATGAAGCCGCCGGAAAAACAGGCCGAAATCACGATGACACGGTGTTTGATCCCGGCATCGTCGAGGGCCTTGCGTATTATCTCCGGGGTGAAGTCGGAGAATTTGAGCGGTTGGAGTTTGATGGAAAGCTGATGGTCGGCTGAACCGTGCGTGGTCAGGAACAGGAAAAGCAGGTCTTCTTCCCTATTCATTTGTTCGCCGATGCGACGCAACGACAGCGAGAACGATTCATGGCTGGCGAACGGAAATTCCCGTGCCGTAGCCGGGTTGTTGACCAGAATCATTGAATGGCCAGCGGTGGCGTAGCGCTCCCTGAACAATTGTTCAACGGAGAGAATTTCGTTCATGAACACGTTTTCTTCGCTGCCTGCAACACCGAGGAAAAAGATTTCCGGCACACCGGGTTTTCCGGCTTCGAGCATGGCCAGTTGCTCGTCGAGGAGACGTGACTGCACGTAGAACACTTCTTCATCCAGGGTGATGGCGTTTGTGCTATCCGTTTTGGAGGCAGCCGGATTGACTTGCCAGATGGCCAGCGGGTCGGCGCTGGCGAAGACGGCAAACAGAGCCAGCAGCGTAAGCGGTACGGGCAGACAACACAGCCAGCGGCTGCTCTGTTTGCCATGCGCGACGTACAAGGCACCGGCCAGCGCCAGCCATATATAGGGCAGCACGACAATGCAGAGCGGTAGCGTGCTGGCGCACCATGAAGTGAAACTCGGTAGCGCGTCTTGGGCATTAGCGAAAAACGGCAACCCGGACATGGCTGCCCCCACTGTTTCGGCGATGAATCCAGCCAGCGGCAGCATGAGCAGCAGCAGGGTGAATACCAGCCAGACATCTTCGGCGTCCTGTCGTCCATCGATCCATTTCAGCAAACCGGCGGCGACGGCAACGCCCACAAATGGGACGAGCACCATGCCATCGAGTGAAATTGCACCGTCTTCCCAACCATTCAGGGCAATGGAAAGGGCTATCGACATCAGGCAATAGAGCAGGACGAGCCAGGGGAGTTTGCTGATACTCGGGTTGAAACTGCCCGGTAGAGGGCGGCGCAGGGTCAAGACACGGCCAAGCTGGCGCAGATCGTCGATCAGGCTGGAGTGTGAGACGGTATCGGAAACAGACATAGTTTTTGTGGAAACTTGCGCCGGTTGTGGGGCTGGAAATGTGGGTGTTCCGTTGTTTGATTTCGGAATTGTATGTTTAGCTTACAAAGAGCACTTGAGCTTCATTCAAATCCAACTTAGCAGCAAACCCCAAATTGCCGCCTTCGTTATATCAGTATTATCAACACTTTCCGGGATTCCTGCGATAGAATCCAATGCTGTTCATCATGCTAAAGCGCTTTTATAGTCTGTGAATTCAACAGCTTCCGATCATCCCCTTGTGCGCCTTGATGGCGTGCGGTTTGCCTATGGTGAGCGCGAGATTTTGCGCGGAATCAATCTGACCGTGCATCGTGGTCAGGTGGTGGCGATCATGGGGGGGAGCGGCTGTGGCAAGACGACGCTGCTACGCTTGATTGGCGGGCAGTTGCACGCCGGTTCGGGAAAGGTAGAGGTTGACGGCCAGGACTTGGGGCAGCTTACGACGAGCGCGATGTACGCGATGCGGCGGCGCATGGGTATGCTGTTTCAGTTTGGGGCGCTCTTTACCGATATGAGCGTGTTCGACAATGTGGCGTTCCCGTTGCGCGAACACACTAACTTGCCTATCGAATTGATCCGTGACCTCGTGTTGATGAAGCTCCACGCGGTCGGGTTACGCGGCGCGCAGTCGCTGATGCCTTCCGAACTCTCTGGCGGGATGGCGCGACGGGTGGCGCTGGCGCGGGCGGTGGCGCTCGACCCGATGCTGATGCTTTACGACGAGCCTTTTGCCGGGCTTGACCCGATTTCACTTGGCGTGACCGGTCAATTGATCCGACAGTTGAACGATGCCCTTGGCGCGGCCTCCATCATGGTGACGCATGATGTGCTGGTTTCGCTCAACTTGGTTGATTACATCTATTTCGTGTCTGGTGGCGTCATTGTGGCGCAAGGCACGCCGGAAGAGATTCGCGCATCGCGCGACCCGTTCGTGTGTCAGTTTGTCCATGCCGAGGCTGATGGTCCGGTTCCGTTTCATTATCCCGCTCCGCCGCTGGCGAGCCTGCTCGACGGGGTTGCAGCATGACCGTACTGGATGCAACTTTCCGCAAGCTCGGCGCGATGACGATCGACGGTGTGTGGCGGCTCGGTTTTGCCGCGCGGTTTTTCCTGGCGGTGCTGCGCTATTCTGGTCAGTCGTTCTTGCGGTTGCCGCTCACGATCCGTGAGATTTATTTCAGCGGCGTGCTTTCGCTGCTCATCATCCTGGTGTCGGGGCTTTTCGTGGGGATGGTGCTCGGCTTACAGGGCTACGACATTCTCCAGCGTTTCGGTTCGGCTGACGCGCTTGGTATCATGGTGGCCTTGTCGCTTCTGCGTGAACTCGGGCCGGTGGTGGCGGCGCTTCTTTTTGCCAGCCGGGCCGGTTCGGCGGTGACGGCAGAAATCGGCCTCATGAAAGCCACTGAACAGTTAAAGGCGATGGACATGATGGCGGTCAATCCGCTTGCGCGTGTCGTGGCGCCGCGCTTTTGGGGCGGGGTGATTTCGATGCCGCTCCTGGCGGCGATGTTCTCGGCAATGGGTATCTTCGGTGGCTGGCTGATTGGCGTGGTGGCCATTGGGGTAGATGATGGCGCGTTCTGGTCGCAGATGCGGTCTGCGGTCGACTTCCGTTACGATGTGCTCAATGGCGTCATCAAATCTTTTGTGTTTGGTGTGGCGGTGTCGTGGATCGCGGTATTCGAAGGCTACGACTGCCATCCGACGGCTGAGGGGGTGTCGCGTGCAATCACGCGCACCGTGGTGTATTCGGCGCTGGCAATCCTGGCGCTGGATTTTGTGCTGACTTCTTTTATGTTCCGAGGCCCTTGATGAATCGGAAAACGCTTGATTTGTGGGTGGGGTTATTCGTAGCGCTTGGTTTTGGTGCTCTGATCTTCCTGGCGGTGAAGGTAGGCAGCTATTCGACTGCGCGTGGCTCGACCTATTCGGTCAAGGCGTCCTTCGACAATATTGGCAACCTGAAGGTGCGCGCCCCGGTCAAGAGCGCGGGCGTGGTGGTAGGCCGGGTCGGGAGCATCAAGCTCGATCAGAGGGCTTACCGCGCCGTCGTGCGGCTTGACATTAATGATAATTTTAAATTTCCGGCCGACACCGGTGCCTCGATCCTGACTTCGGGCGTACTTGGCGAGCAGTACATCGGGCTAGACCCCGGAGGAGACGAAGAAATCCTCCAACACAGGGATACCCTGCAAATCACCCAATCGGCGGTTGTGCTGGAAAGGCTCATCAGTCAGTTCATGTTCAATAAGGCGGCCGAAACCCCGGCTCCGGAACAATGAAAAAAAACATCCTCCTGGCCTTTGCCGTGCTCCTGCTTGCTGCTGGTTGTGCCAGCGCGCCTTCGGACGATCCGTTGGAGCCATACAACCGCGCCATGTTCTCGTTTAATGAGACACTGGACAACGCAGTGACCAAACCGGTGGCAAAAGCCTATGTGGCGGTGACGCCCGCGCCGGTGCGTACCTGGATAAGCAATTTTTTCGGAAATCTTCAAGACCCGTGGATTGCCCTCAACAATTTGTTACAAGGTAAACCCCTCAACGCACTTACCGATCTCATGCGTTTTGTGTTTAATACGACCTTAGGAATAGGCGGCTTGCTCGACATTGCTTCCGAGGCAGGGCTTCCCAAGCATGACGAGGATTTTGGTCAGACGTTGGCAGTATGGGGAGTGAAAGAAGGCCCCTTCGTGGTACTGCCTTTCTTTGGTCCTCGCACTTTGCGCGACGCTGCTGTGCTTCCGCTGGATGCGTCGGCCGAGTCGCCTTGGGTGTTGCCCTATGGAAATCCTGTAGTCCATGATAGCAAGGCTCGTTATGGGCTTTCTGGGGGGAAGCTGGTCAATGAACGTGCGCGTTTGTTGGGGGTCGAACGTACTCTCGAAGAAGGCACGCTCGACAAATACCGCTTCGCTCGCGATTTCTATTTGCAGCAGCGCCGCTTCAAGGTGCATGACGGCAAAGTGCCGATTGAATACGATGATTTCGACCTTGATGAGGGCTCTGACGAAATGCCCCATGAGACTGGAGAAGAACGATGATGAAAAAACTGTTTGCCCGCAGCTTGTTGGCGCTGGCGGTGTTTTTTGCGCCCGCTACGGGTTTTGCCGCCGCAGAAATGCTGCCTCCCGATGAACTGGTGCGTAATGTGACCGGCGAGGTGCTGACCATTGTGCGAAGTGACAAGGCGATCCAGGCGGGCGATACCCACAGCATTCTGTTGTTGGTTGATGAGAAAGTGCTGCCGCACTTCGATTTCCGCCGCATGACGAGCCTGGCCGTGGGACCAGGCTGGCGCACTGCCAATCCGGAGCAGCAGGAACGCCTCACGGCAGCTTTCCGTACCTTGCTCGTTCGCACATATTCCAACGCGCTCATCCAGTACCGTCACCAGACAATCGAGGTCAAACCGTTGCGGGGCAACAACCCCGGCGATAAGAGAGCCAGGGTGAGTACCGAGATTCGCCAGCCAGGCGCGCAGCCCATTGCCATCGACTACGCGCTGGAGCAAGGCGGTCAGGGCTGGAAAGTGTTCGATGTCACCGTGGCCGGGGTGAGCCTCGTGACCAACTATCGCAGCAGCTTCGCTGAGGAAATCAATACGAAGGGCATCGACGGCTTGATTGCTTCGCTGGAAGCCAAGAACAAATCGCTGGAAGCGGGGCAAGGCGGCAAATAATGACGGAACCTTCGATAGTGAAGCTTGAAGGGGAGTTGACCCTGGAGACGGCTGCCGCCTGTCTCGGGCATGCCTTGCCTGCCGGCAACTTGATGTTCGATTTCAGCGGCGTCACCCGCGTGGATTCTTCCGCGCTCGCGCTTCTGCTGGCTTGGCTGCGGCGTGCAAAGGCAGGAGGGCGCGCGGTTGAACTGCGCGCACTGCCGGAGCCTTTGCTGGCGCTCGCCCGGCTTTACGGTGTCGATGCCCTGTTGCCGCTTGCGGCTTGACGCGCCTATGCCCGCGATTCGTATCGCTGCCCTGACCAAACGTTACGGCAGCATTCAAGCCCTTGACGGGATCGACCTCGATATTGCACATGGGGAATTCTTTGGCTTGCTCGGCCCAAACGGTGCAGGCAAGACCACGCTGATCTCGGCGCTTGCTGGGCTGGTGCGTGCCGATAGCGGCACGCTCGAAGTCATGGGTCACGACGTTGCTGCCGATTCGCGCAACGCACGGCTCAGACTCGGCGTAGTCCCGCAGGAATTGGTGTTCGACCCGTTTTTTACCGTGCGCGAAATCCTGAAGTTTCAGTCCGGCTATTACGGCGTTCTCGGTAACGACGACTGGATCGACGAGATTCTTTCGCGCCTCGATCTGCTTTCCAGAGCCAATACCAACATGCGAACCCTCTCCGGGGGTATGAAACGGCGGGTGCTGGTGGCGCAGGCGCTGGTGCATCGCCCGCCAGTGATCGTGCTGGACGAGCCGACTGCCGGGGTGGATGTCGAACTACGCCAGGGTTTGTGGCAGTTCGTGAAACAACTCAACGCCGACGGGCATACCGTCGTGCTCACCACACACTACCTCGAAGAAGCCGAAGCCTTGTGCAGCCGAATCGCCATGATGAAAGCCGGGCGCATTGTGGCGTTGGACTCCACTGCCAACCTGCTTTCCCGGTTTTCCAGCCGCAACCTCCGGGTACAGGTGGAACGGCCCGAAGTGGCCGTGGCGCTTGGTGGCGAGATTTCCGGGGATTGGGTGGACTTCGGTTTTGCTGCCGCTTCGGGGATAGAAACGCTGGAAACACTGCTTGCCCGCCTGCGCGAAGCCGGGGCAGGCGTGCGCGGGGTCTCCGTGGGCGAACCCGATCTCGAACATGTATTCATGGAGGTGATGCGCCGTGCCTGATCCCGACACCTTGCCCGGAACGTTTCGCGCGTCGGCTTTCATCGGGTTTCGTACCTTGCTTTACAAAGAGGTGCTGCGCTTCTGGAAAGTCAGTTTTCAGACTGTGGCTGCGCCCGTGCTCAACGCACTGCTTTTCCTGCTGATTTTTTCCCATGTGCTCGACCGTCGTGTGACCGTGTATGGCGATGTACCCTATACCGCCTTCCTCGTGCCGGGGCTGATCATGATGTCGTTGTTGCAGAACGCCTTTGCCAATAGTTCATCCTCGCTGATTCAGAGCAAGATCACCGGCAACATCATCTTCGTGCTGTTGGCTCCGCTCTCGAACCGCGTCTTTTATGCCGCTTATGTGTTGGCTGCTGTGCTCCGTGGACTCTTTGTGGGTGCCGGGGTGTGGTTGATGTCGATGTTTTTCATCGACCTGCCGCTGGCGCATCCTGTTTGGGTACTTGCCTTTGGCATCCTTGGCGGCGCGCTGCTTGCCACGTTCGGGATTATTGCCGGGATTTTGGCGGAAAAGTTTGATCAACTCGCCGCCTTCCAGAACTTCCTTATTATGCCGCTCACCATGCTTTCGGGCGTGTTTTATTCGATTCATTCCCTGCCGCCACTATGGCAAGACATCTCTCATGCCAATCCGTTTTTCTACATGATTGACGGTTTTCGTTATGGATTTTTTGGTCAATCCGATACCTCGCCTTGGTTGAGCTTTGCTGTGATCTGTCTTTGTTTTGCGGCACTTGCTTCGCTAACGCTGACGATGCTTTCAAGGGGGTATAAATTACGCGGTTGAACGAATCGGCAGAGAGATTTTCGTATGAAAACAACGGTTGCGGTCTTACTCAGACGGATATAAACTGCCCCAACGCCCTGTAAAGAAAGACTCCCCAATTTATAACTATATGTCATCTCTATTTACGTACATCGTCCCCTGTGATAGTGGGGCTGCCCCAAATCCATTTCACGGCATGTGTTCTCTTGCAATATGCAAACCCGGAATTCGAAGGGCTGCACAAGAGGGCGACTGGATTGCAGGTCTTGGCTCAAGGAATGCCCCAGGTGGCGACCTTAGCGGTCATCTGGTTTATGCCATGCGTGTCGAGAGGGTGCTCTCTCTCGAAGAATACGACAGGGAAGCTTCAATACACTGGCCCCGCCGGATTCCGGATATCAAAAGCATGACACTTTCCGAACGGCTTGGTGATTGCATTTATTCTTTTGACGAAGGGGTGCCGACGCAACGCCCCGGTGTCCATAAGTCCTGCAACATCAAGGCCGACCTGTTCGGAAAGAACGTCCTGCTTTCCTGGGATTATTATTACTTCGGTAGTAGCGCACGGAAGATTCCCGACCATCTGCTTCCAATTTGTAATCAAGGTTTGGGGCGCCGGGGCGGATCGCATACTCCTTTTCTTGAGCAATTTGTCAGTTGGGTACGGTCTTTGGCACCAGAGCCGGGTCAATACGGATGGCCAGGTACTATCGTTCGATGGGAAGACGTTGCAACCTGCGGAGGTTGTTCGCCGCGTGTAGGTGCCCTTCTGTAGTAAAATATAGTCAAGATGGATAAATTATTAATCGAAGGCGGTTCGCGCCTCTCGGGCGAAGTCGTCGTTTCCGGAGCCAAGAATGCCGCCCTGCCCATTTTGTGCGCGGCTCTGCTGTGCGCCGAGCCGGTGACGTTTACCAACGTGCCGCAATTGAAGGATGTCGCCACGCTCTTGGCGCTGCTTGCGCGGATGGGTGTCAAGATCGAGCGCGAGGGCGATACCGTGACGCTCGACGCTTCCGAATTGACAGAACCCGTTGCGCCTTATGAGATGGTCAAGACCATGCGTGCCTCCATCCTCGTCCTCGGGCCGCTTGTTGC
>Ga0123356_10006349_pt1 | contig 11933 bp, 14 predicted proteins | sample TergutEmb28metaG_2_FD_92546 | JGI IMG/M metagenome (GOLD analysis project Ga0123356, IMG submission 92546) | Embiratermes neotenicus P3 segment gut microbial communities from Petit-Saut dam, French Guiana - Emb289 P3 | ecosystem: Host-associated > Arthropoda: Insects > Digestive system > Gut ... | reverse complement strand
TGCAACAAACGGGTTTATGGGGCGATGAAAGAGAAATATTTAAGCTCCAGCAACGCCATTATTAAAATAACGGTGGCATAGGTAATGAAAGCTAAACGATTAGGGGACACAACCAAAATTTTAGGTTGTACTGGCGCATTTATCGTATTCTTTGAAAGTCCCCTACCCGGTATTCCGAACTTTAATATTATAAAAATTGCAGGAATTCTTGTTGTTTTATTTAGTCTTTATAATTTAGCTAACTTTTATCAGTCCAAAAACATCTTTAACAATGCACGCATAGGTGCTTTAATAACAATAATAGGCTTCATCAGCGTCATGATAGGTGGCGGAATTGCGCCAAGAATGCCTAGTTATGAAATGTGGACATACACAATGATCTGTACCAATTTTGTAGGTGGCGTGTTTTTTACGGTTGCAGCGTTTTTTGTACGACGTTCCCTAAATGAGTTAGCGGTACATTCAGACATATCTCTGTTTAAAACAGCTGCTATCGTGTTATTTATCGGTGCAATACTGTCCACAATATTGATAGGTGTGCTAATTATGTGGATAGCATTCTTAATACTGGCAATTGCTTTCTTTAAAATGAGCGAAAAACCGTCAACACCCCTGTCAAACACCCACTCACCGCTAACTGTGCTAGTATCAAACGTTAAGGCTAACTTTTGTCCAAATTGCGGTACATCACTGCAATCAGACGTCATATTCTGCCCAAACTGCGGAAAACAAACATGATCAACTATTATTTTTCTTTCGTTGTCTGTTTCCTGTATATATGTTTGTATGTTTTGGGTTCGTTAGAGGTAAATTTTGTTTAGTGTCTTTTATTCAATGTTTTTCTCGTTATTTGTTATTGATGGTTCCAGCCAGTTTCTTGCGTTAAATACTGCCTTGTTGCCCATTTTTACTTTCAGTGCATCTTTATAGGGACACATTTCTACGCATCTTGTGCAGAGCATACATTGTGAGGTTCCAATTTTTCCGCCGTTTTGTTCGTAAACTTCGTTAACTTGTACAGGACAAACGCGTTTGCAGACTCCACATTTGGTGCATTTTTGTTCATCTTTTTCTATGTAGAGTAAAGGTATTTTTTTGAAGCCTTTGAATTGGTTAAGAGCTGTTATGGATGCACCTGCAGGACAGAAACGGCACCAAACTCGTCGAATAAAAAATGCGCCAATTAATGTAACGATAACAAATATGATTGCAAAGATTTGACCTGGTGTTGCTTCAATGAGTGTTGTTATGTTGTCTACATAGGGGTAGCTAATGTTAATGTTGCCTAAGATTATTTGGCCTGTCCAGGGTACAATAAAGGGTACAAGGGGGTCTACAATGAGGCTGTAGGGGCGAAAGGGTCCTGAGAATCGTTGAACCATCATTACAGCTGCTTCTGTGTTTGGTGGTGGATTTAATGCCCACAATCCAATGGGTAATAGTAGAAAGACTATTAGAATTATGTATCTGCCTTTGTGGAGTATTATGTTAAGTTTGTCTGGGAGTAGTCGATAACGAATTTTAAGAGTTTTTCTTATAACGCTTTCTATATCCATAATGAAGGCAAAAGGGCATATCCAACCACAGAAAAACCTGCCTAGAATAAGTGTGGCTGTAAACCAGGCAATGAACACGTAAAGTAAGGGTATGGATGGTTTTATGGAGAACAAAAAGTACAATGTTGCTAAGCCAACAGCTTGAATGACAAATCTTAGAAAGGTTACACGAGAAACACGATTTCTCTTCCAGATTATAACTGACAGTACCCCAGCTACTCCAAGCCCTGCTAACACGATAAGACTAAGGATGTACCCGATTAATTCTCCAGACATACCTTATTTCTCTTAGGTTAATAATAACTTTGTTTGGTAATTAAACATTTTCAATTTTACATGTTGTGTTTGGTTATTGCCTGTTTTCGTTTATAGGCATACTTTTGTTTCTTCTATTTCATGTAGCTGACTAACAGAAATATGTGGCGTAAAATGGTTTGATATGCCTGCTGTTTTTCTTCAAAAGAAATGGGTATGGTGCGAAGAGTGTGTGGGTGAAGAGGGGGTGGTGGTTTAGGGGATTATTCTTGTGTTGTATTCTTTTAGGTAGGCGAGGCGTATTGGGTCGTAGGGGTAGTTTTCTTTGTTAGTGTAGGGAAAGCCTGTCATGTCGAGGAATGGTAGGGGGTCAACTGTGAAGGTGTATCCGTAGCCCCAGGCTCCTGGGGGGTCTTTGAACCAGCAAGCAACTACAAAGAAGTAGCTGCGTTCCATTCCTTCTGCAGGTTCTGGGAGGTTTTCTATGTAGAATTGTAGGTTTACTGTGTCACATTGTCGTCCGATGACAAATATGTCGTCTGTTTCTTGTAGTAGCATTGTTACGTCGCCATATCTAGTGAAGGCGCCGGAGGCTTCTGAGGTGGTTTCCCAGAAATAGCTTAGTTCTGCATATGTTGGTTTTATTGTGGTTATGGTTATGTCTTGTTGGGGTGTTATGTCGATGCCTATGTAGTCGTATGTTACGTTCCAAAAGTTGGTGAAGCGTACTACATAGTTTGTTGTGTCTTCGGGGAATAATCCTGTTAGGTCAACAGTGAAAGTTCTGGCTGTGTAGTCGCTGGGTAGAGGGATTTGTCGGTCTTGGGGCGCTTCTATCCAGGTGCCGTCTGCTGTTAAAACTTCTAGTTTGGACATGGGTGTAATTGGTGTGTTCTCAGTTATCAAGCCCTCTGCGGCTGCTTTTTGGAATTGACTTATCCAGTTGTAGTATGTGTCTGCCGGGCCCCAATCTACCATGCCTGTTATGAATAGTTTAATTTGTTCTGCCTTTGAGAGGTCTCCTAAGTTAAGTGTTAGTTGATTTTGGATGATATTGTCCCATGAGGGGCTATCGTTGCCGTTGACGCCTGGCGTAAAGTTACCATCTTGTACAAGTATTGCGGCTAAAACGTTTTCTCCTTTCTCGTTTACGGCGCTTATTGGTGCAAGAAGTATACCTGTATCAGTGGTGTAAATTTGTCCTGTATAGCCTTTATTGAGATAATTTGTCATTGAGGTGTAAACATCTGTGCCGATGGGGTGATCAACAACAAGTAAACTGGTGGAGTCCAGATAGAAGAGTTCATCCCATTGTTGTGTGAGTGTTATGTCAAAGTATCCATTTTTGGCAGTTAACAAGTTTTTATCGAGTTTAACATAATCATAGGGATTGCCGCCACTGAAGACAATTTCTCCCTCGGGGGTTATGTAGCCAATATAGCCTAGCCAACCCGAGTTAGATACGTCTGTAATGTAACTGTAGCCTGTGCCGTTCCAAATGTAAAGTGAGGGACAAGAGGCATGACCGCTTAATACCTTGTATGTGGCAACCCAAGTCATACGTTTATCAAGTGTAAAAGTTACTGTAGCACTGCTGGTGCCATCCCCCCAGTATTCAAACCCTAACACACCTGTTCCAACATCTAAGACTTTGGGTACTGTAAGTTTGTATTCCCCTGCAGGTAGAACCGCTGTGAAAACATATGCTTCATAGTCCTCTCCGTTAAGCGTGAAAGGCAAAGGAATAGCACCGCCGCCTGAGCGGGTAATTAGAAGAGTATGATGACCTTCAGGTACAACTAGAAATGTACCGCTTAGGTTGTTTAGTTTAACATTATGTGTCCCCTCCGTTGAGGCAGTGGTGGTAAACTCTACCTGTGTAGTGGCACCTGCTGCTAACTCTATCATTTTTGTGCCAACTGGAACACCATCTACCGTAAATGTTATCATCAAACTATCTGTCTTTGAAGAGGGATTTTTGGCTGTTGCAATTATCGTGATGGATTCATCAGGCCAGATTTCATAGGGAGGATTAGTTCTAAGCGTGGAGAGCACTATTTTGCTAACATTAGGCGGAGCCTCATTTAACAAAAAGGAAGCTGTTAAATCACCAATTTTTACTGTATGCTCTCCTGTGTCCATTTCAACAACTGTGAATTCCACAATTTCCCAAGTATTCAAACCCGCAAGAGTAATGTTTGCAGAATCCTTAACAACCCCATTAATTTCAAGATCAACAATTGCTTCACCTTCAAAATCACCTATATTTGTCACATTCACCGAAATCTGTACGGGTTGACCTGCAAAAGTTTCAAGAGGATTCACCATTAAATCTGTGTAAACAAATGTAGCAGGTTTCTCAGCCCCCGGTATTACCCCTTGATTTTGAAGATAAAAATAAGTTCCACCTAACACACCTACAATAATTAAATCAATAATTAAGATTATTTTCAGTTTGCTTACAGTTGAGCTAGATAACATACACTTTCCTCATTTAAAATAAAATACAACACAAGCATTAAACCTTTATGCAATACCTGTTACCGACATTTTTTCTAAGGTATTCTACAATTTTTGTTTCTTTCCAACATTTCACCACAAAATGTTCCTTGACAAACAAACCCCAAAAACAGCTGTTGATAACTTTTAGACACCCTTTATCTCAATAAACCCTGCAAACAACAAAAGACGTCTCCTTATCTATTCTTAAAAATTAATTGTTGGTTAAAAAGTGTTGGATGCTGCTTTTCAATGATAAGGTGTTTTGTTTATCTGCAATAGCTCTCTCTAAGAGACGTGTGCAATGGTTTTTCTTGTAAAGTCTTGCTTCATTATGATAATTATCCACCGCGTTCGATAATGCTTCCTTGCATTCGTAACTAAGCGAAAAAACTGTCTGTAGCATGTTTTCTTTTTGCAACCGTAGCTCTGATAGGGGTAGTTGAGCTTGTTTTAATAAGGCTTCTCCTTTGCCTTCACTTGCCAAGGCAGTCCAAAAAAAGTTATCCTCATCTTCAAAGTGGCGTTTGCAGAAGTCAAACTTTTCCTGTGCTTTTCTGAAATTATCTTTTTGAAGCATCTTGACAGCATCACGCATAAGTTGTAAATCTGAAACCAACAAACCCTCCCTATTGAATACTATATTTTGCTGAACCAACCCTTGGATATTGCGCGTTTGAAGTTTTTTTAAGTCTTCTTGGGTGTTGATGTTTATGAAACTTTTAAAATCGGGGTCTAAGGTTTTTATGGTTTTTAGAGGTGAGGCTAACATTGTTTTAGATGTAGCACGCGGTATATCACATGGGCGAGATCGTTTAAATTGACAAAGCGTTTGCACCATTTCTACTGCCCTTGAACGCTCAAGAACCATTAGCAGTGTTTCTAATATGCCATTGGGCCACATAGGCACAACCACCTCAAACCCCTCTGTTTCTGACAAATTGAAAAGATAATTAACTACTTCAGGCTTAACAAAGGGCATATCACACGGTATAGTCATACAAAAATCCGTTTGAACCGCTTTTAAACCTGACAATATTGCAACATTCGGTCCACCCTCAACCTCCACTTTTTCATCTACAACAATTCTAACCCCCAAATGATACTTTTCTAAAACTTCAAGATACCATGCCTTACGTTCCTCACTGTTAACACACACCACAACCTCATCCACCTCCCCCACAACATTTTCCACAACCCAAACCAAAAGAGGCTTACCCTCAAATAAAGCTAAAGCCTTATCCAGCCAAACTGTATGCAACCCTTGAAACCTACCCGCTTTACCCCCTGCAAGCACCAACACCGACCGCCTAGACACGTTCCAAACCCTCAAAACCTTTTCCCAATCTAAAACTCATACGATACTTAATTAAATCAACAAGAACATGCCCCTCCTCAGGAACCTTTACAACCGGATACTTTAACCCCTCTAAAAACTCTTCTGAATTCTTAGCAACCAACCCTGAAACTGCAAGAATCGACTCAACCACACCCTCTTCCAACATTTCCTGCAAACAAACAACATCTTTTGCCGTAACTACCTTTAACACATCAACCCGCTTAGCCACTAGATCCCGATAACCCTCAATAAAAACAATATCCAACAACTCCCCCCCTAAAACCTCAATTAACTGATCCAAACTATCCCCCCCCTCACAAAACGTTTTTTTAAACATTACCGCCACCTCATCAGGCGAAACCGCCGCAACAACCCTAGCCCCCGCCTGAGCATAACGCCAAGTATTCTTACCCTCAGTATCAACCGTAAAACCCCTATGATGCACATGCTTAACAGCACCAACCCTATAACCCCCCTCAGAAAAATACTTAATCAAATATTCAATAACAACAGTTTTACCCGAACCACTCCGCCCAACAACCGCAACAATCAAAACCATACCGCACTAACTCCTAACTACTCTTTCTATCTTCTAAATTTATAACCTTAACTCCATAAAACAACAAATATGCTACAGTTTAGTTTTTTGTAAAAAAGGGTTATACGGCTTTTCCCCATGGGAAATAAAAGTTGTAATTTTTGCTCTTATTAAGCTTCCACCAAAAGTGAACACTTAAATTGTCAATTGCGGCTCTATCAACAACCAAGGAAGCGCGCCTTATTCGATTATCATCTATATTTGTTGCATTTTTAATTGCTTGGTAAATCAATTTTTGAGATGTTCCGCTTGAAGCGTAATCATCTAATAATAGCAATTTTTCGTTTGGATTTTGTTTGAGCATTTCAATAAGCTGAGTTGGTATGAAGTGAATGTGTTTTTCTGTCTTTGCTTCAATCCAACATGAATTTGTTTCAGTTGATGATTTATGTATTTTATCATACGTCTTTTTAATTTGTTTGTTATTTGGACTACGTTCAGGGTTGGTCATCCTTATTCCGACATATATTGGTAGTCTGTTGTCTTGGTTATCGAACATTGCATTGGCTATAGTTGCACCTCGACAGCATGGCGCAAAAATCACAGTTGGTTTAAATTGTTTCTTTAATTCGGTACGTAATTTGTTACCTTTTCTCCGTTTTTTGTCAGGAAATAATAATTCATCATCAATATTTCCCGCTTGAATTTTTTTCAATAAGTCTTGGGAGCCAAGCTGTAAGTCCTGCCAAGTAATTGTCCATACACGCTCCCTTATTTTAGGTATTTTTGATAAGAAAAGCTCGACTTTTTTCAAACGCCCTGAGCGTCGCAAAAACAATATAATAGCGCCTACAACAGCGGCTATAATTAGTACTATAAAGCCGGCTATAACGTTTAGAGCTACTGGCTCTACAAATCTTCTCGCAATATCAGAAGGGGCACTCATTAGGAATCACATTGAACCTTGTTTTTAAGGCAATCTTCAATTAATGCTTTTATCTGGTCGAAAGAATCGCGATTTAAAAAGAAATCAGGACAGATTTTGGTTGCAGAGCAAACGGATGAATTTTTTATGATAACAGTTTTTATTCCCAATTCTTTTGCGCCGATAATATCTACATTAGGGTTATCACCTATATACACGCAATTAACAGGTAAAACACCAAGAAGTTGACATATTTGGGCAAAGGGTTGTGCGCTCGGCTTTAACTCGTTTGCATTCTCGCCAGATACAACTATAGCATCAAAAAAATTGTGTATCCCAGATTCATGAATTCGCCTATTTTTCATTCCAATAGGTCCATCTGTATCGCTTACTATTCCTAACGATACCGTCTTTTTAAGATAAACAAGTAATTCCTTAACATGAGGATATAAAAAAGAATTACTAATTATCGTTTCCCAGTAGCAAGTAATTGCCATAGCAAGTATGGTTTCAGGCATTGAAATTGATAAACCACAATGTCTTTTTATGGCTTCGGAAAACCAAATTTTCCTGTCATATATACATTTGACAGTCATTTCGTCTTCAAGTACGGAGAGGATAGAAACCATTGCTTCTTCTGATACAACTAATCCCTGTTCACGTTCGAAGGTAGTTAAAACTTTTGCAACCTCCGCATGAGCCAACGGTCTGCACGTAAATGAATCAATAAGTGTGCCATCAAAATCGAAGAGTACGCCAAACTTTGTATTTGCATCATTTTTTTTGGCTCTAACCATAATCAATCATTCTCAATAAAGTATTGTTTAGTATTATTTAGTTTTTTTGGAATAGTTGCGCCTTCCATTTTCTGGAAGGGCGCAAACGTAAAAATGCTCCTGTTAAGAGTGCTTAACACTCTCTACAGGAGCAACAATATTTAACGCCCTTCCGATTTTAGGAGATGGCTCACAGAAAATTGCAATAATGTTGGTAAACAATCTTACACAAAATTCAAATGCTTCTTAAAAGTATATTTGTATGTGAAAGTCTTTCAAATAAGGGGAAATCTATGGATAAAATAAAAAGCGTTACTGTAATATTGGTTACGTTAATTGTTTGTGTTACGGCAGTTAGTATAATGTATATACAGAGCAATAGCCACAACAGCAATAATAATATTGTTAATAATGACCCCGATGCTAAGGATGGTGTATTTGTCGAATTTTCTAAATGTCCACAGTGTGGTAATAACTTGTTTTGTCCTGACTGTGGAAACTGGCTAGAGCTTTCAAGAAGTGACTGGCATGTTGCATGTCATCGTTGTGAAAAGTTGTTCACTTGTTCTTTTTGTGGTTGGGGATAATTAGACTATTTAGTGTTGCTGTCCTGTTCTCCGAAAGTCTAAAATTTTTGATTGGGTATTGTATTCTTTGTTGTTTGAGTGTATAATGTAATAGAAGGAGACGCGATGTTTAATGAGAGTGTCAAAGATTTATCTTGAAACTACTTTGTTCAATTTTTATTTTGCTGATGATGCGCCCGATAAAAAGCAAGACACGTTAAAATTGTTTGAGGAAATACGGCAGGGTAAATATGAGCCATACGCCTCGGAAGATGTTGTTCGCGAATTGTTAGACACGCCCGATTCCGATAAAAGAATTAAAATGGCGAATTTGGTTAATGATTATGGTATTGTTTTGCTTCCGTCAAGTGATGAAGCAGAGGAACTTGCGGATGTTTATGTTAATGAGGGCGTGATTCCGCTCAAGTATAGGACTGATGGTGTTCATATTGCGTTGACGGCGGTGTTTAATTTGGATTTTATTGTGAGCTATAATTTTAAGCATATTGTTAAGCGGAAGACTGTTGAGATGACGGAGCTTATAAATTATAGGGAAGGTTATAAGAAAGTGGGGATTTATTCTCCTGCGGAGGTAATTGAAGATGACGAATGAACCAAGAGCGTTGAAGGAAATTCATGATGTGCGTTTGCGTATTTATGAGGAAACTAAGGGTTTAACGCCTAAACAGCGTGCGGAGCTTACCAGTCGGGCTGTGCGTGAGTTTGAGAAGGAAAGCGGCATTACCTTTCGTCGTTTGGAAATAGCGCCTGTACAGAATAGGGCTGTTTTGCAAGTCGCGGCAGAAACATAAGCGCGGGATGTTTTAGCGACTGTGTGATAAGTCGTGTGTTTTAGTCTGCTCGCGTACCTTTTCGAGTTCCTTTAATTCTTTTTCGCGGACGTGTTTGTGTTGTTCGATTAGTGTTTGTGCTTGATGTGTGGGCAGATTTGCGGTGATTTTTTGGAAAGTTTCTTTGGAGATGGTATTGAGGCGGCGAGTGGCTTGTTCGTGTTGCAGGCGGTCGCGGGTGGATTCGGGGGGGCGTGGTTAGTTTTTCCAATGTTTTCTCGATTTGTTGACGGTTTGGGTGGATTTCGGCGAGGAGTTTTTGGGTTTGATATTTTAATTCGATGGCGGCTTGGTGTTCTCTGATTGTTGATATTCGGGCGATTTTGCGGCTCAGGGCATCTTCTTTTGCGCGGATTTTCGCTTGAGTGCGTTCTATTGCGTCGGGGGCTTGGTCGGGGTCGATACCGAATTTCTTCTTAAAATGATGTTGTGTAACCCTAATGTTACCAAGGGTTTGTTCGATTTCTGTGCCAAGTTCTTTTTTGCGTTTCCCGTCCCAAAAGGACAGATTTTGGCGCTCGGCTTGCAAACGCACGACTTTACCCTGTAACGTCTCAATATTTTTGGCATGTTCATCCATATTTTCAGTGAGAAAATTAAGTTGCGGAATTTCCTGTTTATACGCCTGATTTTCACGCAACAATACACCCAGTTCTTTGTCAAGTGCGATATAGCAAGTTACGCAGACATTGATAGTTTTTCACATGATAATGAGGAGTAAAATATGGGTAGATTACGGAAAATAAGCCATTTTAAAAGGCACGCTGCCAGAAACATACTATCAATGTAATTGTATGTTGCTATATAATTCTCTTTTAATTCGGTCATGTGTTGTGCGAACTTTTCAGTTTCTTCGCGACGGGCTTCACGCTTAGCATACAGTTTTTCTACGATTTGCGCGGCTTTTTCGGCTTTGAGATGTTCCTCGATTTCCCGCAGACTACGTCGCGCCGTTATAAGGTCGGCTGGTTCCGCATTGTCATGACTATTTTTCGGCGCATTGCGGACATTATTAATCCTCGTCACGATTTCCGCGATTTTCTGCTCTTTCTCCGCCCTTTTTGCGGCACGAGAAATTGCAAATTCGGATGTTTGGTTCCGCACTCCTGATGCCGCGCTTTCGGCGGGCGAATCAAGGTTGGCAGCGCGTTCATCATTACGCCGCTTTATTTCGCGATTCATATCGCCGCGTTCGGTGCGTATGCCTTTTTTCTCCATAGCCCACGCTTGCGCGCCCATGTGGATGGTCGGCTCACGGTCAATCCCCTGCGCTTTTAGGGTGCGGTGGTCAATACGCTCGGCAAGCCCCTTTTGCTCAAACTTACGATTGTTGACGTTCGCCCAATTTTCACGCCATTTTATAAGCTCGAAATCTTTGTCCCAATCACGATTTTTACCCTTGAACCCATCGGGCGTAACATGGCGTGTAGTCAACATAATATGTGAATGTGGGTTGCCGTCTTGCTTATCGTGTATGACAAAATCGGCAATCATGCCTTTGTCAACAAAATTTTCCCGTATGTACTCCCGAAGCAGGTTTTTTTGTTCCTCTAAGTCAAATTCTTTTTGCAGAGCAACCTCGATTTCCCGTGCCAGTCGTGCGTCAATCCGTCTTTCCCTTGCCTCAACAGCGTTCCAAAGCGTTTCACGGTCGTTAAATTCGGGCGGCGCGTTGTCGGGCAAAATTATTTCTTTATGCACAACGCCCTTCTTTCTTGTGTAATCGTGGACTATTTCCGCGCCCTCGCCTCTCAGCTCCTCGCCCGCCCGATACGCCGCCGCGTCTATTGATTTCAACTTTTCCGACGCTCTGTACGCCGCCGACCCAACAGCCGACCGCCCCGACGCCCGTCCGATAATTTTGACGCTTAAATGATAAATCGCCGTTACGGATTCCTCCGCAGTACGGTTTTTGAAGTGCCGTCAAAGTCGCATGTTTGGTAGGTTTTCTCGGTTCGCCATCGCGGCGCGATGTGTAAGTGCGCCCTTCCTACTTTTTTGTAAAAAACAAAAAATAGGGAAGGGAAAATGTAGGCAACGCCCATGACAGGGGCGAAGTCCCGCCAAAAGACCCGCAGGGAGCGACCCGTCCCCAAAAATTTAGCAAAAAGTCGAAGCGGCATTTTGCTACACTCCGATAAATAGTTCAATTTGTGTGTTCTGATACAGTAGGGGCGACATTCTGTCGTCCACAAGCTTTGAATTACAACGACTTTTTAGATAATGCCTGTTTAGATATGACGGCAGATGGTATAGGTATAACTCGACAATTTGCTGATGCCAATGACATAACTCTGCCTTTTCATAATGGCGGGGTGGCTGTTAGAGTTGGTGGGGAATTTATTTTGGTTAGTGGGGAAATTTCTAATTGTATTGTTGATGGGCATGGTGCTGGTGTAGCTAATAGGGGCACTTTTGTTATGTTGGGTGGAGTGATTTCTAATAATGGCGCTTTTTTGGGTGGAGGTGTATACAACGGGGATGGTGGTAATTTTACTATGTTGGGCTTAACTTGACCCACAATGTTGTTTTTTGTTTTTTTGTATAGTTTGATGTTGTTGTAAGTGTGTTGTGTTTTACGTATTTTTTGTGGTCGATAATGTGTATCCTATTTTGTAGTGGTAATTG
>Ga0123356_10006348_pt1 | contig 11933 bp, 13 predicted proteins | sample TergutEmb28metaG_2_FD_92546 | JGI IMG/M metagenome (GOLD analysis project Ga0123356, IMG submission 92546) | Embiratermes neotenicus P3 segment gut microbial communities from Petit-Saut dam, French Guiana - Emb289 P3 | ecosystem: Host-associated > Arthropoda: Insects > Digestive system > Gut ... | reverse complement strand
GTCTGGCTTTCCCTGATGAAGACATGCTCGGGGTTGACCTTGTAATCCCAGATTTCACCTACCTTGAAAAGAACCGCGAGCGTTTTCGCGGCATAGTTCTTACGCACGGGCATGAAGACCATATCGGCTCGCTTCCCTATCTGCTCAAAAAAATCAATGTGCCTGTGTACGGGACAAAGCTTACATTAGGCTTATGTGAGGGAAAACTAAAAGAACACGGGATTTTAAGCGAGTCAAGCCTTAACGTGGTAGAGCCCCGTCAAACAGTCAAACTCGGCTGTATGAGCGTGGAATTTATCCGTGTTAATCACTCGATTCCCGATGCCTGCGCGCTGGCGATTCACACGCCGGCAGGCGTAATCGTGCATACCGGCGACTTTAAGGTGGACTATACCCCCATTGAGGGTGGAATCATAGACTTGGCGCGGTTCGGGGAACTCGGCAACAAAGGCGTATTAGCGCTCCTTTCCGACAGTACCAATGCAGAACGCCCCGGAAGTACTATGTCTGAGCGCAGAGTGGGCGACAGCTTCCGTAATATCTTCGGCTCTGCCGAGAATCGTAGGATTATAGTCGCTACTTTCGCGAGTAATATCCACAGAATCCAGCAAATTATTGACAACGCTGTCTTCTACGACCGAAAAATCGCCCTTTCGGGGCGCAGTATGCTCAATGTTATAAATAAAGCAATTGAACTCGGTTATGTTCATGTTCCGAGCGGCTATTTAATCGACATTGAACAGGTGAATAAGTACCCGCCCGAAAAAATAGTTGTAGTCACTACCGGCAGTCAGGGCGAACCGCTTTCGGCGCTGACGAGAATGTCCGCAGGCGACCACAGGCAGGTCAATATTACCCCCTGCGATTTAGTGGTAATTTCAGCATCGCCCATTCCGGGAAACGAAAAAACCGTGGGGCGGGTAATCAACGACCTTATGAAATCGGGTGCAGAGGTAGTCTACGAGTCCATGTACGAGGTTCACGTTTCGGGTCACGCCTGTCAGGACGAGCTGAAAATGATGCTGTCTTTAACGAAGCCTAAATTCTTCGTCCCTGTTCATGGCGAGTACAAGCACCTTGTAAAGCACGCGCAATTAGCAATGCGTATGGGCGTTCCCGAAGAAAATATTTTTATCGTGGGACTGGGGCAACAGCTTGAAACCGACAGTTCTTCTATGAAAATCACAACGCAGTTAACAGCCGGAAAGGTTTTAGTCGATGGTCTGGGCGTCGGCGACGTAGGCACAGTAGTTCTCCGCGACAGAAAGAAATTGGCGCAGGACGGGCTTATTATTGTAGTAGCTTCGATTGAAAAAGGAAGCGGTAAGCTTATGTCGGGACCTGATATTGTTTCGCGTGGCTTTGTATACGTGCGTGAATCCGAGGAGCTTATTGATGAAGCGAGAGCGCTTATGAAGGAAACGGCGCTTAATTCCGAGGGCGGGCCGATAAGTGTGCTGAAAAATAATATGCGGGACACTATGAGCGATTTTATGTTTACGAGATACAAAAGAAGCCCGATGATTCTGCCTATTATTATGGAGATTTAATGTCAGTGCTAAATGAAAAGGCGGTGAACCTTTGAAAAACTTCTACCGCGACAGCGGGCTGATTATCGTCGTCTGCTGTTTAGTCATAATCCTGTTTATTCTCACGGGATATTTTTACGTCACCGAAGCAAGCTTCTTTTGGATGATTGCGCCTTTTGTCGTGCTCGTTTCCGGTTTCTGCGTGGGAAAGCTTATAGCAGTGACGCGGAAGACTTTTCAATACTTCGCCTTTGTTTCGGAAGAAATCGCGGAAGCCGATAAAAAATCGCTTTACAGTTTGCCCGTTTCAGTCGCAATAATCGACTCGGCTTATAACTTCATATGGTTTAATAAAGGCTTCCTGAAAAACTTCAAGGAAGAAGCGGTCTTCGGTAATTCCATAGCCACTGTCACCGACATAAACATTGAAAAACTTATTAAAGGCGAAACCGCGGAAATCCGGCACGGCGACAAGTATTACAGCATGAGAGCGACTATCCCCGCCGAGACCGAAACCGAGGAAATTTACGTTATTTACTTTGAAGATGTAACCGAAAGAGTGCTCCTTGAAATTGAGAAAAAGCTTTCAAAGCCTGTGGTTATTCTGATTTGCATTGATAATTACAATGAAATGTTTGAGGGTGCTTTAGAGAGCGAGCGGGCGGGTGTCACGGTAAAAATAGACCAGCTTCTTGAAGAATTTAACGCCGGCACAACCGGAATGATGAAAAAATTCAATCGTGACCGAAGCTGGGCTGTCGTTGAACAGCGGCATGTTGACAGCTTAATCGCGGAAAAAATCCGGCTTCTTGACAAAGCGCGTGAAATCCGTGTTTCTGACCGCGTTTACGTCACTCTTTCAATCGGCATAGGCGCGACCGCAAAGAACATTTCCGAAAGCGAGCGGTTTGCGCGGCAGGCGCTCGAAATGGCACAGGGACGCGGCGGTGACCAGGCGGCGGTCAAAACCGAGGGAGGCTTTGAGTTTTACGGCGGCGTTTCAAAAGGAATCGAAAAGCAGAATAAAGTCAAGGCGCGAATTATCGCAAATTCGCTCTCCGGCTTAATCGAGGGCGCAGACAAGATTTACATAATGGGACATAAGTCGGGCGACCTTGACAGTGTGGGGTCTTCAATCGGGCTCGCCTGTCTAATCCGAAACCTCGGGAAAGAAGCCGGCATTGCAGTTGAGCACAATACCGTGCTCTGCGCTGACCTGATAGACAGATTTAAGGAGCAGTCGCTGTTTATTCCCCCGCAGAAGGCAAGAGAAGCCTTTACCGAAAATTCACTGCTTATTATCACTGATACCCATATTCCGAGTATGCTTGAAGACATTGAACTTTACCGCATGGCGAAGAAAGTCGTGGTAATCGACCACCACAGAAAAATGGTTAACCACGTTGACAACGCGAAAATCTTTTTCCACGAGACCTACGCTTCTTCAGCGGCAGAAATGGTAACGGAGCTTCTCCCCTACTTCGGCGAGGCGGGAAAGCTCTCGGCTCAGCAGGCAGAAGCACTGCTCGCGGGAATCATGCTCGACACCAAGAACTTCACGGTCAAAACAGGTGTACGTACCTTTGAGGCGGCGGCGTATTTACGCAAACTCGGTGCGGACACAATAAGCGTAAAAGCGCTGTTCTCCAATTCTTTCGATTCTTACAAGAAGAAAGTCGCAATTGTTTCCTCTGCGGGTATTTACAAACAATGTGCAATCGCTTACAGCATGGATTTAGCCGAAAATATGCGCCTTGTTGCACCGCAGGCGGCAGACGAAATGCTGGGGATTTCCGGCGTTGTGGCGTCGTTCGTGGTGTTTCAATCAAGACCTGACGAAATTTCAATCAGCGCCCGCTCCCTCGGCGAAATGAATGTGCAGTTAGTAATGGAACGCATAGGCGGCGGCGGACATCATACTATGGCAGGCGCGCAGTTTTACGGCGCGGATATAAACAAAGCACGCGCACAGTTAATCAGTTCTATTGATAAGTATTTTGAGTTAAATTCGTGAAAGGAGCAAAACAATGAAAATCATACTTTTACAAGACGTTCAGGGCACGGGAAAACAAGGCGAAATCAAAGAAGTCAAGGACGGCTATGCCCGCAACGCGCTCTTACCTAAAGGGCTGGCAATCGAAGCTACCAAGGCTAATCTGACCATGCTTGAGCAGAAAAAGGCATCGGCACAGCATAAAATCGACGTAGCGCGTGAAGCCGCCGAGAAAACCGCAAAGTCGCTCTCCGGCAAAGCAATCAAGGTTTCGGCAAGAGCCGGCGAAGACGGGCGGTTGTTCGGTTCGGTGACTGCCAAGGATGTCGCGATGGCGCTGAAGCAAAACGGCTTCGACATTGACAAGAAGAAACTTACAGTTCCGGGCGACATAAAAAACTGCGGAACTTATGAAGCGGAAGCCAAGCTTTACAGCGGGGTTACGGCGAAGTTTACCCTTGATGTTACAAGTGAGTGATTTATGGAACAGACAAGGAAGAAAAAGCTTCTGAAACGGCTTTGTTTGCTCTTCGTAATCATTTTAATTTTAGCGGGGCTGTTTATTGCTTTTAAAATTGTTTACGGCAGAATATTTACTCAAAACGTCTATAATGAGCTAAAAAGTATTAGATACACTTTCTCTTTCGCCGGAATAGGTACGATTGATGATTTTAATGAAACCCGCGTTACAGTTTTTAGTGACGGGAGAGTTTTAAAGGAAAAAATACATTACCACGGCGAACTTTTATCCTCAGAAGAGTTTCTGCCCCTCAGTGAAGAAGAAGTTTTTGAGGTCGTGAGAGTTTTATATAAAAGCGGTTTTTTCGGTTTACCTGATGATGTTACTGACAGAAATTCCCATGACGGTTACTTTCATTATCTTGAAGTGGAAACCGAAAGTTATTACTACAAAAAAGGCGGTTTAAACCCCAATAACAACCTATCATTTATGACCGGAGTTCACGCGGTTTGGATGTTGGTTGAACCTGATTTTAATGACAGACAGTGCCCCTGCTCTGTCTGCACAGAAAGGAACAGAACATGATAACCCAAAAGAAAGCCAAAGTTGAAATCACGATAATAATCGCACTCTCGATAATTATACTCACTTTGTCAGTTTTATTATTAGTACCGATGTTCGGTGGCGAAAACGAGTCCTCGAGAGTCACCGAGAGAGTACAAATTGAGCGAAGATTCTTAGTTGCTTTTGACGATATACCGTGGCACAGCATGGGAACCGGTGTAGACATTGTACAGTCTTACATCAGCATGAATCCCGAAATACGTCTGCGTAATACCGACGGAAGCGAGTATACTTTCCTGTTAAGAACACCGCTTGACGCAGACGGACTTTCACGTCAGGATATTGAATTTGAAATAACAAAAGACGAGTACGACGAGCTGTTTCAAAAAATTTCGGGCGTTGTAATTCACAAAGCGAGATACCGCCTTCCCCACGAGGGGCTGAACATTCGTATTGATATTTTCTTCGGAGAATTAAACGGGCTTGTACTTGCTGAGGTTGTTTTTGACAGTGTCGATGAAGCTGAGGTTTTTCTGCCGCTGGATTGGTTCGGTGAAGATATTACGTCTGACAGCAGATACAGAAACGCCGCGCTCTCGATGTATGGTCTGCCAAAATAAAATATAAGGGAGAAAAAGCATGAAAGACGCAATGAAAGGCTTGTTAAAAGCGATTCTGCTGTACATTATCGGATTAGTGGTTTATTATCTGCTCACGGTTTTAGTCTTGTTTATTCTGACCCGCGTTTTCGGCGATTCTTTTGAGAATATATGGCGTTCTGCTGTTCCCGTAATGCTTCTCGCGCATCTGCTGTTGCTTTACAGCTACATCAGCCATTTATGGAAAAAGCGCAAAAAAGCTAAACAGGCGGAAGCAGAGGGAGAGGTATAATGGCGGATTTAAGCACTACTTTACAAGCGAATCTCCCCTACAGCCTTGACGCGGAGCAAGCCGTCTTAGGCTCGATTCTGCTTGATTCAAAGTACATCGCTGACATAACGGACAAGCTTAGCCCGCAAAGCTTTCATGTCGGCTTGCACAGCGAGATTTTCTCGGTGATGATGCAGATGTTTATTACAGGACAGCCGATTGATATAATCACAGTCATGGAAAGTGCTGTTCGTAATAGCGTCTTTGATAATCAAGCGGACGCAAAGCTGTATTTAACAAAACTTATGGAATCGGCAATAAGCCCGTCAAGCATTGTAAGCTACGCGACTATTGTCGCTGAGAAATACATGGTTAGACAGCTTATGTTCGCCTCCAACGAGATTTTCGAGCTGGCAAGCGCCGGCACCGAAGAGCCGAAAAACCTGCTTGACTTAGCTGAAACCAAGATATATAATATCCGCAGTGAAAAAGATATAACGGGTTTAATGCCTATAAAGCCTACGGTTTTGGAAAAAGTAAAAGAACTGTCTGAAATCGCCGCGAACCCCGATACCTTCAAAAGTCAATATGCATCAACTTCTTTTGAGAAGCTTGATAAAAAAATCTTCGGGCTTGCACCTGCCGACTTGATTATAATAGCAGGGCGGCCGGGCATGGGAAAAACCACTTTCGCTATTAACATGGCTGTAGGTGTTGCCAAACGGTACCGTGACAAAAAAATAGCCGTTTTCAGCTTCGAGATGTCACGAGGGCAGCTTGTTGAGAGGATTTTGGCTACGGAAGCGCGGGTGACAACCGACCAAATGAGAAGAGGGAAAATTGAACCCGGCGGCTGGAAGAGCATAAACGAGGCTACCGAGTTTCTTTCGACTCTTGAAATTTATGTGGACGACACGCCGAATGTTTCAATCGGCGACATGAAAGCAAAGCTTCGCCGAATGAAAGGTGTCAGCATTGTAGTAATTGACTATCTGCAGTTAATGTCTTTGGGGCGCCGCGATTTGAACAGGGTTAACGAGGTGTCGGAAATTACCCGTAACCTCAAAATCATGGCAAAGGAACTCGGCATAACTGTAATTTTAGCGTCGCAGTTATCCCGCGAGCTTACCAAGCGTAAGGACTTCCGCCCCATGCTTTCAGACCTGCGTGACTCGGGTTCAATAGAGCAGGACGCGGATATTGTCTTAATGCTTCATAGGGAGAGTATGTTTAACCCCGAAACCGAGAACCCTAATTTATGCGAATGTATAGTTGAAAAGAACCGTCGGGGCGAAACAGGAAAGGTATTTCTCAATTTCGAGGGAGAATTTTACAGCTTCACAAGTGCGGAGTTAATACATGTTGGCGAATATTAAGAGCGTAATTTCAAAATTTAATATGATTTCAAGCGGCGATAAGAAAATTATCGTCGCGCTTTCGGGCGGCGCAGACAGCGTTTGTCTGCTTTATATACTGCGTGATTTGAGTTTCACCATTGAAGCCTGCCATGTCAACCACAAACTGCGCGGTGAAGCGAGCGACGCCGATGAGCAGTTTGTGCGGGAATTATGCGAGAAGCTTGACGTAAAGCTCCATGTCTGCGGAATCGACGTAAAAGCGCTTCAGAAGAAGCATCAGAGCCTTGAAGAATGTGCAAGAGAAGCGAGATATTCATATCTCGCCGAAATAGGAACAAGCGCACTAATCGCAACCGCTCACACTGCTAACGACAACACTGAAACAGTTTTATTAAACCTGACACGCGGAGCAGGGCTTCGCGGGCTGTGCGGTATTCCGCCGGTTCGCGGAAATATAATCCGCCCTCTTATTGAAACAACAAGAGCGGAAATTTTGTCTTATTTATTAGAGAGAGACGCAAAATATGTCACTGATGAAAGCAACAGCTCCGATGAATTTACAAGAAACGACCTGCGGCTTAATATAATCCCCTTGCTCGAGAGAATAAATCCGTCGCTGAACATAGGAATTACAAGAATGTGTGAGGTTTTGCGTACTGATGAGGAATACCTGCACGAAATTGCGGTTACCGAATGTAGAGGCGCATATTATGCGTCCGAAAATGCATATAAGGTCAATTTGCTGATAAATCAGCCGCCGGCTGTTCAAAGCCGTATAATTTCCCTTATATTATCCAAAAATAATATATCCCCCTCTAATTTACGCATAAACAGCGTTGTTTCTTTGCTTGAAACAGGCGGAAAAATTAACCTCTGCAAGAATAAATTCGCCATAGTAAGCGAAAATTTGCTTTATATAAAGACGATTCCGCAAAATTACAGAAAAAATTGATTGATTTTTTGTTTTTTTTGTGATATACTTATTTGGTTAAGGAGATTTTTTAATGAACTGCGACGTTGAAAGGGTTTTATACAGCGAGGAGCAAATCGCCGAAGCCGTAAAAAAGCTCGGTGAGCGGATTACTCACGACTACGAGGGGAAAATCCCCGTTCTGCTCTGTATACTCAAGGGCTCGTCAATATTTCACGCTGATTTAATGCGAGCTGTGGATTTACCGGTTGAAGTTGACTTTTTAGTGGCTAAATCCTACGGCATGGGCGCGCAGAGCTCCGGAAAACTGCGGATTCTTAAAGAGCCTGACATTGACATAGCAGGGCGCGACGTAATTATAGTCGAGGATATTCTTGATACCGCTGTTACGCTTTCGGCGCTGTTACATACCCTGTCGGAAAAGAAGCCGACTTCCCTCAAAATTGCGGTTTTTCTTGATAAAAACCTCGGATTTGAAAAACCTGTAAAAGCCGATTATACCTGTTTTGAGGTTGAAAACGAGTTTCTTGTGGGGTACGGGCTTGATTATGCCGAGCGGTACAGAAATCTGCCCTACGTCGGCGTTTTAAAAAGAGAAATATATCAAAATTGACAATAGAGATTATACAATCAGAAAGGTAGCAAAATGTATTCTAAACACAGGGGAACATTAATTTATGTTCTTATAATCGCCGCGTTGATTATAGGGCTCATTTCTATGCTGAATTTTTTGAGCGGCGGCGTAAAACCCGAGAATTACTCCAACGTAATTCGGCACTTCGATAATTTTAATGTTTCAGCGTATGAGCTTGACCTCGGCTCAAGCGTACTGCGTTATAATCTTCGCAGTGAGGGCACGCAAAATCAAAACGGTGAGTATAACCATGTTTATTCTGTCCCCCATTTAAGCATTTTCCTTAATGATACCGGTGATTACAGAAAAGAATACAATGAAAAATACCCTAATAATCCGGTAATTCAGAATTTTATCCGCCCCAGCGATAACACGTTTTTAACTAATTATCTGCCTTTTCTGCTTCTGCTTGCGCTTATGATTGGCTTCACGTTTCTTATAATGCGCCAGACCACCGGCGGCGGTAAGATGTCCGGCTTCTCCAAGGCGAACACCCGCCATCAGCCCGCGGGAGGTAAGAAGATGAGTTTTGGCGACGTTGCCGGCGCTGATGAAGAAAAAGAAGAGCTCGCGGAAATCGTGGATTTCCTTAAAGCTCCTAAGAAATATCAGGAAATAGGCGCGAGAGTGCCAAAGGGCGTATTGCTTGTGGGGCCTCCCGGAACCGGTAAAACCCTACTTGCTAAAGCTGTCGCGGGGGAAGCGGGCGTGCCGTTCTTCTCCATAAGCGGCTCGGACTTCGTTGAGATGTTCGTGGGTGTGGGCGCGTCGCGTGTCCGCGACCTATTCGACCAAGCCAAAAAGCATACCCCCTCGATTATATTTATAGATGAAATTGACGCAGTCGGGCGGCACAGGGGCGCGGGCCTCGGCGGCGGGCACGACGAGCGCGAGCAGACCCTTAACCAGCTTCTTGTTGAAATGGACGGCTTCGCCGAGAACGAGGGTATTATCATCATCGCCGCGACTAACCGGCGTGATATTTTAGACCCTGCCCTGCTCCGTCCCGGGCGCTTTGACAGGCAGGTAGTAGTTAATTATCCCGATATAAAAGGACGCGAAGAAATACTTCAAGTTCATGTACGCAATAAAAACCTTGCTCCCGATGTTTCTCTCCCGACGATTGCAAAATCCACGGCAGGCTTCACCGGCGCGGACTTGGAAAACTTAGTTAACGAGGCGGCGCTTTTAGCGGCGCGCGCCAACAGAAAATCAATCACCGAAAAGGATATAGAAGAAGCGACAATTAAAGTTATCGCAGGCCCCGAAAAGAAATCCAAGGTAGTCACAGAAAAGGAAAAGAGGCTGACTGCTTACCATGAAGCAGGGCACGCCATTTGCGTTTATAACTGTGAAACGCAGGACAAGGTTCATCAGGTGTCTATAATTCCGCGCGGAATGGCGGGCGGTTATACTCTTTCCCTGCCCGAACACGATAAAAGCTACAAGAGCAAAACCGAGTTCGAGGAGGAAATTATTGTACTTCTCGGCGGGCGCGTCGCTGAAAAAATCGTCCTTGACGACATTTCTACAGGCGCGTCGAGCGATATTGTCCGCGCTACGCAAATCGCAAGGAGCATGGTGACACGCTACGGCTTCTCGGAAAAGCTCGGGCCTGTAGTTTACGGGCATGAAAACCCCGAGGTGTTCTTAGGGCGCGATTATTCACAGGGCAGAAACTATTCCGAGCATGTAGCGGCTGAAATAGACGGCGAAATCCGCAATATCATAGATACCGGCTTTGAAAAAGCCAAGGATATTTTAACCGAGAATATGCCGCTGCTCCATGTCGTTGCGAATTATCTGCTTGAAAAAGAGAAAATCGACGGCGATGACTTCCTGAAGCTGATGGAAGGCAAGCTTGAAGAAATTAAAGAGCGGGACTTAAAAGAAGAAGCCAAGGCGTCTCTTGAAGAACCGCCGACTGATGCAAACAAAACAGAGAATATAGAAAAAACCACAAAATCCGAAACTGACGAGTATTTGGAACAGCTCAAAAAGGCGCAGGAAAACCAAAGCCAAGATGACGAAAACGATAAACCCGATGAAAAATCTTAAAAAAATCATCGTAATCACCGGTCATTACGGCTCGGGAAAGACTAATATTTCTGCGAATTTAGCTTTGAAGCTTGCCCAACAGGGTTCTGTGTCCGTGGTTGACTTGGACGTTGTTAATCCCTATTTCAGAACTGCGGATTTTCAAAATGCCGCTAACGCGACAGGGCAGGTATTCTCTAAAAAGAACATCAGAATCATCGCTTCAAAATACGCAAATTCCAGCCTTGACGTTCCCGCGCTCGGTTTTGATATTACGGGAACTATAAAGAACAGCGATTATACTATTATAGATGTCGGCGGTGATGATGAGGGCGCAAAGGCTTTGGGCAGGTATCGGGATTTTCTGACGGCGCAGGACATTGACATGCTCTACGTCGTGAATATGTACCGCTATCATACACAAAAGCCCGATAAAACGTTGGAGCTTTTGTGCGCTATTGAAGCTGTTTCGGGATTAAAATGCACCGGAATCATTAATAATTCACATTTATGCTCCGAAACAACTTCGGAAATAATCAACGCTTCCCTGCCCTACGCGAACGAAATCGCCGAAAAGGTCAATGTGCCGTTGATTTTTACAGCGGGAATTGAGTTTCCTGTAGAGGTGTTGGTGAAGAAGATTTGGGAATAATTCAATCCTGTAGGGAGCGCATTTATGAGTTCCGGAACGGATAAATCCGTTCCCTACTGCATTACCTCAAGCATAAGCAATATACTCGCTCGAAAGCCATGTCTAAAGCTTTCATATGATAAAAGCTCGGTTTCTTCTGCTTTCGCGTCTTCATATTTTCTGAACCTAATCAAGTCTTCGTCCTCTAAATTACTTATTAGTTTTGCTCCTAAATTTTCTGTAAGACTTGCCAATTCTTCGTCGGGTTTTATTCCCCCCGCGAAGACATTGAAAATTTCTTGAAACATATGTTTATTCATAGTTTGATTCCTTTCCTAACGAATTTGTTATTCGTATTATCCTAATTATACACGAACATCATATTCGTGTCAAGAGTTTTTGAAAATTTTCATAGGAGTTACATAAATGGCTGAATTCAAGGTAAATATTAAAAATATTCGTATGCAAAAAAAACTTACCCAGAAACAAATGGCAGAATTAATCGGTATTACCGAACGCCATTATCAAAATTATGAAGCCGGTACGCAAGAACCCAGTTTGATAACATTTAAAAAAATAATTGAAATTTTTAATGTTTCGGCTGATTATCTTTTAGGTTTAAAATAAATAAAAATAAAGGAGAAAACAAATGCAGAAATTCAAAATCGAATTTGACCGTTGCAAGGGTTGCGGGCTTTGCACCACCGCCTGCCCCAAAAGCATCGTAAAAATGCAAAGCGAGAAGCTTAATAAAGAGGGCTTCAGCACGGCGGTCTGTACCGACCAAGACGCCTGTACAGCTTGCGCGCTTTGCGCCATGATGTGCCCCGACTGTGCGATTGTTATTACCAAAAACTAAAGAAATACATAAAGGAGAAAAACATGGAAAAAGTTTTAATGAAAGGCAATGAAGCCTGTGCAGAAGC
>Ga0123356_10006347_pt1 | contig 11934 bp, 8 predicted proteins | sample TergutEmb28metaG_2_FD_92546 | JGI IMG/M metagenome (GOLD analysis project Ga0123356, IMG submission 92546) | Embiratermes neotenicus P3 segment gut microbial communities from Petit-Saut dam, French Guiana - Emb289 P3 | ecosystem: Host-associated > Arthropoda: Insects > Digestive system > Gut ... | reverse complement strand
TCAAAATTAATAATGACCCTTCCCTAGAAGGAGGAGTGAATGGGGCCTAAGGTGTCTGCCGGTTCTCCCTTTAAAAAAGCTGTTCTTTTTGTGAATCTAAATAAAAAGAATTCAAAAGATGCTTTATTGCAGATAAAGAGCGAACTGGAAAAACGTAAAATAGAAACAACTGTTTTTTCTCTCGAAGGAAAACCGGAACCTCCGCCGGGTCTGAGCATTTACAAATGGTCAGGCGAAGGTTCCCCTCCGGCTAACCCTCCAAAAGGAGAGTGGGATATTGCTTTTTCTTTGGGGGGGGACGGAACTGTATTATATACTGCCCGCTGCCTTGCTCCGTACGGCGTGCCAATTCTTCCTGTTAACCTGGGGGCATTGGGTTTTATTGCGGGGGTAAGCAGGGAAAAATGGATTCATGTTTTTCATTGTATGGAAAACGGCGAAATTACGCCTTCGCGCAGATGCATGCTCGAAATTTCAATTGAGCGTAATTCAAAAATTATAATGAAGAATATCTGCCTTAACGATGTTGTTGTTTCTGCTACCGGAATAGCTAAACTTATCAGGCTTGGGGTAAGTTTTTTTTCTACGGGAGAAAATGCCGGGCTTGGGTCTTATCGCTGCGATGGTTTGATAATCGCGACTCCTACAGGTTCAACTGCCTATTCAATGGCGGCAGGCGGCCCTATACTTGATCCGGAAATGGAAGCCGTTATCCTTAACCCAATTTGCCCTTTTACGCTTTCCAGCCGTCCATTGGTGCTTCCTTCCCGGCAGGCTCTTGTTATAACTGTGGCGGAAGAACAGCGCAGCAATGTGCTTTTGACTGTCGATGGGCAGGATACTTTTAATCTTGAATGTTCGGATCGTATAATTATTCAGCAGGCGCCCTGGCCGGCATTGTTGATTTTTGCGGATCGCCTTTCGTATTATTCTGCCTTAAGAACCAAACTTTCATGGTCCGGCGATGTTTCCTGTAATGCTAACGGAGGTTCCAATGCTTGAAGAATTGTCTATCAGAAATTATGCGCTAATTGATGCAATAACACTTTCTTTCCGCAGCGGGTTTAATGTTTTATCGGGGGAAACAGGGGCGGGTAAATCTATCATTGTTGGTTCATTAAGCTTTTTGATGGGAAGCAAGGCAGAGCCTGATGTTATACGTTCGGGATGTGACGAAGCCAGCGTATCGGCTGTTATTTCCATAAATAGAAATAACAGTGAAGTTTCGGCATGGCTAAAAAACCGCGATATTGAATGTGAAGACGATTCGGACTTGTGCCCTACCATTATCGTAAGGCGGACTATAAAAACATCTGGAAGAGGTTCTATCTATATTCAGAATGTGCCTGTTACACGGCAGGATTTAACAGAATTTATGGGGTTGCTATTCGATCTTCACGGGCAGCATAATCATGAATCGCTGCTTCGCAAGGAAAGCCACCGCCGCTATCTGGATCGTTTTGCTGGTATAGAAAATGAAGTTTTGGCTTTTTACAGGATTTTTCTGGAACTGTCTGAAAAGCGCAAAACGATGGAAGTGTCATTAAAGAGCGAGCGTGACCGTGAAGAGCGTCTTGATATTTTAAATTATGCGGTTGATGAAATTAATAGCGCCGCTGTCCGCGCAGGCGAGATTCGGGAACTTGAAAATGAAGCGCAGCGGCTTAGTGACTTTGAAAAGCTGGCGGGTTATGTAAATACTGCCGCAAGCTGTTTCTTTGACGGTGAATCGTCTGTTTTAAGCCTGATGCGCCGTGCAAAAAATGCGCTGGACAGCGCCTGCGCGGTGGATGCATCCCTTGGTGAGATTTACAGAAGGCTGGAAGATTTATTTTATGAAGCGGAAGATATTTCTGGCGATTTTCGTTCATACAGGGATAATTTAACGTTTAATCCTGAACGGCTTGAAGAAGTAAACGAGCGTCTTGCATCGTTGTATAAATTGAGAAAAAAGTATGCAAAAACAGGCGATGCCCAGGTGGGCGAAGAAGAGGCTATACTTGAATACAAGTCCATGGCGGAAGCGGAGATAGAAGCCTTATCCAATGCCGGAGAAAACCGGGAAAAATTAAAATCGGAAATATCTGCCCTGGAAAAAGATATTGTTGCAAAGGCGCAAGTTTTAAGGCAAAAACGCATTGCTGCCGCTGAAAAGCTTGGAAAGTTAATATCGGATATTTTAAAACGCCTTGGAATGCCAAGCGCCCGTTTTCAGGCGGCTGTTGTGCCAAAAACTCAGGAAGGGCAGATTAGCCTTGGCCCCTGGGGGTCGGAGGAAGTGGAATTCCTTATTTCTGCCAATACTGGCGAACCTTTAAAGGATCTTGCCCGTATTGCGTCCGGCGGCGAGCTTTCCAGGGTAATGCTGGCAATAAAAACAGCCCTTTTATCTTCTTCTGAACGGGGAGAAACGGCGGCTTCTGCGGAAAGCATAGAGACGCTTGTTTTTGACGAGATTGATACGGGGATTGGAGGGGAAGTAGCTCTGGCGGTTGGAGAATATTTATCTCAAATTGGTAAAATAAAACAAATTTTTTGCGTTACACATCTTGCGAGTATTGCTATACGTGCCGATAATCATTTTAAGGTTGAAAAGAAGACTGAGGGCGGTAGAACCTATACCGGCGTTGGCCCCTTGAATGCCGATGGGCGGAAAAAAGAGATTGCACGAATGCTCTCGGGAGATGCGGGAGATGCGGCGCTTGCCCACGCCGGCGAGTTGATGCTAAAATATGGTAAACGGAGCGGTTGATGTCGAAAGCAAAAGAACAGGATCGGCATATATACTTTGAGAAAATCAAACAGTATCAGGCAATGGCTGACACATTGTTAAATACTGAAAAAAATATTCTTTTGGAAATAAAAGAAGAGCCTCCCGATGCATCCATAAAAAGATTAACGCTTGTAGATGAAATGCTTAATCTTGCATCTTATTACATAGCAATAAACGGAGTGTCTCAGGCGGTTATTAAAACAAAAAATGAAGAAGCGCTAAACGAAGCAAGAAAATCTCTTTACAAAGCTGTTATTTATCTTGAAGAAATTGTCAGTAATTTTATAGATGCTCCCTATTCTGAATACGAAGGAAAGCTTGCTACGATTGAATCTTTTAATTCAAGCGAGCGTTATCATTTAATAAGGAAAATGGGCCTTGCAATAGATCTTCTGGAAGATTCATACGGAGATAATTCAAAATGGCGGTGGACATTTGTAGAGATGGAAGGCCGTTATGCCACAACTGCGAAAAATATTGTAGATCTTCGTAATGTGATTGCAAATTCCAATCCCAATTCTCCGAATTATGAAGCCACTGTTAATCATATACGCCTTATAAAAAGACTTTTAATGCAATCTGCGGATCGTTATCGTGAAAAATATGAACTTTCTACAGGGCAGATGCATGATTTTAAAACAGGGATAGCTTTTTTGGCTGCGCTAAAACGCCTGTATACAATACTTTCTGATAAGGATGAAGCAGAAGCGGTAAAAAAGAAACTTACTATTTGGACAAGTAAGCTTGAGTCGGATCAGAAAAAACAGGAAGAAGCCAAAACCAAAAAGAATGTCAAGGTCTAAAAAAAGCCTCAAAGAATATAAAACACTTTTTCCGTATCTTGCCTGTTACCGTAAACGTTATATATTGGGTATTATATGCCTGATTACGGTTGATGCGGCTCAGATTGCAATACCTCAATTTATTCGTAAATCCATCGATCTTGTCAGTTCAGGCGATTTTCAGTGGCGGCAAATAATAATTCTTGCGCTGTGGATGATTGGCGTAATGACATTGGTTTCTACAGGGCGCTTTTTATGGCGTTATTTTATTCACGGTTCTTCCAGGCGTATAGAAACTGAACTACGCGAAAATATTTTTGAACATCTTTCAAAATTGTCATGGGATTTTTACCAGAAATATAAAATTGGGGATTTGATGGCCCGTTCGATAAACGATCTAAATGCGATACGAATGGCTATCGGCATGGGGCTTGTTGCATTTTTTGATTTTATTTTTATGGCTACCGCGATACTTATTATACTTTTTATTCAGGATGCAAAATCTGCGATGTTTTCGATTATCCCTCTTCCGCTTGTGACGGCTTTGATCCTTCTGTTTGGCAGCATGGTTGGCAGGAAATTCCAGACAGCTCATGAGGCATATTCAAAGATGAGCGATAATGTCCAGGAAACCTTTGCCGGCATTAGAGTGATAAAATCGTTTGTAAAGGAATGGTGGTTTATTAAAAAATTTGCAGATTCCAACGATGATTACCGCAAGGCTAACATGGAGCTGGTCAGGCTTTTTGGTTTTTTCTTTCCGTTTGTTACATTTCTTTCCGGGCTTACGATTTTAATAATGCTTCTTATTGGAGGCAGAAGGGTAATCATGGGGGAAATGACTCCCGGCAGTCTTGTGGCAATGTTCCGTTATCTTGGTATGCTGATATGGCCGCTGATGGGGGCGGGTTTTACGGTTAATATGATACAAAGAGGCGCTGTTAGTTTAGGAAGGGTAAACGAAATCCTGAATGCAAAACCTTCGATAATGGAAAAAGATGAAGCAACGGCGGTAAATATAGCTGACAATGTGCCGGAAGGAGGCTCTGCACGGAAGGTGCCGGCGCTTGAATTGCTGAATTTAAATTTTTCGTACGATGATGGAAATGCAGCAAACACGGAAGGCTCTGCAGGCGGACAAGTTTTGAATGGGATTAACCTTGAGCTAAAACGCGGCGAATGGCTTGGCATTATGGGAAAAACAGGCGCGGGAAAATCGACGCTGATTAAAACATTTATGCGTATATTGGATCCTCCGCCGGGGACGGTCCGCATTTTTGGGCTTGATGCCCGCGAATGGCCTCTTGAAGATTTACGGAAACTTTTTGCGGTAAGCCCTCAGGACAGTTATTTATTTTCGGATTCAATCAGCAATAATATTTCTTACGGTTCTTCCGGCGTAACGGAGAATAAAGCAGAGTTTAGCGTTAAAAATGCAATTCAATTTGCTTCGTTGGAAAAAGACATTGAAATTTTTACGCACGGAACGGAAACTCTCGTTGGAGAGAGAGGGTTGACTCTTTCGGGAGGTCAAAAGCAACGCACAGCAATTGCAAGAGCTGTTATTTTGAACAGCGAATTTTTAATACTGGATGATTCTCTTTCTGCTGTGGACAATGAAACCGAAAGAAAAATTATGGAAGCGTTGTTGGAGATGCGGAAAGGCCGCACAACAATTATTATTTCGCACCGTGTTTCGACGCTTAAGTATGCGGATAAAGTGCTTGTTTTGGACAAGGGAAAAATGAACGAATACGGCGCTCCTGCCGAACTTGCTTTAAGCGGCGGGTTTTACAGCCGCATGGCAGATTTCCAACGGCTTCAGCCTGAGTCGAAGCCTGCCCAGCGGCCACAGGCGGAGCAAGCGCAAATGGAGGCAAAAAATGTCTGACAGCTATTTTGAGACTGATGATGTAACAAAAGAGTACGACAGCCGCCTTGTACGCCGCATACTTTCGTACCTTAAACCTTACCGCTCTCTTGTATTTCTTGCCCTTGCAGCTCTTGTGTTTTCCACTCTTGGTGAACTTTCCATCCCTGTTTTATTGCAGCGGATAATAGATATTGCAATACTTGGAAAAAATATACCTTATCTGATGTGGGGTTGTATTCTGTATTTAACGATACTAATGCTCGTGTTTGGTTTTACCTTTTTGCAGACATGGACTGTAAACCTTATGACCCAGCGGGTGATGAAAGATATTAGGCTGGAGCTTTTTAGAAAGACATTGTCCCAGTCAACTTCGTTTCTTTCCAGGCATCCTGTCGGAAGGCTCGTTACGCGCTTAACCGGCGATGTTGAAACGATGGACGAGTTTTTTACTACGGTGTTGTCGGCATTTCTGAAGGATATATCGATAATGGCGGGAACTCTTGTTACCATGTTTATTTTGTCTCCGGAACTTGCATTGATAGTCATGGTTACTTTGCCGCCGGTTTTAATACTTACCCTTGTTAGCCGGGTAAAAGCGCGGGATGCTTTTAGACTGCAAAGAACCGCTTCGTCAAAAACCAACGCATATCTTGCTGAGCGGCTTGCAGGCATTCAGGTGGTGCAGCTTTTCAGGCAGGAAAAAAAGAGTGCCGGCGAATACAGGGAACGATGCCGCGAATTGTTACGCGCAAATCTGGGGGAAATGTATGTGTTTGCAACTTTTAGGCCGCTTGTGGAATGGTTTTCTACTTTAACGGCTGCGGTGGTTATTGTTATAGGAAGCAAAATGGTGTATGCGCAGAGCGCGGGTTCCATTTCAATTTCGCTTGGCGTATTGATAGCGTTTATCAATCTGGTTCAAATGTTTTTTCAACCGGTAACGGATATAGCCGAAAAATACACTTTGCTGCAATCTGCAATGGCGGGCGGGGAGAGGGTTTTTAGCCTTCTTGATACGGACGAACACATTCCGGATACTGGAACAAAGTCAATCGACGGAATTGTGCGCGGCCATGTTGAATTTGATAATGTGCGATTTGCCTATAAAAAAGGCGAAGCTGTGCTTAAAGGACTCTCCTTTGCCGTAAAGCCGGGCGAAATGGCGGCAATTGTCGGTTACACAGGCGCGGGTAAAACAACAATAATTAATGTCCTTGCCCGCCTGTGGGATATTAACGATGGGGAAATCCGTCTTGACGGTATCCCTGTAAAGGATATTCCGCTTCATGAATTACGCCGTTCGGTAATGCCGGTTATGCAGGATATAACTCTTTTTTCGGGCACTGTAGAAGAAAATATATGCCTTGGCCTTGATCTTTCGCAGGATGAAATTATCGAAGCGGCAAAAACAGTTTATGCCCATGAATTTATTTCCAGCCTTCCTAACGGCTATAAAACCGTGCTTTCGGAGGGAGCTTCCAATATTTCCACAGGGCAGAGGCAGCTAATAAGTTTTGCTCGTGTTATAGCTCATAATCCCCGTGTTGTTATTCTTGATGAAGCGACCAGTTCCATAGATACCGAGACAGAGCGGTTGATTCAATTGGGGCTGAAAAAAGTGCTTGCAGGAAGAACTTCTTTTGTTATAGCGCACCGGCTTTCTACTATCAAAAATGCGGATCGTATTATGGTGCTTTCATCGGGATGCCTTGTGGAAGAAGGCAGCCACGAGGAGCTTATTTCCTGCAATGGATTGTATTCAAAGCTATACCAGCTTCAGTATGAGGAAACAAGCCATTAAATTAATATAAAGAACTCTGGACTTGTAGTTGTTTTGCTATTAAAATATATATTAAGATGAAGAAACATTTAATTTTAATAAATTTGATATTCTTTTTGGCGGTTCTATCCGGTCTTTCAGCCCAAACCAGTTCTGGCGCCGGCTATCCTTCTGTTTCACAGTTGAGAGCAGAGACCAAAAATAATCTTATAAAGCTTACATGGGTTGATGCTCCCAATGCAAAAGGGCCGGTTTATATTTTCCGGTCTGCCAGATCTTTTGGGAAGTCTCTTCCGCTGAATTTCAGGCCGGTTGTCATTCAATATGGAACCCAATACTATGTTGATGATTCTGAAGATATTGAAAACCTGCATTACTTTGTTGCCGCAAGCGATATAAACGGGCAGCGTTTTGATAATATTATTACCCAGGCAAACAGTATTAGTGTAAGTATGACTGAAGAACCGGTTGTGGAAGCAAATGCTGCCAGGGAAGGCTCTCTTGCGGCAGATGATTCGCAGGGCGAACCTTTGAGCGGGGAAGGTATAAGTAATATTGTTACAAGGCAGAGCGGGGAAGGGGTGGTTATTACATTTACTGTTGGTGATGAGTCAAAAAATGTGATACTTTTTCGCAGCGCTCAGCCAATAAGGCAGCCGCGGGACTTGATTAGCGCTGTGATTGTGCAATCTGGAGTGAACTCCCCTTCTATGGACTTTCCTGTGCTGGGAACCCCCTGGTATTATGCTGTTGTTTATGAAAATGAAATTGCAAACGGCAATGTAACAGTAAAACAGGGAGTCAATGCTGCAGCATCCGCTGTGGTAATCTCCGGCGACGGCAGCCCTGTTTGGGAAGTAAAAAAAGACGAAGAGTTATTCAGGCCGATTCCTCTGCCGCAGTTGACATTGAATAACTATTCGGCAGGCAGGGAACGGCAGGGAAGCCCTGAACAAATTCCTCTAAGCGCGGAAACGATCAAAATGCTGGAAAGAACTAAAGTACAAAAAGTTCCATTGGCACAAAAAAATCCGCGTGTTTTTTCGGAAGATTTAAGAAACCCTTCCAGCGGAGAAGAATCGGCGTTGGTTCAGATAGTGCAGGAATATTTTACAAAAAGGGATTGGGAAAATGCTCGATTGCATTTGCAGAATTATTTATCCTTGCCAAGGCCGGAGGATGTTCAATCGAGAGCGCGTTTCTATCTTGGGCAGACATGGTATTTTACCGGAAATTACAGAGAGGCATTGTTTGAATTTTTGCCGATACAGTCCTTCCATCCGGAAATTAATGTCTGGATAAATACCATTCTGGAAGCAATGGTGCATTAACAGACTTTAATTACTAACTGTTAATTGGCGTAACAATGCGCGTAATTCGGGATTAGCTGCAGTATTAACCGAAGGTTCGCCTATTTTTCCGTCTTTCTTAATCATTAGAATAATTTCATCCCCCTGTTCTATACGATCAAAAAAACCGTTTCTTTCCAGAGTGCCAATGGCAATTTCTTCATCTATGCTGTTAATGGTTATTTTTCCTACAAGGTCTTCTTTTTCGTAAACTACGGCGATGCCTTCGTTAGCGATGCCAAGCTTGCCTTTTTTTACTATGTCATAGACATCGTCCGCCTGTACCCCGTCGGCTTTTCCCTTGTTTATAAGCCCTTGCCCCTGTTTACGGACAAGAAGCCTCCCGCGCAGAGGCATGGAGAGCGACAATTGTTCTACAATGCCCCGTGATGCATCGCGCAGCCTGCCGGTTCCGGTACGGTAAGCGTAAAAATTCCCGGCAGGAGCCCCTGTCCTGCCTGTAAAAAGTTCTCCCTTTACGGAAATGTCTCTTTCGTTTTCCGTGACAGAAATCAATAAAAAATAATCCGCGCCCGCTTCTCTTGCCTGCCTGAATGCCTGTGAAAAAGAATTCTGTTTCAGTTCCAGATTAGAGATAACGATATTCCTGTCGTGAATTAAAAATTCTTTTATTAATGATGAAACAACTGCTCCTGAATCTGCATGGAAAAATCCGCTTTGATTCGATAGGGAAAAAACTGCAATCTTCCAATGGCGTTCCGCCAAATCGACAGGATTTACCTGCCATTGCCTGAAAAGCGCATTGGAAAGCAGCGCGCCGTATGCTTCTACCGCATCATTAATACTGCGGTCGGCTTTACCCTGGTCCTGCAAAAAGATTAATTCTTCAAGATAACGGGCAGGATACCCGTTTAATCTGAGTAACTCGGCGTAATCGCGGCGGTCCTGTGCAAACGGATATAAACGCAGGCCTCGGCGGTATTCGAATAACGCCTGATCTATTAAATTGCGGGAACGATAATCCCTGGCTCTGTTGAAATGCCATGCAGACCATCTGATGCGCCTTGCGTCTTCCAGGCTTGTTGAGGTAATAATGGCATCTTCCAGTATTGTGCGTATAAATTCATTTTCCGGATTTATGCCAATTGCGTTGGAAAGAACAGTTATTGCATCCCCATACCGCCCCAATCTTATGTATGAGAGGCCTTTCAGGTACCATGCGTCCATGTTTTGCCTGTTTGCGGCTATTGCAATATCTGCAAGGCGGGCAGCTTCATCGTATTGCGAGTTCATGTATCGAAGATTTGCCATTAACGAACGAGTTGGTTCATGGTTTGGCTTGTAAAAGAGAGCCTGTTCTGCATGGTGAATTGCGTTTGCAATTTTCCCGCTTTGAGCATTGATATACGCTGCATAGTAAAAAACACGGTAATCGCCGGGATGCTGCGCAAGCGCCCGGTTTATATAGGAAAGCGAAGTTTCATTGTCTCCCATGGAACCGGACACAAGGGCAAGGGAAATTAACAGCCTGCGGTCGTCAGGGTAACGCCGTACTGCTTCCCGGTAGCGGAGCAGCGCCTCGGATGTTCTGCCTCTGGCTATATCCAGTTCCCCTGCCGCAAAAAGCGCTTCCCTGTTGTATGGTTCCCTTGCGAGTATGTCGGAAACAAGAGCCTGTGCAGCATCAAGATGCCCCAGGGCAATAAGAATAAAAACTTCCAGATTGGCAATTGACATATTACTTCTTGCATAAGTTCTTGCCTTTCTTATCCATACAAGAGCTTCGTCAAATTCCGCAAGTTCATAATAACATTCTGCAAGCGCAGCATTTCCTTCCGCATGGGCAGAGTTAAGCCTTATACATTCAAGGAAAGATTCTACCGCAGAATACCAGTCTTCCGCAGACATGTATTTTCTGCCTTGTTCATAATGCACAGATGCTGTGTACTGGGATTGGGGCGAAAGGTTATGCGGAAATAAAGAGAAAATAAAAAGAATAAAAATAAAATAAGGTAAACGCAGCATTAAAATAATCCTCCATCTGGAATTATGGGGTCATTCTTGATTTTTTTTAGTATTTCTTCCTGTAATACAAGCATGGGTTCGTCTTTATCTATTGTTTTATGATCCATCCCGCTCAGGTGAAGAATGCCATGAATTAACAATCTGCGGAATTCTTCTTCTGCAGGCGTTTGAAAATACAGAGAATTTTCGCGCAATGTTTCCAGCGAAATTATAACATCCCCCGGTAAATAGCGAAGCCCTGTTTTATCCTTAATTTCTGCGTCTAAACTAAATGAAAGCACATCGGTAGCTTCTTCCTTGCCTCTGTACTGCCTGTTTAATCCGGTAATTGTTTTATCGCCGCACAATAGAACCGAAAGTTCCCAATTGTTGAATTGCATTTCATCTAACACCTTCAGGGCATAGCAGCTAATGGCACCGCTCCATGACGGCAGGGGGAAATCGTACGCTGTAACTTCAATTTTATTCATTTACTTAACCTCATAATTCTTCTTTTTGATTGGGGTATTCTATCCTGGAGTGATAATGCCCTGCCAGGACTTTGACAAAAGCTTTTTTTATGGTTTCCAAATCGCGGAAAGACAGATCTGATTCGGATAACTGCCCGTGATCTACTTTGCTTTCAAAAAGCTGCTGAATAAATTTTTCCAGTTTCGCTGCTGTTGGTTTATTTATTGTCCGCACAGCTGCTTCGGTAATATCGGCAAGCATTACTACGGCAGATTCTCTTGATTGGGGAGGGCTGCCGGAATAGGAAAAATCCTCTGTATTTACAAGCGTTTCCTGTTTTGCCGCCTTGTCGTAAAACCATGAAATTATGGAATTCCCATGATGCTCGCCGATAATGGAAATTATATCCCTGGGAAGTTTAAGGCTGTGGGCTTTTTCAACGCCAAGTTTAACGTGGCTGCGGATTATTGCCGCTGAAAGCCTTGGAGCTATTTCATCGTGTTTATTATGCTCTGTTTGATTTTCGACAAAATAATCCGGATTATCCATTTTACCTATATCATGATAATAGGCTCCAACTCGCGCAAGCAGAGCATTTGCTCCAATATCCTGACATGCCTGTTCTGCAAGGTTGGCTACCATTAACGAATGGCTGTAGGTTCCCGGGGCTAAAGTAAAAAGCCTTCGTAAAACCGGGGCATTAAGATCCGATAATTCCATTAACCTGAAAGGCGTTATTGCATTCAGCGCCTGTTCCAACGGCGGTAAAAAACCCAGAATAAGCATTCCCGATATGATGCCGTTCATTGCCGCTCCAAAAAGCATAGCGGGATAATCGTGAATGCTTGCGCTGCGGACAAGCAGCAAAGCAATAATTGTAAAACAATTTACCGCAGCGATAATAAGCCCCGCTTTTATAAGACCCATTCGTGTTTTAATAT
>Ga0123356_10006346_pt1 | contig 11934 bp, 7 predicted proteins | sample TergutEmb28metaG_2_FD_92546 | JGI IMG/M metagenome (GOLD analysis project Ga0123356, IMG submission 92546) | Embiratermes neotenicus P3 segment gut microbial communities from Petit-Saut dam, French Guiana - Emb289 P3 | ecosystem: Host-associated > Arthropoda: Insects > Digestive system > Gut ... | reverse complement strand
TGACAGCGCAAAAGAAGAGCGATTCCGCCGCAGAAGCGGCTCTGCCGCTTCATAGGCGGATAGCTTGACAGCGCAAAAGAAGAGCGATTCCGCCGCAGAAGCGGCTCTGCCGCTTCATAGGCGGATAGCTTGACAGCGCAAAAGAAGAGCGATTCCGCCGCTTCTCAGGCGGACAGCTTTATTTAAGATGGAGGGTTCATATGTTTACAAAAATAACCGCCGCTCTCATAGCGGCACTGATTATCGCGTCTATGCTGATTCTTCCGACAGGCGCAATCGAGTTTGCGGGCTCAAACCGTGACATCGCGATTACACCGCACACCTATACAGGCTATCGTTTCTTTGGTCCTGATTCGCCGCACTCTCCCATTGATACGACGCAAATCGCTTCAGTCAAGTTTTATATCAAGTTCGAAGATTTGCAGAACCACGAACCCGCTGTTGTTCAACTTGCGTACAACTCGGGAACGACGGGGTGGGTTTCGCGCAATCACGATCTCAACGACGGGCTGATAGTCAGCGTTTCGGTTACGGGCGGCGTTTCCCAAGATGATTTCTTTGAAGTGGCACTGTCTACAGAGAACGACGCAATCCACGGCACATATTCGGTGGAACTGCGAAGCCGCAATGGTGCTATTCTCGGAGAGGGTGTCTACAGCAATAATATCACACAGGCCGACGAAACGCCTGATAACAGCGGCGAACTCGAAAATGAACTCGAAAATGAGGGGCAGCACGCTCCCGAAAACGAGGGCGAAGATGAAGAGCAGCAAGTTCCACAGGAGCAGGGCGAGGGGCAGCACGCTCCCGAAGCCGGGCATGAAGAGCAGCAGCCTCATGAAACACAGGAGGTAGGCGAGCCTCAAGGGCAGCAAGGCGGCGAACTCGTGAACGAAGCCGAGAAGCAGCCGGAAGCAGGGCAAGGAAACGCGGGAAATCCGCAGACAGACGGTTCGAATATCCTCACGGCTACGGGAATGACGATTGTGTCTGCCTTGGCAGTCTTGTCGATGGCGAAGAAAGCACGTCGCGAAGATGATGAATAATTTGCAAAAAGCAACCGCGAACGCGGTTGCTTTTTTACATATCTTAATAACGCGCTGCAGTTTCGTCGATGATGACCGTATCGGGGAAGAGGTTGCGGCTCTCTTCTTTGTTGAGGAAAGTCGTGCTGACGTATCCTTGAATAATCGCACCGTTCTCGACAGTAATCGTAGACGCGCTGATGTCGCCGAAAACGACAGCGTCGCCGCGCAAGTCCGCCTGTCCCACCACGTCGAGGTTGCCCTTAACCTTGCCGTTGACCTCCGCATAAGTAGACATGAGGTCGCCAATCAGAAGGGTGTCGCGCTTCATGCTGACGTTGCCTTTCATACGAATGTTGCCCTGCACTTGGCTCGTGTGCATCATGGCGTTATTACACGCGATATTCCCGATAATCTTGCCATTGAGGTCGATATTCTTTGTCGTCTCCACGTCGCCCTTGATGTCGCCGTCGATGCTCATATCCGCGAAAGAGCGGATATTTCCGTCAACCATTGTGTTCCGCGAAATAACGGTGAGTTCATTGTCGCTGTCGCCGCTTCTCGGAGCGGCAGTAACAGGCATAGCCGACATAGCCCTCGGCGGGGGCGGAGGTGGAGACGAAAAAGCGTTCGACGATTGCGCAAAAGGCGGAGGCGACTGGAACGCAGGGGGGACAGCAGCCGCAGGAGGCGGCGCAAAAGGAGGTGGTGACGCAAACGCAGGGGGTACAGCCACTGCAGAAGGAGGAGGAGCAGGCTCAGGGGTCGGCTCAGGGGCAGAAAAGCTCGCTGCTGGGGGCGGCGTTTCAGGAGCCGGGGGTGGAGCGTCCGCGCCGAAAATCCCGAAAGGTGCTGCCTCGGGCGTCGGTGCAGGTGCAGGTGCAGGTGCAGGAGGAGGAGGCGCACCGAACAGCGACACAGGCGGCGAACCGCCGGGGTATGTGTCCTGAGCGGCGGTACGCGGCATCGGGCGAACAGTCGCCGTCATGTCCTCGTCCGTCTCCAAGCTGATTTCGCGTTCACTGCCGAATCCCGCGCCATCGTCATATACACTGCGTTTAAGCTCGTCCACCGTATTCACGGGGAGCGGTGCGGCGGCAGCAATGGGCGGTGCTTCAGGGCGAACATCGCTTTCATTCGGAACTACGGGCGGGTTGTCCGCTTTTTTGTCCCCGAACCCTGCAAGCTCTTTCACTGCATTTGTGAAGTTTTCTTTTATTCCCATCATAAGATTTTACTTTCCTTTGCTTATCTCTTCTTTTGCTATGCTGTCAAGCTATCCGCCTACGAAGCGGCAGAGCCGCTTCTGCGGCGGAATCGCTCTTCTCTTGCTTATCTCTTCTTTTGCTATGCTGTCAAGCTATCCGCCTACGAAGCGGCAGAGCCGCTTCTGCGGCGGAATCGCTCTTCTCTTGCTTTGCTCACCACATATGTGGTCTTGTATTATGACACAGGGTCTTAAACTCATACCCTGTGGGGCTTGCTTTGATTAGCTCGATTAAATCGCCGACTACCCATGACGTGAAGTCGGCAGCGTCATGAAAAAGCACGATTGAGCGATTGCCCGCCTCATGGTTCTCGGCAATATCAAGGCGAACTTCACGGCGCATGGTGTCATAAGACGCTCTGCGAACATCGTTGCTGTCTACATTCCAGTCGAAGTAGACAAATCCGCGCCTGTGCATTTCCGCGATTATATCTGCACGAGTCGCCTCGTTATACTCGTTCTTGCTTCCGCCCGGGAAGCGAAAAAAGTCAGACAAAATTCCGGTCTGCTCATAAATCAGATTTCGCGCCTTGTCGAAATCCTCAAGAAAAGCCTCGACGCTTGCGTAAATCTCCCCCAGTGAGTGGCTGTAGCTGTGAACGCCGATTGCGTGCCCTTCGTCGCGAATTTTCTGCATAATCGATGCGGTGGACTCACGGGGGATTACAAAAAACGTAGCGTGGGTGCCTGTGTTGCTCAAATGATTGAGGATAGAATTAGTCATGTGGTTCGGGCCGTCATCAAAAGTGAAATAGACATAATTCGCCTGTTCCGGGGTGTGCCGGATTTCCCAAGGGGCAACTTGTGCGTAGAGTGAGGGGAAGAGCTGCCCGTAATTCCCCGACGGCAGCGGAGGCCACACAAGCTCGGGCGTTGGCGGCTCGGGAGTGGGCTCGTCGGTGATTTCGCCCGAATTATCGGAAGAATCGCCGTCTTTCGTGCCGTCAGGGTTCTGCGAATCGGTCGGGGAAGCGGGCGGGTTGCCGCCGTTCTCATAAGCGGCGATTTGTTCGCGCAGGCTGTTATTCTCGATACTGAGGAAAACGACCATCAGCCCTAAAGCCGAAAGCACCAGTGCGAGAGCAATGACTATTAAGTGTTTGAAGAATTTTATGCTTCCGAAATACAAACTTTTACCCTCCTTCCTTTCAAAAACTCAAAATATCTGATTGACACAAGTATACATTATCTATCATACTATATTTTATCACGTTTGTCAAGGAAAATTTCGATTTTTTGCATTTTTTTCGCAAATTTTTTCAAAAAACAGTGTCAAAAATACCGCGACGGCATATAGTGTAGCATGAAACGTTTCATAAATACTTACAAGGAGGAAAGAACAATGTTTGGTAACAATGGTAACTGCTGCTGGATTATCCTCATTCTGCTCTTCTGCTGCGGCGGATTCGGCGGGAACAACGAATGTGGATGCGGCTGCCGCAGAAACAACGACTGCTGCTGTTAAGCAAAACGAGAGCGACAGTATCGGCGGCTCTGCCGACGAGCGTCGCTTGAGGAATCGAACTGCACAAGAACGACAGCAAAGCTAAGGAATATAACGATGTTTACTTACACAGAAACTGCGGTGGTATAACCACCGCAGTTTCTTGATTTGTAAACGCTATCCCGGCAATTGGCCGCCGCTTCGCGCAAGAGCTAAGCCGTCACTCATTCCCGTAACAATTTCCGCATAGAAGGGGTTGTGAGGTGCTGCTCGTGCAATCAGCCCAAAGCCGTGGGTTGAGATGGGGTGTTGCTCATTTCGTCCGAGTTGGTTCGCGTTATCCCACCAAATCGGTGCCATTCCGCGAGAAACCGCCATGAACACATAATCCCGCGCATGAGTAGCACGCTGAGCAGCCGAAGTATTGTCCACGTTGTTGATGTTGTTCACCGAACCCCACTCGCCGAGAACTACGGGCATATTGAGATTCCCTGCACGTGTCTGAATGCGGTTGAAGTCAGCTTCGAGTGCGCTTTTCCAGCCTGCATACGCTCCCCAACCGTCATGTGCCCAAGAGAAGGGCGAATAGGCGTGGAGTGATAAGGCTAAGCGATTTTCAACTTCGTCTTCGGGTTTCTCGAAAGTGCGCAGAGGGTTCAACGCCGCTGAAGCTGCATAAGTCGGCAGCATGAGCGTTCTCCACTTGTTGTTTCCGCCTGTAGCGCGAACCGTGTCAACAAAAAGCTGATTAAGCTCGTTGATGAACTCACGCTCGTGAGATGTTCCGCCGGTCCACTCTGCGGGGCTGTCGATTGTGCGAGGCTCGTTAAGACCTTCGAAAATCAACCGCTCGCCGAAAGCGGCGAATCTTGTGCTGATTTGCTCCCAGAAACGTCTGTGAACAAGTTCGGTTTGGGCGCGGTCAACAGCATTGATTTGCCCTGCTGTTTCGCTAACATTCCGCGCAGGCCCGCTCGAGTATCGCATGACATAATCGTCATGATGCACGTTGAGGACAACGTACATTCCCTCATCATAAGCCATTTTGACAACTTCATGAACTCTGTCCATGTAAGGCGTCCAAATGGTCCAGTTATTATCGGGGTCCGCGACTCTGTGCCAGGTTACAGGAATACGGATTGTTTCGAAGCCGAGTTCCTTGAGCCGCTTGATTAGCGTGAGGGTCGTCGCGTCGCCGGAGCCCGAGAGCCACATGGTTTCTAAGCGCGTAACGTCCTCACCGATTGCGTAACCTGCCCCGTCCCGTTGCGAGGAAACGCGGTGGTATGAGTCGAAGGTGTTTCCTAAGTTCCAACCCATACCCATAGCCGCGACGATTTCTTTTGCGTCGCGCTGCATATGCTGCGGCGCGTTATTGACATTCTGCTGTGTGCAAGCTGTACAACTGGGGACTGTGCAAGTCGCCGCTACTCCCGTACAAGTCGGGGGTGGTGGTGGAGCAGTCGGGCAGGTGGTACAATTTACAATCGGGCAGGTGTCAGGATTCATTAAGCAGACGGGGGGGGGGTACTCCCGCCACCGGGAGCTTTAATTTGGTTATCGAGTCCGATAATCGAACGGAGAATTTGCAATCCGTCGTTGATATTCGGCATTGTGGGGGCACCTGTGGTAACGATGTTCGAAGCTGCTTTAGAAATGTCTGAGCTTGTAATTTCGTTGTCCAGCCCGATGATTGAACGCAGAATTTGCAATGCGTCGTTGATATTAGCCTTAGTAGCATTGTTCGCTTCCCAAGCCGTACGCGACGCTTGTGTTACCAAGGCACTTGCGCGCCAGAACTCGGGATTAGTGCGGTCGGTGATGTTGGTGTTGCCGCCGGGGGTACTTCTTGCGCCGTTGAAGACAGCAGTTGCTTGAAGTGCCGTTGCTCTTGCTGCGTCAACCTGCTCTTGAGTAGCTGCCGCGTTGTCATTCACTGCTTTCGCCGCTGCGATTGCAGCACGCATAGTGTTCATAACATCAGCAGTCGCCCAGAATGCAGTGGTTACACCTGCACCGTTAGCAGACTCGGTGGTTTGCGCGAGAGCTGCATCCATAGCAGTAATCGCTGTAACCAAGTTAGATTTGTCAACAGTGTCTACTATAGCGGCACCCTCGATGGTGAAAGTAACGCTCATGGAAGTAATCGGTGTGTCCCAAGAAATGTCTTCCCGTGCAGGGTCGTCGCCGTCGGGGTTAGGAATGCGTGTTCCCTGTAAGTTTCTGTGTTCATCATGCCATGAATTCCACAGCGGGAAGAACACGTAACCTTCAGTCGGCCCGAAACCTTGTGCAACAAGGCTGTCGGGATTAACTCTGTTGGGTTTTGCGTTAATAGTACCGTTGATTGTAACGCTGTCAATGCTCATGAACGCGCCTTCACCTTCGCTCCAGTGAGCAGGGGGTTTTTCCAAGTGCCTGAAAGGACGGCAGCCTGAGCAATCTCCGCAACCGCCGCTCGAACCTGTCCCGAGAGGACAGCACTGATACGCCGAGTCAAACTCACCGCCTACAGTCATAATCGCGACTTGTACGAACTGAGTCGCCAATCCTCCGGGAACATTTACACTTACAGTGTGTTGTCCGTCTTGTTCTGCGGGAAGTTGAATGGGCTCGCCTTTAACGACTGACCAAGGGTAGCGAACTACAAGTTGCACCCATCTGCCGCCGCTGTTCGCAGGAGGGGGTGGAGGAGGAGTAACACCGCTGCCGATTCCGCTGACTGTGAACTGTACGGTAATCGCAGTTGTTCCCGCAGGGAATACTGCTGCAGGGTCTTGCGTGTGATTCCAGTCAGGGGCTGTTCCGCCGCCCGCCCAAACTTGGCTGAGCGCGCCTGAAAGCACTAAGCGTTGTGAGGGAGTGTCCCACGCATTCCACAGAGCCATGTTCGAACGCCCTGCAAGAGGGTTATCGCCGCCCGGCCATTGGTGTGAGTAGAAGTCAATTCCTGTGTTGTTTTGCAGAGTAACCGTTCCGCTTGCGCCTGTGAGAGTAACAGAGTTAATCGTTACCATCGCATTAAGATATGCTTCAGGAAGAGCCACAGACGTTCCGACAGCTTCATAGTTGCCGTCGCCGTCAGAACCCGCCCCCGCACTTCTCAGCGCAAGACCAACGAATGTGAGGTTTTCAAGAGTCGTGAGTGCCGCGTTATAAACGCCGTTCCCTGTAACAGATACAGGAGTTCCGCGAAGAACGTTGTATGACCATACTGTTGTTCTTCCTGCAAGTTCAATAGATACTGCAGGTGCGTTGTTCTCGGTGCTTACAACACCCGAACCTTGCCCGGGGTTGCCCGAACCCGGTTGACAAGCCGCATTTTGGCAGTTAGGAACAGAACAAGGGAAAGCGTTCGCACAAGTCGGAGGAGGAGGCGCATCGCCGCCCGCTGAAGTAGTGAAAGTAACTTCAATGATGTGGTTCGGGCCGCTTGCAGCAGGCATCGGGAATGCAAATCCGTGAGGGTCGCCTTCCATGCCTAAGTCCGCGTCCCATTCGAAGAGTTGAACAGAGTTCGAAGTCGAAAGTGCTTGACCTGCACTGTGTGCCGCTTGATTGTTCACGTTACCCGTCGTAAATCCGGGGTAGTGGTATCCGTTCCAGATTTGCGCGCTTACATAGCCCGCAGTCGGGTTAGGTGCTTGACCCGCTTCAGCCGCAAGAGACTGGAGGTCGCCTGTTGCCATAGCAGCGTTCAGCGGAACATTCTGTTCGTTAATCCGCACGCTTGTAATGGTGAGTTGCGGGTAAGGGAATTCTCCCCAAGCTGCAGGAGGACGAGTCGCACCTGTAGTAATCGGCCCTGATTGCCCGAAAGTCATTCCGCGAGAGGCAATCATAAGGTCTACGAGGTTGGTAATCGGCATTGCTGCGCCGCCCCACTCAGGAACGTCTGCCGCAGGGAACGCAAGCGCAACAGAGTAGTTGCCTGTAGAGTTAATGCTTACGGGCAAGCTTGTGTAGTTAGTCCATGTGCTTGCAGAACGCGCCATGAGAACTACATCATGAACGCCGCCCGTAGGCTGTTGCGGAACGCGGCAAGCTGCGTTCTGGCAGTTATCAACGGGGCAAGGGTATGCGTTTCTGCATACGATGTCAATGTTGGTGTCCCCTTGAGTTGTTACATTAAAAGTAACAGTCATAGTCGTAGGAGCAGAACCGAATACGCCCGCGCCTTGTCCTTGCACGTCAGGATTAGCCGCAAGGTTGTCAAAGCTCGAGAATCCTGTCAAGCGTTGGCTCGGAGCATCGAAAGCGTTCCAAATGCCGAAGTACGCATGACCTTCCATTTGAGAGAAGCTCGGGTCTGCGACGTTATTCATGATGAAATAGTCGCTGGCACCCGCCGAAACAGCGATTGAGCTGTTGCCGCCTACAGAGAAGCCTGTAACTTCAATCATCGCGCCGTCGAAGGCAGCAGGGGCCCGTGCAGTTCCCGGAGGCGCCCAGTTGTTGGTGGTGATTCCCGCTGTTTGAATCATAAGGTGAGTCAAAACACGGCTTGCCTGATAATTCGCAGGAACTTGAATAGTCGCCTGTAAGCCCGTTCCGCCCGTCGCGGGAATGGTTACGGTATTACTGATGAGATAGTCAACAGTCAGCGCGAAGTCCGGTGCTGCAGGGTATGCAGGGACTTGCGGGCTCGAGTCATTACCCCAAAGCCAAGGTTCAGCCGATGTGTTGCCTTCCGCGCCAATCAAACGTGCGCGAAGTTGCACATTAAGCCCGTCGCCTGCAGGCGGCGGAGGAGGAGGAGGCGGAGGAGGAGGGTTCGGTCCCGGTCCGGGGCCTGCACCTGCACCACCGACAGTGAAAGTCATAGTAACGCCTGCCGCCGCAGAAGTGGTAATCGCACTTCCTCTGGCGGGGCAGTTAGCGGTATTCGAAGCCGAGCAACAACCCGTAGCTTGATACCATTCGTTACAACCGCCAATCGGGGCGTTTGTTCCGCCTGTCAAATGGCGAGAATCAGCGTGGAAACCGTCCCACAGAGGAACGAATACACGCCCGATGTGAGGTGCCCAAGTCGCCAACAGAGTCTGTTGCGTACCTGCGGCTCTTACGGTGAAGTTAGTCGTGCCGATTGTAATGCTCGACAATTGAACCAACGTGTCGGCAAATGCGGCAGGGGCAGCACCCGCGTCGGTTTGAACGATGCGGACACCGGTAATCGGGAAAGAGCCGATTTGCGCCGCTGTAGCGGCAGGAATAGTCAGCGTTACCGAACCGTCTCCGGCAACTGCAACCGGCGTACCGCGAACAGTACGCTCCGTCCAATAAGACGGCGGTGAGTCATCAATGAACTCGATTTCAAGCGCGACGTTCACAGTGTTCGCCGCAACTTGTACTGTTACCATCGGGATAATGCTGAGCATCATCGTGAACGCGAGTAACAGCGACAGGATTCTTTTCTTTGCCATAAGTATTCTCCTTTACTAATTGAGCTTCCGATTTTTCGAAAGCAGATTTACCTATCTTTTATAATAACATTTATTCGCGGAAATTTCTATAGGCAAAATAACCAATATTAGCACCTCTTTTTTGTTGAACTTGCACAATTGTGAAAAATTTTGGTTAAGATTATGTAAAGTAAATGTAAAGAAAATACATTTCAAAAAAAGATTGACATTTCTGTGAAATTGTGGTATGCTAAAGAATAACTATAATTTTGACGGAGGAAATAATAATGGCGCAAATTGATACCAGACACACGGAGAAGGACTTGCTCATGGCATTGTTAATCGCAAAGCATTTTCCAAAAGATGTGGATTTGCTGATTGCCAAAGCGAGGGCGAAAATGGAAAGAGACGATGTTAAAGAAGTCATGGAAGAGTTTAATTCATATAAGAAAGCGCGGGAAGGAAATTCTTAGGCTATGTTGCAAGTAAAAAACGTGCGTAAAAAATACGGCGACTACTACGCCGTCAAGCAGCTCTCCTTCGCGATTGAGCGGCCGGGGGTGTTCGCGCTTCTCGGAACAAACGGCGCAGGGAAGACAACGGCAATCCGCGTTATTCTCGGAATGCTTGCGAAAGAAAGCGGCGACGTTCTCTGGAACGAGCGTCCCCTTAACGTCGTCAACGAGAACATCGGGTATTTAGCGGAAGAGCGGGGGCTGTACCCAAAATACAACATCATAGAGCAGATGCGGCATTTCGCGCAGCTCAAAGGAATGAGCAGGCAAGCTGCCAACACAGCGATTGACTACTGGTTCGAGAGGCTCGGGCTTGACGAACACCGCGGGAAAACCGCCGACAAGCTGTCGAAGGGAAATCAACAGAAAGTCCAGTTTGCGGCGGCAATGGTGTCCGACCCGGAGCTGTTAGTTCTTGACGAGCCAATGTCGGGATTAGACCCGGTGAACGCGGACTTGTTCAAAAGCATAATCCGCGAACAGATTGCAAAACATAAATATATCATCATGTCGAGCCATCAAATGTCAACAGTGGAAGAGTTCTGTGAGAACATCGTGATTATGAATCGCGGCGACGTAGTTCTGCAAGGCAACCTGAACGAAATCAAGCGGGGCTACGGGCGGGTGAACCTGTCTGTCAAAGCGGACAAGAACATCTTGCCCTTCGCGAAAGAAATCGGGCTTGAGCCGCTGTCCCAGTCGCCTAACGGGATTGACTTCAAGCTTACAAGCGAAGAGTTGGCAGGGGAACTTCTGCGCAAAATAGTCGCGGCGCGAATCGGGCTTGTGAAGTTCGAGCTCCGCGAACCGAGCCTTCATGAGATTTTCGTTGAGAAAATCACAGGGGAAAGCATCATTAAAGGGGGTGAGGACTGTGCGGGGTAAAGCCAAACAAGGGCGCAAGTTAGAAGCTAAGGGCTGGCAGAAAGTCATGTGGTTTACTTTTGTACAGACTGTCAAGGCTAAAACATTCATTACAGGAACCCTTGTAACAATCCTTATTTTCGGGATTATGATTAGCTTAGCTAACTTCCTGCCCGTGATTCTTCGGAGCGAACCGGAGTTAGACGAACACGGCAACGTGATTGAATTCAAAATCCGCCATGTGTTGATTGTCAACGAATCGGGATTAGACGTGGATTTTGACAGCATAGGTATAGAATACGAGCTGATTGAAGCGTCGGCGGATTTGTCGGCTTATTCAAGCAGAGTGACTGAAAGCGATGAAGCGACAGTACTGGCGGTCATAACACGCGCCGAATTCGGCTTCGAAATTGCAGTATCACGCCCGGAAAGCACGGAGTTAATCGGCAGTTCAGATTGTTTCGCGCTAATCGCCAGACTTGAAGGCTTGCTTCGTTCTGCGAACTTAATCAACCTTGGGGTTGAGCCTGATGATGTGCCCTTAGCGAACGCACATATTCATTCCACAGTCAACGTCGGCGGGGAAGACCCGAAAAGCGAAATAGGCGAGGTAATCGCAATGGTACTGATGGCGATTTTCCCGATTATACTGCTTTTGCTTCTTATAATCTACGGCGGAATGACAGCGCAGACAATCGCGACGGAGAAGTCCTCACGAGTCATGGAACTGTTATTGACTTCGATTCAGCCCCTTGCAGTGGTAATCGGCAAAGTATTGGCGTCAGTGCTTGTAGTCATGTCGATTGTTGTGGTTGTTGGCGGCACGACTGCCTTAATTTTCGTCGCGACCGCACCATTCGGAGTAATCGGCGAAATCACCGGGGTGGTTGAAACGGCCGACCCTAATCTGATGGCAGTGGGTGCGGAATTAGACGCGACTCTTGCGGGGTTCAGCGCGTCAAATATTTTCGCGATTGTGGTTATATTCCTGCTGGGATTCTTGTTCTTTTCGCTGATTTCCGCGCTAATCGGCGCGAGTGTCAATAAAATCGAAGATTTGCAGACAGCGTCACAGCCCCTGCAGTTAGTCGCGAGCCTCGGGTTTTATTTGGCGTACATTCCTGCGTTTTTCGGCGGAGACTCGGGGGAAAACGCGGTTTTGCAAGCAATAGTAACTGCGTCGTATTATCTGCCGATTTCGTCGCCGTTCGCGCTTCCCGCCGCGATTTTGACGGGGGAAATCACAGGCGGGCAAATTGCCCTTTCGATTTCGGTGCTTGCCCTGTGTTTGGTGGTATTCGCGATTTTCGTCGCGAAAGTCTACGAGCATTTAATTCTGCACAACGGCGACAGGGTGAAGTTTAAGGATATGATGAGGTTGTTGAAAAATGCAAAAACTACTGCTAATAGTCAACCC
>Ga0123356_10006345_pt1 | contig 11935 bp, 7 predicted proteins | sample TergutEmb28metaG_2_FD_92546 | JGI IMG/M metagenome (GOLD analysis project Ga0123356, IMG submission 92546) | Embiratermes neotenicus P3 segment gut microbial communities from Petit-Saut dam, French Guiana - Emb289 P3 | ecosystem: Host-associated > Arthropoda: Insects > Digestive system > Gut ... | reverse complement strand
TGTACATCCATTTCGCGCACAAGCCGGGGACGATCGGGCGGTTCGCGGCCCACCTCGCGGGGGTCCCGTACGGGCTGTCGTGCCACGCCAAGGACATCTGGACGACCCCGCCCGACGAGCTCGCAACGAAGCTGCGCGACGCCGAGGTGGTCCTGACCTGTACCGCGGCGGGCCAGACCGAGCTCGAGCGACACGCGGGTGGCACCCCGGTCCGGCTCGTCTACCACGGTGTCGACGTCGAGGCGGTCGTGCCACGGGACGCCGCGCCCGGCCCACCGCGGGTGCTGACCGTCGGCCGGCTCGTCGAGAAGAAGGGCCACGACACCCTGATCCGCGCCGCGGGACTGCTCCGCGACCAGGGCGTCGCATTCACGCTGCGAATCGCTGGCGACGGGATGCAGTGGCCACACCTGCAGCGGCTCGTACACGAGCTCGACCTCGCCGGGCACGTGGTCTTCCTGGGACCGCTCAGCACCGCCGAAGTGCAAGCCGAGTATGGCTCCGCGTCGGTGTTTGCGCTCGGGTGCCGGCAGCTGCCAAACGGTGACCGCGATGGTCTGCCAAATGTGCTGCTCGAGGCGATGGTCCAGGGGCTGCCGGTGGTGGCCAGCACCCAGCAGGGAATCGCCGAGGCGGTCGAGCCCGAGCGCACCGGTCTGCTCGTGGGCACCGACAACCCCGCCGCATTCGCCGATGCGCTGCGGCAGCTGCTGACGGATCCGGAACTCGCGCGGCAGCTGGGCACGGGCGGCCAGCTGTCGGTGCGGGAGCGGTTCGACTATCGCATGCTGTTGCCGGCAGTTTCGACCGCGCTCGCTCAGGCGGGTCTGATCCCCGAGCGCGAACCGGCAGCGCCGGATGTCCCTCGCGCCGTTCCGGCTCTGGAAGTCGCGTGAGGCGACTTCTGTATCTGACCGCGGACCCAGGGGTACCGGTGCTCGGGCACAAGGGCGCGTCGGTGCACGTCCGCGAGCTCTGCACCGCGTTCGCGCAGGCTGGGGTCGAGGTGCACATCGCCTCACCACGGATCGCTTCCGAAGGAGACCAGCTTCCGGTGCCGGCAACGCTCCACGGGATTGCCCCCGTGGCACCGAAGGACCACGTTCCCCGGACGCTCCGCGACGCCGTACAGGCTCAGGCGCGCACGGTCACCGCTCTCTGCGCCCGGCTCGGCATTGGCGCGATCTTCGAGCGCTTCTCGCTGTTCAGCGCCGCCGGAGTGCGGGCCGCAGCGGAGCTTGGCCTACGGCACCTGCTCGAGGTGAACGCCCCGCTGCGCGACGAGGCCGCCCGGTTTCGAACCCTCCCGCACCGAGAGCTGGCGGCGTCGCTCGAGACCGAGGTGATGGCGGGCACCGACCGGGTGCTGGCCGTCTCGGAGCCTCTGGCTCGGACGCTCGCGGCCGACGGCGTCGACCGGGCCAGAATCGAGGTCCTGCCGAATGGCGTGGCGGCAGAGCGCTTTGCGCCGTCACGGCGCGACCCGGGGCGGTTCGTGGTCGGCTTCGCAGGCAGCATGAAGCCGTGGCACGGGATCGAGACGCTCGTCGAGGCGGTCTCGCGGGTGCCGGCGGTGCATCTGGAGGTGGCGGGTCATGGACCGCAGGATCCGCTGTTCGAGCGCCTGCCGGCCGAACGAGTCACGCGCTTCGGGGTGTTGCCCCATACCCGGGTTATGGAACTGATGGCAGCTTGGGATGTCGGCGTGGCGCCATACGCGCCCGTCGACGGTTTCTGGTTCTCGCCCCTGAAGGTGCTCGAGTACATGGCCGCCGGAGCATGTCCGGTCGCTTCCGATCTGGGCGACGCAGCCGAGGTGCTGGGACACGGCCGGCGCGGCGTGCTGGTTCCGCCCGGTGATGCCGAGGCGCTCGCGGAGGCGCTCGCGCGGCTCGCGGCTGATCGCGAGCGCGCATGGTTGCTGGGCAACCGTGCCCGCGCCTGGGTCGCCGCCCACCGGTCGTGGTCGGCCAACGCGAGCCGGGCGCTCACGCTGATCGACACCCGGCGGATCCCGGAGGCGGCATGACGCCCGGGAGGCGCCGCGCACTGCGACACCGCGCACTGCGAGAGGAAGATCTTGAGGAAGCGCCCCGCCTCGAGCGTGTCCAGCATGTGGCGGGCGCGTTCAGAGGAGACATCCGGCGCCGCCGCGGCAAGCTCGCCGGCGGAGTCGCGTTCTCGTTTCTGTACGCGCTCACGCGCGTCGTCGAGCCGCTGCCCTTGAAGGTGGTCTTCGACCAGGTCCTCTTCCACAAACCGGCGCGGGGGATCCTGGCAAAGCCGTTCACCGTGTTCGGCACCTCGCCGACCGATCTGCTGATCATGGCCGCGATCGTGCTGGCGCTGAACGGCCTGGTGCGCGGCGTCGCGTACTTCTACGAGGACTACCTGCTGTCGAGCGCCGCCCAGGAGATCGTGTACGGGATCCGCCGGCGCCTCTACCGGCATCTGCATGTGCTCCCGCTCAGCTTCCACCAGCGGCGGCGCACCGGGGACCTGCTGGTGCGGCTGAGCGCCGACATCATCATGCTCCGCGACGTCCTGATCGACTTCATCGTCAACCTGTTCTCGGGCGCGGTGATGGTCGTGCTGATGCTGGGGATCATGGTCGCGGTCGATCCTTTGCTGACGGCCGTTTCGGTCGCGGTGATGCCGATGATCGTCGGGCTGTCCTGGGCGTACGGGCACCGGATCCGCGCCAACGCGAACAAGCAGCGCAAGCGCGAGGGGCAGGTCGCGGCCGTCATGCACGAGGCGCTGGCCGCGATGTCGGTGGTCCAGTTGCACGGTGCCGGCGGACGCGAGCAGGAGCGCTTTCAGGAGATCAATCGCCAGAGCCTGAAGAAGGGCGTGAAGGGGGCTCGGCTGGAGGCGAAGATGAACCGCTCGGTCGAGCTTGCGCTGTCGGGTGGAACGGTCGTGATCCTGTGGGTCGGCACGCTGCGAGCGCTGCACGGGCACCTCACCCCCGGCGATCTGGTGGTGTTCATCTCGTACGTGCGGGCGGCCTACAGGCCACTGCGGCGAACCTCGAAGAGCGTCGCCCGCTCCGCCAAGGCGCTGGCCGCCGCCGAGCGGATCGTCGAGATCCTCGAAACCAAGCCAGAGCTGACCGACCGTCCCGACGCCGGGCCGGCACCCGCGCTGCGCGGCGAGATCACCTTCGACGGGGTCAGCTTCGGCTATGACCGCGACCGCGAGGTCCTTCACCGGCTGTCGTTCACGGTCGCGGCCGGCAGCCGGGTGGCGATCGTCGGTCGAACCGGCAGCGGCAAGTCGACGCTGCTCAGCCTCGTCCCCCGCCTGTTCGACCCCGTCAAGGGGCGAGTCCTCGTCGACGGCCATGACGTCCGGGAGTACACGCTCGAGTCGCTGCGGGGACAGGTGTCGCTCGTACAGCAGGAGCCGCTCCTGTTCGGGCTGTCGGTCGCGGAGAACATCAGGTATGGCTGTCCGGATGCCAGTGACGAAGAGGTCCGGGCGGCGGCCCGGGCGGCCGGCATGGACGACTTCGTCGAGCAGCTGCCAGACGGTTATGACACGGTCCTGGCCGAGCGCGGGGCGTCGCTGTCGGGTGGTCAGCGCCAGCGGGTGACGATCGCCAGAGCACTGGTGCGCAAGAGCCCGATGCTCGTGCTCGACGAGCCGACCAGCGGGCTCGACGCCAGCACTGAGCGCGGGATCCTCGGCGCCCTGCGAGCGCTGATGAGCAGCACCACCACGCTGTTGGCGACTCACAACATGGATCTGGTGCGAGAGGCCGACGAGATCGTCGTTCTTGACCGCGGCCGCATCGCCGACCGCGGCAGCTACCGGCAGCTGATCGAGCGCTCGCCCGCGTTCCGGCAGCTCGTGGCGCGGCACGATGGTCCCGCGACGCCGGCGGCGCGTCCCCGGGTCCGAAGGGCCGGCTCAGCGGGCGGCGATGGGGCGCGTGCGCTGTTCTACTCCCACAATGGGGTCGGGGTCGGGCACCTGCAGCGTCAGCTCGACCTCGCCTCGGCGTTCAAGAGCCGCCATCCTGACGCCGCCGTGATGATCGCGACCGGGTCGCACGCGGCGGGCCTGTTCGCGATTCCGTCCGGCATCGACTACATCAAGCTGCCGTCGATCAGCATGATCGATCGCTACGAGCACTGGGAGCCGCGCGATCTGCCGATCCCGCGCGAGCACGTGGTCAGGCTGCGCAGCCAGTTGCTGGAGCAGGTTGTCGACGATTTCGCCCCAGACCTGCTGGTCGCCGACTTCATGCCCGCCGGGCCGTACGGAGAACTGCTTCCGGCCCTCGAGGCGCTCGAGGCCCGCGGCGGGGTTGCGATCGCCGGCTTCAGGGACGTGATCGACGATCCGGCGTTCGTGTGCGAGCTGTGGGATCGGACCGGCGTCTACGACGTGCTGCGGTCCCACTACCGCAGCATCTGCGTCTACGGCGATCCCGCGATGGTCGAGTTCCGATCCGCATACGGCCTCGACAGTGAGCTCGCCGCCAGGATGCGGTACACGGGCTACCTCGGCCGCAGGCCACCGAACGCCACCGACACCCCGTTCTACCAGCGCCCGCTGGTCCTCGCCAACGGCGGTGGTGGCGTCGACGGCCTCACCCTCCTACAGGCGTTCGTCGGCGCCGCCGAACGCCTGCGACCGAGGCACGGCGGCACGTGGCTGATGGTGACCGGCCCCCTGATGGACCAGGACACGCACGACCGGCTTGCGCGCGCCGGCGAAGCCGCAGGAGTCACCGTACGCCGGGTCGTGCCCGAACTCCGCGCCCATGTCGCGCTCGCGGACTGCGTTGTCAGCATGGCCGGCTACAACACATGCTGCGACCTGATGACCTTCAGACGGCCAAACGTGCTGATCCCGCGCAGTGGACCGAGCCACGAGCAGCGCATCCGCACCGACCGCCTCCGGCAGTGGAACATCGCCCGAGTCGTGCAGGGCGACGACGCGACGCCCGCTCGGCTTGCGGGCGAGGTCGAGGCGGCGCTCGATGAAGACGAACCCCCCGCGGCGCCGGTCTCGATGGCGGGGCTGGACAGGGCGATCGACGTGTTCGACGCCGCGATGGCCGCAAGCCACGCGGCTGCCTGAGCGCTCACCGGGTGGTCATTCGCTCAGGACCGGCTCAGCCTGGTCCGCGCGAAAGCGAGCCACCACGTCGCGGCGCTCCTGCAGGTCGAAGTAGTAGAGCGTGAGCGCGATCGCCGCGTACGGGACGACCAGCGCGTAGATGATCGCGCCGATCGTGTTGATGAAGACCAGCGAGCGGGCGGTGAACAGCAGGATCAGTACGCCGATCAACGGGCCGGACAGGATCGCGATGACATTGACGAGAGCGGTGATCCCGAATGTTCGCCACCAATGCCGGCGGGTCAGCCCGCCACTGGCGTGCAGCGAGCCGATCGTGGTCTCGTCCTCGAGCACGCACGCCTGAGCGAACAACGACGTGCGGATGTAGTAGTAGATCGCGAACGGGATCCCGATCACGATGAGAACGAGCACGGCCATGATCACAAACTGGACACCGGTGGCAGCCCCGAGCGACCGAGCGTTTTTGCCGGCGAGCTTATATGCGGCGAGCGCGTTGACCTGCCGGCCGGCGTCGAGCTCGTTCAGCGCCACGGCCGCTGCGCCGGTGACGGCGGCGGCCGCGAATGCGCCGCCGATGTCTCCGACGAACAGAGCCACGAAGGCGGTGAGCCCTCCCTTCTGGCCGTCCAGGTTGACGAACCCGGCCAGACCGGTGCGGTGGAACAGAAGCCACTGAACCGCGCCGGCAAGCAACGACACGGGGACGAAGACCGCCCCGATGCCGATGAACGTCAACGAGTTGGTCCGATACAGACGGCCCGCCGCTCGGAGAATCTGGCCGCCTCCGCGCGAGTGCCGGATCGGTCGCGGGTCGGGTGGCCTCCACCGGGTCCGGCGAGCCGTGCCGACCCCGACCACCAGGACCAGTGCGACGAGCGCAAAGAACGGGATCGGGTGGATCAGCCCCCAGTTCAGCACCACGGCGGAATGGTCCACCGCCCCGCAGAAGAAGCTCGTCACGCTCAGGCCGATCAGCTGTCCTCCCGGCACCGTCACGCTGCTGCTGCGGAGTTCGTCGGCCCAGGTGATCGGATGCACCCACACCTGTCGCGCGGCGTTGGCCGGCCCCAGCGGGCCGTTGTTGATCCCGGGCTGCTTCTGGCCCCAGCGGCCCTGGAAGTTCAGCCACGCGAACCGCGAGCCGGACGGAACCGGCGTGTCCGGCACGACCATCGTCTGCAGCGAGACCGGTTCGCTCGCACTCCTGGTGTCCTCGCAGCCGAAGATCGCGCCGCCCCCCTTGCCCAGATAGAGCTTGCGCTGGAAGTAGGCGGCGTGGGAGCCCGTCGCGACATACGCCATCGGGTGCGTGCCGTCCTTGGTCAGTTTCGGATCGTCCTGCCAGGCTGCTTTCTCCCCGCCCGCATGTTGGGCGAGGTCGACCTGGTAGGGACCGGTCCTGAGCGCCTGCGCCGGGGTGGCGGCGTCGAAGTCGACCTGGGCCATCTCCCAGTCGCCCTCGTGCTTGTTGGTGAAGTCGTTGTAGGTGTAGAAGAACCAGTACTGCACCGCCAGCTTTCCGGGGTGCTCGGAGTCCGTCGTGACGTGCGCGTAGACGGTCGGTTTGCGGTCGCCAAACCAGCGCTTGAACTGCTTCTCGTAGAAGCAGCCGGGCCTGAGCACATTCCCCCCGAGGTCGATGTAGTCACCGGCCGGGGCACCTGATAGTTGCCTGGCGGTTGGCCCTCGTTCGACGACCTTCCGCTGCGCGTTGCGCAGTACCACCTCGGGATTCCCGAGCAGAATGTCGACGGTGGTCGGGCGATATGGCTCACCGGGCCCGCAGAGCTTGTGCTGAGGTTCCACGGCGATCACCGGCGAGTACCGGTCGGCGAGCCTGGCGGCCGCGCTCGTGTCGGCGGCCGCTCGCGCCGAGAGGCCGAGCAGCACGCACACGGCGAGGGCGCCGGCCAGTGCCGGCCGACCACGCAAGCTGACTAGTCTCGGGCTGGCGAACATAGGCTGGCACGACCTCCCGGGCGCCGCTCGCGCTCGACATCGGCGACGCTCGTTGACGTGAGACTACGCGAACGCCCAGATGCTGGCTGATCGACCGGATTACGGCTTCCGGACGCACCGCGTAGTCTCTGGCCCGGATCGATGCGGCTGCACACCGACATACCGACGCGAGCCCAGGTGAGCCGGCTGCTGGCCAGTCGCGACCCCGCGAGCGTGTCGATCTACATGGCCACGGACCCGGTTGCCGTCACCGACGCTGAGCGGATCGAGTTCGACAACCTCGCGGCCGACGCGATCCGGCAGCTGGATGAGGCGGGTATCCCCAAGCGGGATGTCAAGGCACTCGAGGAGGAGATCGGGGACCTGGTCGCGGATGAGGACTTCTGGCGCTACCAGGCGCGCAGCGTCGCGATCTTTGCGACGCCCGAGGGCCTGACCACGTTCCGGTTGCCGAACCGCCTGGTCAGCACGGTGGTCGTGTCCGACCGGTTTCATCTCAAGCCGCTGCTGCGAACCGTGACCTTCCCGCAGGTCGCGCTCGTACTCGCGCTGGCGCAGGGCTCGGTGCGTCTGATCGAAGTTTCAGCCGACACCGAGCCCGCGGAGGTCGCCGTGCCCGACATGCCGGAGGATGCCGCCAGCGCGGCCGGTCGCTCCTCGCTCGCGGACCGGTCACCGGTACGGCGAATCCAGGGCTCCGAGGGACGCAAGCTGCGCCTGCGGCAGTACGCGCGGCAAATCGATCAGGCGCTACGGCCGTTTGTGGGCGGCATCGGAGTGCCGCTGATCCTGGCCGCCACGGAGCCGCTGGACAGCATCTTCAGGTCGGTCAACTCATACCCGCAGCTGGTCGCGACGACGATCACGGGTAATCCCGAACAGACTCCCGATGCGGAGCTGGCGGCGAGCGCACGCAAGGTCCTCGACGACCTGTACGCGCAGGAGCTGAGCGAGGTACGCGAGCTGCTCGAGCTCCGGCTGAGCGAGGGCCGAGCGCTGCTCGACGTTGGAGACGTGGCGCGCGCAGCCACATTTGGAGCGGTCGACACGGTGCTGGTCGATATCGACGAGGTCGTGCCCGGCACGATCGACGAGCAGACCGGCGCCGTCACCCTGGCGCCCGACGGCCCGGACAGCTACGGGGTGGTCGACGAAATCGCCCGCCGTGCCTGGCTCGCCGGCGGGCGGGTGCTGGCCGTTCGCCGGGACGAGATCCCGGAGCAGGGCTCCGTCGCCGCGATCCTGCGCTACCCGATCTAGCCGCGCGCGCCGGGTTCCCGCCGGATCGAGGCGACGCCGTGGACCGCCGCTGGCCCCGCTAGGCCAGCGGCGGGATCGACACGCTGCTGGTCGGGTCTGTTCGTGGCGTGGCGGTCGGCGAACGCCCAGACGCAGTCGATCAGTTTCTGCGGGGTCTCGATCTGGGGCAGGTGGCCGGTTTCGGTCAGCAGTTCGTATTCGGCGCCGGGTATCGACTGAGCGTATGCACGGCCGTAGGCCGGATCGGCGATGCGGTCGGCCTCGCCCCAGACCACGAGCGTCGGGGCGGTGACGTTGGCCAGCCTCGCCGCGAGCCCGGCGTCGGTCATCGTCTGCCCGCCGTAGACGGCGAGTGTCGCTCGGTTGCCCGCCATCGCCTGCTGTGCTTCAGGCGGCAGGGCGCTCAGGTCGACGCCATATCGCTCGGGGTCGTAGTAGCTGCGCCCGGCAACCTCGGCCGGGGTCAGGGAGAAGAAGTCGGCGACCGGGTGGCCCGGAACCTCCAGGCCGACGGCGTCGACGATCACGTAGCTGCTGACCCATGGAGAACCGATGGTCGCCAGTTCAGCGGCAATCCAGCCCCCGATCGAGTTGCCGACCACGGTGACGTCGCTGAGTTCGAGCTCGTCGAGCAGGGCGGCGTAGAGCCGCGCGAGGCCGGGAATGTCGGCCAGTGCGTCGGGCCGTGGCGTGCCGTTGAATCCCGGGTGGGTCGGCGTGATCACGCGCGCGTGAACGCCCTCATCGGCCGCAAACTGCTCGCCGAACCCGCTGACGGTGAGCGGGCCCCCGCCACCGTGCAGCAGCAGGAATGGATGGCCTGCGCCGATGTCGGTGATCGTGACCTCGACGGTCCCTGCGTCGGGAAGGGCGACTTTGACGGTGGTGGTGGTGCTGGTGCTGGTCATGCGGGGGCAGGCGTCTCCTTGAAGTAGCGGTCGCTGTCGATGTCGGCGATCAAACCCGAGTGGGTGTGCCCGATGGCCAGGGTCGCGCGGGTGCGACGATCGATGATCTCGCCGACACGGTCGATCGCCCAGGCCCATGGCCCCGAGATTGCGAGCGGAGTAGTCCTACTCAGGGGTCGGGCCAGCCCGACCCTGCAGGCGGGGACAGCCGGACGCGTTGCGTAGGCTGTGGGTGATGTCAGAGCACCGCCTGCTCGTCGACCGCTTTCACGAGGCGTTCAACGCCCGCCGTTTCGAAGATCTGGGCGAGTTGTTCGACGAGGACGTCCTGATGGTGATCGAGGGAACGACGCTCCGGGGTCGGACCGCGGCGCTGGACTACCTGGCGGGCGTCGTGCGCCAGATACCGGGGATGCGGGTTGAGCTCGAAGGGGTCGTGGCCGACAGCGGCGACACGATCGTGTGCCTGACGCGGTCGATGAACACCTCACCTGCAGACGCGGAGGACGCCGCGGATGGCGTCGGGCCGGCGTTTACCACCAGTTACCTCGTCGTGCGCCGCATCGCTGCCGGCCGGATAGTCGAGTACCGCCACTACCTCCACTCCGCGTCGGGAGACGAGGGGTCCGGGGGTACCCCAGCGCGTCTGAGCTCGATCCACCGGCTGGTCAGCGAGCAGGCGGCGTTGCGACGGGTGGCGACGCTGGTGGCGCGCGGGGCCGCGCAGGCCGAGGTGTTCGACGCGGTCGTCTCGGAGACGGCGAAGCTGTTCGGACAGGAAACGTGGCTCGTGCGCTACGGGGCCGACGACAGCGCGACGATCACCGCCCAGCACGGCGGCGATCGCGCGCGCGAGCTCACGGGCGTCACGCTGCTGCAAGGCGTCGAGTGGGCGGGCCGATTGGCGCGGCCGACTCGTGTCGACGACTGCGCTGGGGCGACCGGCTTCGGCTCGCAGCTCGCGCAGCAGTTGGGAGTGGTGGCGTGCGCCGCGGCGCCGCTGAGCGTGCAGCGAACCCCCTGGGGTGCGCTGGTGCTGGTCAGCCGCGGTCCGCGGCTGGCGGTGGGGATCGAGGACCGACTGGCGCAGTTCGCGGACCTCGCTGCCACCGCGATCGCCAACGCCCAGTCGCGCGCGGAGCTGCAGTCCCTGGCCGACGAGCAGGCGGCGCTGCGCCGGGTTGCGGAGCTGGTCGCGCGGGGCGCGCCCACTCAACAGGTGTTCGACCGGGTCACGGCCGATGCGGCCCAGGTATTGGACGGGAGCGCGACCGTGCTGATGCGCTACGAGCCATCGGGCGCGGAGGCGCAGATCGTGGCGCAGTGGCCCAGCCCGAACATGGAGGCTCGTTGGCCGGCCGGGATCGTGCCGAACGGGACGCGGATCCCCGTTACCGGGGATATCGGTATCGCGCGGGTGTGGCGCACCGGCCGCCCGGCGCAGATCGATGATTTCCGCGGTGTCGCGGGCGCCGAGGTGATTCCCCACCTGGTTGACGGTGCCGCGGCGGCGCTGGCGCCGATCGTGGTAGAGGGCCGACTGTGGGGCGTGCTGATCACGGGCAGTCCGACCGCGCCATTGCCTGCCGGCGCGGGCCGGCGCCTGGTGCGGTTTTGCGAGCTGGTCGCGGTGGCGATCGCCAACGCCGAGACTCGCGCCGAGCTGACCGCCTCGCGGGCGCGGATCGTGGCCAGTGCCGACGAGGCCCGGCGCCGCCTGGCGCGCGATGTGCACGATGGCGCACAGCAGCGCCTCGTTCACACCCTGATCGCGCTCAAGCAGGCCCGGGGTGAGCTGCAGGGCGCGGACCCCGCGGTGGCAAGGCTGCTGGACGAGTCGCTGGCTCAGGCCGAGTCCGCCAACGCTCAGTTGCGCGAGCTCACAAACGGGATCCTGCCGGCGGCGCTGGCCCACGGGGGACTGCGCGCCGGACTGGAGCCGCTGCTTCGACACGCCCCGCTCCCGGTCGAGGCGGAGGTGCTCCGCGAGCGGCTGCCCGAGCCGGTCGAGACGACCGGCTACTTCGTGATCGCCGAAGCGGTGACCAACGTCATCAAGCACGCCGGCGCCAGCCGCGCACACGTCCGGGCACTCAGGACCGAAGACCGGCTGGAAATCGAGGTCTCAGACGATGGTCGGGGCGGCGCGGACCCGGCTGCCGGCTCGGGATTGATCGGGCTGATCGACCGGGTCGACGCGGCCGGGGGCAGCATGTCGATCAGCAGCCCGCCGGGCGGGGGCACGACACTCACGGTCACCTTGCCGATCGAGGCGTCCGGACTGCATGCCCGGCATGATCAGTCGCCGGGGCAGGCCGACCACAGACGTGCGTCGAGCTATCCATACCCCGCCGGCCGGACGACGGTGCCAGGATCAGCCGATGACCCTCTCGGTCCTGCTGGTCGACGATGACGACGCGTTTCGATCGCTCGCCGTCGGGATGCTCGGCGCCGCGGTGGTGGCGAGCGAGATCGCTCAGCTCGCCGGAGGGCCACGCGTGGTGCTGATCTCGGGAGACGCCGATGCCGCCGCACGGCGCGCCGGCGCGATGGGGTTCGTCGCCAAGGAAGAGTTCGAAGGCACGCGCCTGCGCAGGCTGCTGGACGGATCATGAGAGAGCGCGACAACGGCGCCGACGCTGGCTGTTTGCGGGTGCTGGTCGCCGAGGACGACGTCCTGCTGCGGGAGGGCATCGCCCGATTGTTGACCGATG
>Ga0123356_10006344_pt1 | contig 11936 bp, 14 predicted proteins | sample TergutEmb28metaG_2_FD_92546 | JGI IMG/M metagenome (GOLD analysis project Ga0123356, IMG submission 92546) | Embiratermes neotenicus P3 segment gut microbial communities from Petit-Saut dam, French Guiana - Emb289 P3 | ecosystem: Host-associated > Arthropoda: Insects > Digestive system > Gut ... | reverse complement strand
GCGGCCTGCCCCCGGACGATACCCGCCGCTGGGCATGAACCTCACCTCATTTGATTTTGATTTCGCCTTTGATTTTTTGATTTTTGATTATTGAAAAATTCACGCGACAGGCCACGCGCGTTGAAACCATTGTGTCGCCTAGGTTTCCGAACCGCCCCTGGTTATGAGATCATATCGGATTGCCAGATTCACCCGTCCAAAAGATGTGCCAATTCGCCCGCAGTGTGATAAAATAAAAGGAGAAGGGCAGCTATCTCAATTGGTCAAAGGAGTGAGATGTCATGGAACGGGGCAAAAAGTCCTCAAACCTTAACCGCATTGTGAAAAAGCTGGACGGCCATTAAAAATAATCACCGCGCTTGGCGTGGAGCCTGGAATGACACTCGGAACACAGAGCCTGGAGATTGCCCCAGTCGTTAGTCCCCCCATCCGTCAGCTTCACCTTGTGGTGGACAATGACGGCGGGGGTGAGCCTGCCTTCGCCCCGGCACACCTCGCACAACGGATGGGCCGCGATAAAGGCCGCGCGTATCCGCTTCCATGGCTTACCGTAATGCTTGTCGCGTTCCCTGTCCCGACCGTAACGGTTGTAGCGTGCGGCCTCGGCCTTCGCGTGCGTGGGGCAGTACCGGGCGTTCACCAGGTTCGGGCATCCGTGGTGGGCACAGGGCTTCCGGGCTTTGTGGGGCATGTCGTTACCTCCGCGCAAGAAGAAAGCCCCCGGCGCTTTGCGCCAGAGGCCTTCTTGGATAGTATCTTACGAGTGTAATACTATCACAGGATCGTACTCTCATTCCACCACATTTACTCTCATCTTTTTGCCCCGACAGCTTTGAGAGCGTCATCATGGAGCCTGAACATGTGCTGCGAACTGTACGTCATCTGCACGGCGATCTCCTCCCAGCGCATGAAGCAGAGGTACCGAAGCTCCAGCAATGTCTGATGCTCCAGGTTGTCAACCTGTTTGATGGCGGTAGAGATTTCGCGCTTCAGGTCAACAAGGGTGTCGATGTCCGTGTTGATCTCGGTCTCAAGGTCAACCATCTTGGTGATGATGTCCTGCATGCGGGTGACGTTGGAGGCGCCGCTTACTTTGGTGTCCGACAGGGTCGACGTGGCCTTTTCGGCGAGGGAGCGGAGCGATCTCACCTGTTCGAGCTTGCTGTTGATCCGCTGGTCAATGCGGTGCGCCTGAGACAGGTACTCCTTTGTGGTCATTATGCTTCGCCCCTTTCCACGGGTTCGCCGCACGCGCAGCCCTTCCAGGTGATCCAAGGCAGCCTCTCGCCTTTTCGGGTGATGTTCAGCAGCGCCTTGTAATACTCGCTGTTTCGGTTGCCGCACTCAAATGCCGGGCTTTGGCGCGAACCGGCGTTTAGGTCGCGCCGTGCAAACCGGCACTGCGCGCACCTGATATGTTTAGCCATATGGGGAACCTCCTGTTCAAGCGTGAAGTTTTTGGAAAATCTCCTTGACTTCCCCGACGCTTATCACTTTGAAGGCTTGGCCCTTTGCGGCTTGAATTCTTTGCAATGTTGATTCTTGAAGCTTTGTCAGCTTACCGGACGGGGTCTTGACTTCCAGCCCCACGAACCTGCCGCGGTAACAGCAGATGATGTCCGGTAACCCGGCCGTCCCATGCGGCCCACCGTGTTCCTTCCAGGCGAAGCAGTGGGGAACGGTCTTGAGATACCTCATGATTTGGGCGACGATCTGTTTTTCGAGCATACTTTGCATCGCGGTAAACCGGGTAACCAAGTAGATTTCCCTCTATATATATTTTCTCATTTTTTATGCTCATTCTCCCCTCTGGTTCATAGCGCAAGGAATAGGGAAATCTGGGTTACGCGGGTTACCGTCACTCCTTCCCGCCTTCCACGAAGGCAATGCCGCGCCACACTTTGCGGCTGGACACCTTGTCTTGCCCACGGCGCACGTCGGGGAAGCTGCCCTCGATTTCCTTGTTGAAGTTGGTTTGTGACTGTGCCCGCAGCCCGTTTGTGGCGCAGTAATCCTTATACCGCGTGTACAGTTCCTCACGTGCGATCCAGCCTTCGCCGACCTCGCACATCTCGTCCGCGAACGTCAAAACCGAGTTGCTTTCGATCCGGTACCGGGTTACCTCGGCCCGCGTGCGCAGGGTCTCGGTGAACAAGTAACTGTTGCCGATCAGCCGGCGCAGCCCCTCCAGCGCCCAGATCAGGATGCCGTCGCGCTCGGCGGCGACGCGCTCCCGCAGGTTCGGATCGCGCCTTTCGGGCGGCACGGACTTATCGAAGCGGATGATGATGAGCCGCCGGTAGAAGCCGTCACTCCTGTCGGAGTAGTTCTTGGGGATGTCGTTGCATGAGAACAGAAGCCGCGCGTAGGGCCGGAAGTTGAAGGGGTCTTTGTTCTTCCGCTCGGCGGTCACGTAGTCCTCGCCGGTGAGCGACTTGAACATGCCGCCGTCGTCGATGGATTTGGATGGCAGGTCGGCAAAGATATTGGCCAGCTTGCCGAACAGCTCCGCCTTGTTGAAACGGTCGCCGAGGCTCTGCCAGGGGATATTGGACACATTGTCGCTACCCAACAACACTTCCTGGGCGATGGACAGCAAGGTACTCTTCCCCGCGTTGGGCGCGCCGACAAACACGAAGGATTTCTGCGCCTTGTTCACGGGGATCAACAGATAACCGAATATCTCCTGGAGCAGGAAAACCTCATCCTCGGGCAGAATTCCTGAAAGGAATTCCAGGAACTGCGGGCATTGCGCCGATGGGTCATAATCGGCGCTTATTTGTACAGTGCTGTAGTAATCGGCGGTATGCGCTTTGAAGCTGCCGTCCATCACGTTGTATAGCCCGTTGCGCACATTGACGATGAACGGGTTGGCGTTGATCTCCCGCACATTTTTGAGGATGCGCATCCGCCACAGGTTCGCAGTGTCGTTGACTTCGGCGCTTTTCTCATGCCTCATGATCATGAACTGCCGGATAGCGTTCTGTGCCCAGATGTCCTCGCGCATCACATATACGCCGTTTTCGTAGAAGTAGTAGCAGCCGGCGCCGTAGAAAGCGGCCACGTTCTTGGACATGTGATCGGCGAGGATGCCCGGTAGGAAGCGCAGCCCGCCGCGCTCGGTGAGCTCGTACCAGTCGGGCAGCTCGGCGCCCTCGGTCTCGCGCCTGGTCTCCTTGCTGGAGGCGTACTTTTTCCACGCTTCGCGGTGAAGCTGAACCAAGGGTCGGAGGTCGCCGGCCTTGAGCCGGAACCGCTCCTTGATGTCGTGATTGATGAGTGTCTCCGCGATAACCGGCTCCACGTTGTACAGGTACTCCAATACGAACTCCCGTAATAGCTGAACGTTTTCAAGCTGGGATGCCTGAATCTCGATGCCCCGCAAGCATGCGACCAGTTCATCCGGGGACAGCGCCTTGTAGCATAGGGCCGCCGGCGCTTTGCAGCCGCACGATCCTTCCTCCAGCTTTGGGCATTTGTACCCCATCTCAGCGATCTTGGCGCAGGTCATGGGCTTGGTGCCGCTATTCAGGAAATGGGCGATTTTGCCCTCGGTTTCGCTGTGGCTGTACTTGGGGTAACCCTTGGACAGGGCATGAATCTCCTTGCTTCCGTCCTCAAAGACGGCGAGGTTGCTGATCATGGCGTACCAGAGGTTCTCGGGCAGGGCAGCGGCATTCTCCCGGCAGTACCGAATGAAGTCGCAGCGGTCACCGACCAGTGTCAGCCCCTTCCGAGAGCCTTTTTGCGCGGGAGCGGAAGCCGGAGTATCCTCGGCCACACGCGGGAGGACGGCTTCCAGCTGGGTTTGCGTGTACCGAAGCTCCGGCGCGAACTTGATACACTCCACCATGACCGGATCGCCCTTACAGTGATTGAACCCCGGCAGGCGCAGTACCCGGCTCTCGTTGACGCAGGCGGGATCGCCATCGAACTGGGCAATCAACCGTTTTTGCATGGTGCGGAATTCCGCAACCTTCACGTCGGCAACCAGCCAGTAGGCGTGAACCGACTTCGCGGTCTTGACCATCAGGGACGGCGGGAGCTTGAACGCCTCCAGCCGGACGATCTGCTCCTCGATTGACAGGCTGTCGTTCTCCACGAACACGGCGTTGACGCGGCTGATGTCCTCGTCCCGCCCGCCGCCGGAGTTGACCACGAAGAAGATGCCGCGCCCTTGTTCGTTGTGTTTACGCAGCGTGTCGGTCAGGCTGCTGATCCGGCCCATCTCGCATTCCAGCTTCTGGCCCTTGAAGGTGGCGCGCTTCTTGTCATCGAAGACGCGTAGATGCACGGTCTCGCCACTGTCGAAGAGGGGGCGGAGAAACTCGTCAAAAGGAATGTTCATGCTGATATCACCTCACAGTCGGAATCGAAAAACCGGATGGGGATACGCTTTTTGCGGGCCTTGTCCAATTCACGCTTCATGCCTTCCGAGTAATAGTGGCCAAAGCACCAGAGCTCATCGCATTTGCATAAAAGGATGAGCGCGAACCACAGGCCGTCTTTTCGCTGGGCAGGGTCGGAATCGTCCAGAAACTGTGGGTAGTGAAGGTGAGGCGCGAGGGGTATCGCGCCTTGTCTCACCGCGAACTTGCAGAAGTGACGTGCCTTTTCGATATTTCTCACCACGTCCCCAGCGAAGGGAGAACAGATGTAGACCAACGGGCGATATGGCCGGGCTTTTCGCTTTTCTTCACGCGCCCAATTGGTTAATGCTTCATAAGCAGTCGGGTCATGATATCCTTCGGTGTTGAGCCTACTGACACTCACCGGCCTTCCACCTCCACTTCCTTCATTTCGCCGAACCGTGCGCCGGTGGCGGCTTCGGCGATGATAGGTATGTCGAATTCGGGGAACGGCTGTGCCTCCATGCAGCCCTTGATGAAGCGGATCGCCTCGCTGGTTTTGTCAACCGGTACTTCGAATAGGATTTCATCGTGAATCTGCAGGAGCGGACGGAGCCACGGACGGGCAGGCAAGCCCGCGATGATCCGGCCCAGGGCCAGCTTGAAGATGTCGGCAGCCGTGCCCTGGATCGGGGAGTTGAGCGCGCAGCGCTCAGAAAAGGTACGTTTACTCCAGTCCGTCGAGGTGATGCCGGGCAGATATCGCCTGCGGCCAAGCCATGTTTCAGTGTAACTCCTGCGACGGGTGACGGTTTTAGCCTCCTCCTGCCATCCGGACAGCTTGGGGTACCCGGCTTTCAGGTTGGCGATGATCCGCTCGCACTGTTCCAGCGTAACGTTCAGCCCAGCCTTGAACTTCAGTGTCCGTTGGAGCCCACGCGGGAATAAGCCGAAGAACGTTCCAAAGTTGACGTTTTTGGCAATAACCCGTTGTTCCTTGTCGTGTTTGCCGGCGCCGTATATAACTGTCGCGGTCTGGTCGTGGATGTCGCCCCCGGCGCGGTAGGTCTCCAGCATCTTCTCATCGCGGCAGTAGAAGGCTCCGACGCGCAGTTCGATCTGTGAGAAGTCCAGCGACAGCAGGGCCTTGCCCTCCGGCGCGATGAAGAAGTTGCGGACACCCACGTCGTCCGCCCCAGCGCGAGGCATGTTCTGGAGATTCGGCTTGCGGGCGGCGAACCGTCCGGTCTCGGTGCCCAGCGGGAAGAGATCGGCGTGGATGCGGCCGGTGGCTGTGTTGATGTGCTTCGCATAGCCGTCAATGTAGGTTGACTTAACCTTCCCCCAGCGGCGGTAGTCCTGTACCAGCCGGAACAGCGGCACGAGATCAGGCCGGTTGGTTTCGCACCACTCGGCCAGTAAAACCATCGCTTCATCATCCGCGGCCTCTTGGTACTTGGCAGTGGTCTTCAGCACCGGCAAACCGAGGTCTTTGTAAAGGTACTGCTTGAAAGCGGAGGTGCTGGCATTTGCGCCGATGTTGATGTCGCCGCCGATGAAGGTGATTTCCTCACGGAGCTTTGTCAGGCGTTCTTCGCACTCAGCGGCGCGGGCATCCATGCGTGCGGTGTCTACCAGCAGGCCATTGAATTTCATGAGCCCGCAGTACACAGCGGTGGGTGATTCTACCTGCTCCACGATGATTCGGTGCTTGGGAAGCCAGCGGTCGAACCATCCGTTCAGCAGGTGATACAGCCGCAGGGTATAGTCGGCGTCGGCGCAGGCATAACGGATGGTTTCATGGTCGGCGGGGTCTAGTTCGTCAAAGTGCCTGCCGCCGGTCACTTCGGAGAAGGTGGGCAGTTCCTCCCCTAGCAGCACCGCTGCCAGGGTTTTCAGGCCGCTATCGGCAAGGGCGCGGAATGCCGTATTCCCCTTAAGCGTCATCTGCGCGGCGGCGATGGTGTCGTAGCATGGCTGCTGCAGGACGATGCCGTGCTTGTAGAGGAACATGGACTCAAAGGCGAGGTTGTGCGCCACTTTGATGATGTTGAAGTCGGCGGCGAACTCTGCCAGCAGCGCCAGCATCTCCGCATGATCAGCGTTGGTGCCCTGTTTGTGAGCCAGCGGGACATAGATGCCGTCACTCTCGGCGGCGCTGAACGATACGCCGGCGATGTGGGCCTTGTGGGGATCAAGCGCGGCCCGTTCATCATCGCGGTAAGGATCATCCGGCGCGGTCTCCAAGTCAAAAGCGATAGCCGGGGAACCGGAGAGGTACTCGCGTACCTCCCCGATCTCTGTAACGAGCCTATACATGGGCGCCTCCTCCCAGCGGCTCGATGATCTCGCCGGTTTCCGGGTCTACCAAGACATCGGCGTTCATCGGCTCACCCTCGGGTTCGTAATCGAACGCCACGCGGCCGCTGTACGCCTTGACTTGCTCGCTCAGCCGCTCAATGAGGGCAAACTCTTCCGGGGAGAGCAGGCGGTCGATGGCGAACTGCGCCTGGGAATAGGTCACGCCGCCGGCGTTCGTCGCCTTCTTCAGCGAGAAGCGCGTCACATAAGCATTGGACTTTTTTCCCTTGCTCAAGAGCCGCTTGAGGTACTTGGTGAACTCCTTCAAAGAGCCGGTGGGCAGGGACAGCAGCAGCGGGAATATCTCGCCTTCACGCAGAACATAGATGCGGCGGCGGTTTTTGCAGGCTTTGGAGCCGTTCTCGCCGCTTCCGAACTGATTAAGCGGACAGTTCCCGCACTTACCGCCGGGATCGCCCTCACCGATGACGCCGTCGAAGGAGCCGCAATCGGGCGGGTTATTGCCACCGGTGTACTTGGACTTGTAGTAACAGAACAGCGGATGGTGGTACAGGATGACCGCCGAGAACTCCTTGACGGCGTCGGGGTCGCCGTTCTCGCCGGGCACCTCGAACACGGTGCTCCCCGCGGACGGAATCTTGATCTTGTCGAACCCGACATCCAGGCCGCCCAATTCGTCCGCCAGCAGAGTGCCGAAATCCGTATCGGCGAGAGGAAGGAATCCTGTGCTTTGCGCTTGCAGCGCGGTTTCATTGTGAGTAGACATATGTGTTAGCCTCCTGTTTTTTCTTTTTCGTGGTAGATTTCATCGTGATCCCAACATCGTCGTAGCTCTTGACAAGCCCAGCCAACCAGTCGGGAACGTGGGTCTCGCCGTTTTCGCCGGCCGTTTCCTCAACTTGCTCGCGAACGAAGGAACCGAGGGTTTGCGTGTTTACAGTAAAAAGATGATCATAACCCTTCGCCCTGAGTGCGGCATACAAACCTTCTTTTTGCTCCGCTTCAGCAGACCACCGCGTTATCGTGGTCATAATGAATTGCTTGTCGCCCCGCGTGAAGTTTGGGCATTCAGCCGCAGCCATCGCCTCCGAAAGCTTGTACTCGGTCGCGTCGATTTGGGCATTAAGGTCTTTGAGGAGCTGATTTTGCGCGTCTTTTTTCTCGCGCAGTTCGCGGAGCTTGTCCGCAAGAGTGAATAAACCATCCATGCGCAAGTTATCTCCTTCGTCATTGATAGGGGTTGCGGCCCTGCCGATAATCGTCCACCAGTGTCCGGGCAAGGTCGGCTTTCTCGCGCAGGGCCTTGAGGATTTTTACGTCCACCGTGCCCTTGGCGGCGAGGTAAATGTAGGTGCAGTTTTCCTTTTGCCCGACGCGGTGGATGCGGGCCTTGGCCTGCTCGAAGTTGCTCATGCTGTAATCCAGTGAGTAGAACACCAGCGTGCTGGCGGCGGTGAGGGTGATGCCCAGCCCCGCCGTCGCGATCTGCCCCACAAACACCTGCACCTCCGGGTCGGTCTGGAACCGCGTAACCTGCTCCTCGCGGTCGGTAACGCCGCCCATGATGAGGGAGTGCCCGACGCCCTGTTTGTCCAGCATGGCGCGGATGGCCTTGATCTCCGGTACGAACCGGGCGATGATGACCAGCTTTTTGCCTTCTTGCGCCGTTTGGTCAACGATGTCGGCTAGGGCATCCAGTTTGGCGCGGCTGATGTTCTTCGGAGCGCTGCCCTCATCGTCGCCGATGAATCCCCCGGTAAGCTGGGAGAGCCGGAGTAAACGTGTGAGGACGTTGGCGGCGGTGATCTCGTTGTTACCGAGCTCCGCGTAACTGTCCTTCACCAAATCCCGATACACCTTCGCTGCGGCGGGCTCCAGCTCCACGTGCCGGATGATATCCGTGATCTCCGGCAGGTCAAGGCACTCGGCCTTAGTTGCCCGGAACGCGATGCTGTGCAGCTTGCGGGTAAGCTCCGGCTCCATTGACTTCTTCAGCACCGGGGTGTGGTTTCCGTAGCCGGTCATATCAAAGTAGCGGTTACGGAAAGAGTAGAAGCTGCTGCCGAAGATGGTGTGGTTCAGGAATTTGTACTGTGAGAACACATCCAGCGCCTTGTTGGTGATGATAGTTCCGGTGAGTAGGAGGCGGTAGGCCACTTTCGCGCCGATGCGGTGCATGGCCTTGGATGCCGCGGTGCTGTGGTTTTTGATCTTGTGACCTTCATCCACGATAACCAAGTCGGGTGCCCATTCCGTGATTTCTTTCTCTAGCCGCCATGCGGATTCGAAGTTCACCACCGCGACCTGCAGGTTGGAACCGTTCAGGTTGCGGAGCGTTTCTGCTTTCTTGGGGCCAGTTCCGCCCAGGACGGTGAGGGTGTAATCGAAGCCCGCAAACTTGGCGAACTCCTCCTCCCATACGCCGAGGATGGAAAGCGGCGCCACCACGAGGATGCGGCGGATATGCCCGTCCAGGTACAGCCGCCCCGCGATACCGATAGCGGTGAAGCTCTTGCCACAGCCCATTTCCATCAAGAGCGCGTAGCCACGGCTCTTTTCGGAGTAGAAGGTGTCGAGGGCTGCTGCATAGGCGCGGCGCTGATGGTCGAAAGCCCAGGCATTAACCGGCATGGCTTGCGCGTTCACCGAATCCACCCCTTCTGTTGATGTTCGCGAGGTTGGGCGCGGATAAGCGTTCGTGAGCTGCTCATTGGTGCATACTCTCCTTTGCGGTTTGATTTCGAGCAACAGGCGAACCAAATGCGGCAAGCATCTCGCGCAAAACTCGCTGCTGGGGCTTGTCAGCCTTGTCCAACAACTGAATCAAAACGGTTTGCTGCTCCTGGCTGAGGACGTTTTTGTGGGGATGGTACCAGTCCGCCACCTTTACGCCTCCGCCGTAGCGTCCGCGAACAGTTTCGATGGGGTAAGAACACATTAAGCCCTCAATATCACGTCGAATGGTTTTCTCGCTCACGGCAAACTCATGTGCCAGATTATCGACAGTGTCTTGCCGTCTCGCACAAAGCGCCTGATATATTGCCATTCTGCGCTCGTTGGGGTTAATGCGTCCTCACCTCCTCCCGTTGCTCTGGGACAATCGTAAAAGTTAAACCGGTCACCTTTTGACCGCTTTAGAAAATTTCTTTTTGGTTCGTGATCACTGCAAAGCTCAAAATAGGAAGGGTAATTTACCATTCGAGAAATTCTTTTGAAGTAATTTTGTTTTCTTGATCTACAGAAAACGCCAGACGACACGTTGATACCCTAGATCGGGTACCGCACTGTCGTCTGGCGCTCTCGCGGAGTTTGTTTGTAAAGTTGTTATGTGCGCGGCACTGACTCTTTCGGGCCTGCACGCTCATGAATGATCTTGAGCGTACCGTCCGGGTTTGCCTTAATCCTTGTCACGCAGTCCCGCTTCCGTATCTCGATCACTTTGGCACCCGCGCTGATATCACAGACACGCTTATGATCCGGGTTGACAATGCCGGTCATAGTGGAAATTCCTGGTCTTGACAACGGTTTGTTTCTTGACGCCGACTTTAATTGGCTTCCTTTTCTGTCTTGCATTTTGTGTCCCCTCATAATCGTTAGCCATTATAGTGAACGTTTTGGGTAAAAAAAGCCGCGCACCGGCTTCATGTCAAGTGATGATCTTTCAGAAAGATGCCCATCGCTTGCTTGGACACGTCAAACAACCCCGCAAGGGAAGCGGCGGGATCTGCTGCACTTCGCATGGCATAGAATGCTCGTTTGACCTGGTTTCTGGGCATGAGCAGGGCGGTAGCAAGAATGTCGGCTTGCCGCTCCACTGCGTGGTTTTCTTCCAGGCTGGTTTTAACCGTAGACGCAGCAGCCACGCTCCCGCCGGAGTACAGCTCACGATGAATCAGCCAGTGCGCCAATTCGTGAGCAAAAGTGAACCGCAGGCGCCCGTCCGTCTTGTTATCCAGGAGCGCGGCACTGATCACGATGGTACCGCTTTTTACCGGCAAAAGTTCATATTGCTTTTCTTCAGAATTCCAGATCGGTAGGAGTGTATCGCCGAATACAGTGCAACCCAGCGCACTGCCATTTTTCCGAAGAAAACGGTACTCCACATCAAGCTTGTAATACTGCTCTACCATATCCTCAATCGGGATAGCCCTCGGTTCGCCAACCACAAGCGATGGTTTGTATTTTTTCAACTCGTTGCGGGCTATCGTCTCCAGCATCATTGCGTTGAAAAACCTCATGAACCGCCCTCCCCTCTATTGGCCGGTTTTTCTTTTCATGCGCCTGTTCAACTTGTTAATGAAATCCAACCACTCCTCATCTGTGGCGTCCGCATCCTTCGCTGTTCGCAGAGCTACCCGCACGATCTCATTTTCCATGATGTATTCCGGCAAATCGCTCGATACTGCTGGGCGGCTCCTCGACATTGCCCCAAGGTCGTACATGATCTCCTTTTCGCGTTTGTCCAAGCTCAAAAGGCGGACAATTTGTTCCAGACGCTCGTTGCTGGGTGCTGGTTTCCTGTCCTTCTCCAAGTCGCAAATGTAGACAGGTGATACCTCCAACATACCGGCGAAACCGCGCAAGGTGAACTCTCTCTCAAGCCTTTTGCTTTTCAAGAACTGACCGAACGTTTCACGATTCATCGTGCGCCTCCTAACGTTAGCCGTTCTCCTATACAGTGAACAGCGGAGTATAAGCATAGCAAAAGAAGGTTCGCTTTGCAACCCCTTTTTTGTGTCTTTTTGGTTACGGAGTAAAACTGCCTACTAGATCATCGAGCAATCTACGCCCGGTGATTATTCTATTGTTTCATAAGCACAAACAAAGCCAGCGATTTCCGCAGCAGATCGTAGAATTATCCATCACAGCGTTGCTATTAGCTCGAAATTATCTTATGTTACCATACTGAATCTTAAGCAAAAGGAGGCCATTGTTCGAGTAAATATCATATTTAGTGTTTTGTCTCAAAACAGAAAAGGAAGCGAGATATGCCATTCTGAATGATGGGTTGCCGTGGGGCAAAACATTTGAAGGAGGCATATGCGGATGGAAGAGAGCAGGAGTTATGGGTATGTGAGAGTATCGACCAAAGAACAGAACGAAGACCGGCAGCTACTGGCTTTACTGGAGTGTGGCGTACAAGAGGAGAATATCCTCATTGACAAGCAGTCCGGCAAGGACTTTAACCGGCCAAAGTATCAACAGCTCATGAGGAAGATGCAGCCTGGCGATACGCTTTTCGTTAAGAGCATTGACAGGCTCGGC
>Ga0123356_10006343_pt1 | contig 11937 bp, 6 predicted proteins | sample TergutEmb28metaG_2_FD_92546 | JGI IMG/M metagenome (GOLD analysis project Ga0123356, IMG submission 92546) | Embiratermes neotenicus P3 segment gut microbial communities from Petit-Saut dam, French Guiana - Emb289 P3 | ecosystem: Host-associated > Arthropoda: Insects > Digestive system > Gut ... | reverse complement strand
CAATACATAAATTATCCAGCCACAAAGCGGCCGCGAAAGAAGATTGCCGTCCTCTCCTGTATGTATGCTCGCCTAACCGAGACCCTGCCGGATGCTTTGAACTTCAAGAATGGCGATATAGACATGATAAAAATTGCCGGGGCAGTTATTGCCCATCCTTTCGGAAGTGTCATGCGCAGCCTATTAGTGGCCATATATGATCTAGGGGTTGAGGAGATCATGGTTGTTGTCCATCACGACTGCGGAATGCATGGTATGGATGCCTCAAAGCTCCTCTCAAAAATGATTGAGCGGGGCATAACCCCCGAAAAACTTAAATTCATTGTCAACTGCGGCGTTGATATCGACAAATGGCTCACGGGTTTTAACGATCCCCGCGAAGCAGTACTCAATACGGTCAATGCCATCGAAAGCCATCCCCTTATCCCCCCAGGCATTCGTGTATACGGATTTCTGATTGATCCCGTCACGGGGAAGCTGGAAAAGATCAGCCCCGCATCGTAACCAAAGAGAGTAGTCTGTGGCTTATCGATTACGTTACCTGCGTCAAGAAGATATCGCCCAAGTAACCGAGATAGATCTCGCTTGCTTCCCGACTATGATGCCCGTTCCTAACTACCTAACCGAGCTTTCTAATCCCCTAGCGCACTATATTGTTCTGGCTGACGACAGCCTTGTTTCAGCAGAGCGCTCCGGCACTACTATCCCCGGTTTCTCCGGGATATGGATGATGGCAGGCGAAGCCCATGTCATCAACATTGCCGTACGCCCCGAGCGTCGCCAAGAAGGCTGGGGGGAATTGCTCTTTATCGGGCTCTTCCAGTTAGCCCGAAGGCTAAAGGCCATAATGCTCACCCTTGAGGTGCGAGTATCCAACAAGGCCGCGCAGCAACTTTATGCGAAGTATGGCCTCACGGAACGTGGATGCAGACGCGCATATTATACCGATAATCGCGAGGATGCCCTGATTATGACCCTTGATGACCCGGGGTGCCCGGCCTACGATGCGGCCCTCAGTTCCCTCCGCCAAGAATACACCTTAAGATGGCGACGAGAAACTGAGCTGGAGAGCATCTAGTTTTGTATTTCGCGCTATTTGTTTCTTGCACAAATACTGCTTTTTAATAGATAAGCGTTGATAATCTAGAACTATAACTAATAATACCAGCAGTTATCTTCAGGGAAAGACTGATATTCGTCAGTACTCATGCAAAAGTTAATTAGCATTTTATGAAATATCGCAAGGTTCTGATATATATGCGAGGCATACTGCGGCCCGGCAACTGCATAAGTATCATAAAGGATCGAATATATCTCGCCGTTAAAATGGAGTGTTATCCTCCAACCCGTATTAGGGCTAAAGAAAGCGAACTCTTTACACGTCAACATATCTGGGCCACTGTATGATTTTATATCGTTTCTAACGATAACATTATATATAGATTGCAGATCCTCGGGAAGTATACAGAAGGGGGTTAAGACGTGATAATAAGTGCCCGGTAATAAACATGCGGCTTTGCCTATTTCATTATTTTTCGTATCTAGCAGAGACACAAATTGGGTTGGCGTAGACCAAGTATATCCATCAAACTTAAGAGGATTGAGAGTAGTTTCGAAAACCACATAGAAGTCTTCAGGAATAGCCAAATCGTAATCGTTATTTACGACAATACTGGCATTGCCATAAATATCGCATGGTGTTATGCACGGGGCACAGTCAGTGTCCAGAACAACACCGGTATTACTAGTAATAACACCTATCGTTGCTCTCGGAGTACATCCAAGGCATAAAACAAACAGCGACAAGGCTACGATAATTAGCAATAGCCTTTTCAGTCTTATCCCCTCATACCGAAACAGTTATTTTGTAACCAACGGTAATGACCAGCCCCCCCCATTGTTCATACCAGTTGCAATGTTAGCCCGGCCGGTAGCTTATCAAGCGTTGTTATGGCGGTCGCGGGCCGCTTTCTCGTCCACAAGGCGGTCGAACTCTTCCTGACTTAGGGGCGAGCAGTCCTGGAGTTCGTTGTTTATCATCTCAATAAGAAAATTGCCGCGACATTTCCAGCAACGATAAGGCCCTTTATAGTATTCATCCAAGAGCGACATCTGCCCTACGCTCTGGCAGCTAGGACAGATAATTCGTGACATATTCATACGGCGCGCCTCCTAACCTTGGCTAATAATATCAACAAAGACACAATGGGGCAACTAAGCTAGGGCAACTTCTGCGCAAGCACGCAGATATTCCGCGAAAAGAGTTTAAGCGGCCAGTGATAGCTATGTTCCGGAAATACCCTGAGCACTTTAAAGCCAGCGCGTTTTACCAGTTTTTTGATCTCTCCGTAAGTAAAGAGGTAATAGTAGCGCTCGGTAACCCCGCTTGAGTCGCGCCATGGCACTAACAGTTCTTTGGGTTTACCCCAAAAACGCGTCTGAGTGCGGTTCCAAACAGTAATAAAGACCTCGCTACCAGGCTTGAGTACCCTCTTAAGTTCGACGAGGGCCTTAAGCTGCTCCTCTGTACCCGGCAAATGGTGTATGCTTGCCACGGCCACTGCATAATCAAAGTACTCATCAGCAAAAGGCAATAGGCGCATGTCAGCTTGAATGAGTCCTGCTTTATATCGATTCTTGGCAGAAAACTTTGCGGCCAGTGCCAGCATTGCAGATGAAAAGTCTATCCCCCAGAGCTCGAACGAGTCTTTGAAAGGCACAAAGTCTGCTCCATGACCGCAGCCCATATTAAGAAGTCTCCCCTCTTTCCAGCGCGTCGCCAAGGCCGTAAGCTCTTCCTTGAAGATGGTGTGATGACGAAAGCCATACCATCCCGGGGCCACACGGTCAAAGACTGACGCCTGATCGGGAATACTTTTCATGAGGGGAGTTTAGCGGGAGCTGAGCTTGGATGCAACAAGCACCGTAAAATAAGATGGCGGCATGACTGTCTAAGCCACACCGCCACCACAAACTAACAAACGTAATTGCTAACGGGCTTAAGCTTACGCTGCTTCCAGGGGCATGTCAGATGCCAAGGGTTCAATATTCCGACTAATCTCAGTAGCAAAGAAAGGCAGGTTTTGATGAACCTTTTCTTTCTCAATACGGCGCGCCTCTTCTTCAGCCTCCTGGCAAGCCTTGCAGCGTGCGGGGATAAGCTTACCGATAATGACGTTCTCCTTAAGCCCGGCCAGACGGTCTATCTTGCCGTAGATGGCAGCTTCGGTTAGGACGCGCGTGGTCTCCTGGAATGAGGCCGCTGCCAGCCAGCTCTCGGTGGAAAGCGAGGCTCGCGTAATACCCATGAGGACTATCTGGGCCGTTGCCGGTTCGCCGCCTTCGGCGAGCACCTTGGCATTTACTTCCTCAAAACGATGGCGGTCCACCAGCTCCCGAGTAACAAATTCGGAGTCCCCCGAGGTCTCCACGCGCACCTTGCCTAACATCTGGCGCACGATGACCTCAATATGCTTGTCGTTAATATGCACACCTTGGGAGCAGTAAACCTTCTGCACCTCATCTACCAAATATCGCTGTACGGCATCTTTGCCCAGTACCGACAGGATATCCTGAGGGTTGACCGAGCCATCGGTAAGCTGGTGACCAGCCTTAACCGGTTCGCCCGTGGCAACGCGGATGTGGGTATTTGCAGGAACATTATACTTGCGTTCCTCAGACTCCTCGTAGCGAATGGCCAACCGACCAGACTCAACCAGGACTTCCCCGGCCACGCGGGCAAGTACCGGAGGGGCCTCAATCGGGGCTGCATCAGAGCTTGTCTTCTTTGATGGCTTAGGCATGGCCAGGCATTGCCCGGCTTCAACCAGTTCGCCGTTGGTTACCGAAAGTTTATAGTCAGCCGGCAAGGTGTACTCATCGCGGAATGACTCAACAGCCTTAATCATTATGGATCGCCCCTCATCAGACTCCACCACCTCAACAAGGCCGTCAATTTCTGAGATAATTGCCTGCGCCTTGGGCGGGCGAGCCTCAAAGAGCTCCTCAACTCGGGGCAGACCGGTAGTAATGTCTTGACCAACCACGCCTCCGGTATGGAAGGTACGCAGGGTAAGCTGGGTACCCGGCTCACCAATACTTTGTGCCGCCACAATGCCCACCGCAGTCAGCATATCCACTCGTTGTCCCCGCGCCAAATCGCGTCCATAGCATTTTTTGCAAACCCCTTGATGAGACTGACAGGACAGCGGTGAGCGCACATGGACCCTCTTGAGTCCGGCATCAATCAAGGACTGGGCCTTGGCATCGTCAATTTCTTCGTCACGATCGATAATAATCTCGCCCGTGGCAGGATCGGCCATAGTGCTTGCCGCCAACCGACCGATAAGGCGATCGGCAAAGGCAGGCAAGATACCTTTGTCCGCCGGCTCCGGTATCCAAACCCCGGCAAGATCATCGCAATCATCTTCGCGCACAATTACGTCCTGGGTAACATCCACCAAGCGGCGGGTGAGATAACCCGAGCCCGATGTTCTCAGGGCGGTATCGGCCAGACCCTTGCGCGCACCATGGGTGGAAATGAAGTATTCCAGGGTTGAGAGGCCTTCGCGCAGACTGGAGGTAATGGGGAAGTCGATAATTTTCCCCGAGGGGTTGGTCATTAGGCCGCGCATACCCGCCATCTGTCGGATCTGCGAGACGTTACCCTTGGCCCCGGAGTTGGCCATCATGTAAACCGAGCCCTGACGATTCATCGAATCGGATATAGCCCGGGTAATGCTGTCCGTAATTTTCATCCAGACCTCAATAACCCCGTTGTAGCGCTCCTCATCGGTGATAAGACCGTTTTGGTGCTGATCTTCAATGACGGCAATAAGCGACCCGGCCTGCTCCAGAAGGGGACCTTTGGCTGCGGGTACCTCGACATCACTCATGGCAATACTAATGCCCGAGCGCGTGGCATACCGGAAACCAAGCAGTTTGAGGCCATCCAGCACCGAGGCCATAGCCTCGTCGCTTCCCAAGAGCTGGTATATGTCGATAATGAGCTTTTTAAGACTGCTCTTATCCATAGCCTTATTGACAAACCCTAGCTCTTTGGGCAGGATTTCATTAAAAAAGATTCGCCCCACCGTCGTTGTAATGCGCTGCCCGGTTGCATCCCGTACCTCTATCTCCGCCCTGAGATCCAACTCCCCCAACTCCGAGGCCAGCTTAGCCTCTTCAAAGTCCGAGAAGGCATGCCCTTCGCCATGAGCCTTGGGGCGAATCGTAGTCAGGTAGTAACAGCCGAAAACCATATCCAAAGTCGGGGTAACCGCAGGGTCACCGCAGCTCGGCAGAAGCATATTATGAATTGAAAGCATCATTTGGCGTGCCTCCCTGACCGCAGCCCGGGAGAGGGGTACATGAACAGCCATCTGGTCACCATCAAAGTCGGCGTTAAAAGCCGAGCAGACCAAGGGGTGGATCTGAATGGCCGAGCCGTCAATCAACACCGGCTCAAAGGCTTGAATGGAAAGGCGATGCAGGGTGGGAGCGCGGTTGAGCATAACCGGACGCTCTTTGACAACCTGCTCCAGCACGTCATATACCTCTGGGCGAGCCCGTTCCACCAAGCGGCGGGCACTCTTGATATTGGAGGCCAACCCGTCCACTACCAGGCGATGCATGACAAAAGGTTTAAAAAGCTCAAGGGCCATACGTCGGGGCAGGCCGCATTGATGCAGTTTAAGGTTGGGGCCGACCACAATTACGGAACGGCCAGAGTAGTCTACGCGTTTACCAAGCAGGTTCTGGCGGAAACGCCCCTGCTTGCCCCGTAGCATGTCAGAGAGCGACTTGGCCTTATGATCGCCTGATACGGAGACGGCCTTGCCCCGCCGACCGTTGTCAATAAGGGAATCGACGGCCTCTTGGAGCATACGTTTTTCATTACGGATAATAATGTCCGGCGCCCCGATATCCATAAGGTGGCGCAGACGGTTATTGCGGTTAATAACCCGCCGGTATAAATCGTTTAAATCTGAGGTGGCGAAACGACCGCCGTCAAGCTGCACCATGGGGCGCAGGTCAGGCGGAAGGACCGGCAGTACCGTTAAAATCATCCATGACGGCTTGTTTCCGCTACGCCGGAAAGCCTCCACCAGTTGGAGCTGCTTACTTGCCTTGCGGCGGCGTTGTCCCGACGAGGAGCGGGTTTCCTGGCTTAACTTGACACAGAGCTCGTCCAGATTAATCTCCGAGAGCAGTTTCAAAACAGCCTCAGCACCCATGCCTGCCTCAAAGATATGCCCGTAGTGCTGCTTAAGCTCCTGATACTGGTTTTCGGTAAGGAGGCCCCCTTTGGCCAAATCTTTAAGCTGGGCTATGTGCAGGGGCATTTCGTCCATCAGGCGAGCCACGTCTTCCTCTACCGTCCGGCGGATCTGATTGATATCCTCCACCGAGGCCCCGTTCTTCTCCATTTCTTGGACACGGGCCTCGGCAGCTCCCCGTCGATCGGCGAACTCGCGCTCAAAACGAGCCTCAAGGTCGCGAATCGCCCGGTCGCGCTCTTCGGTGTTTAAGGCTGTGATTATGTAATGAGAGAAATAGATTACACGCTCAAGACTGCGGGCCGACAGATCCAGTAGGAGTCCTACGCGGCTGGGAATGCCCCGCGCAAACCAGATATGACTTACGGGTGAGGCCAACTCAATATGCCCCATGCGCTCGCGGCGCACCTTGGAGCGGGCGATCTCTACCCCGCATTTGTCGCAAACGATGCCCTTAAAGCGTACCCGTTTGTACTTACCGCAGACGCATTCAAAGTCCTTAACCGGACCAAAAATACGCTCGCAGAAAAGGCCGTCGCGCTCGGGCTTAAGGGTGCGGTAATTTATAGTCTCGGGTTTAATAACCTCGCCGTAGGACCAGCTTTGAATCTGTTCCGGTGAGGCCAGCGATACCCGTACAGCATTAAAATCGTTGACTTCCAGCATTTGGTGCGTCTCCTTAGAATTTAGCTCGGTGTATTACGCCATGGTTAAAACGTACACCCCCGGTCAACAGTAACCCCTGTTGGCCGTGTTTACCCCAGGGACTCCTCGTCATCGGTGTTGCTGGGGACGACCACATCATCCTCCCCCTCAAATCCCAACACCTCTTCAACAATGCCCTCTAGCTCACCTTCGGTCTCGCCTTCAGGGAAGGAGTCATCACGAACGATAAACTCGCCTTCAAGCAAGGGGGCCTCGCTGCTCTTTTCGATCAAGGATGCCCTCTCCTCCTCATTCATCACCTCAACGGACATACCCAGACTCTGGAGCTCTTTTACCAGAACCTTAAACGATTCCGGTACCCCCGGGGACTGGATATCGTCGCCTTTGACAATAGCCTCATAGGTCTTAGCGCGACCGGTTACGTCATCCGACTTGGTGGTTAAGATCTCCTGGAGGTTGTGAGCCGCCCCGTAAGCCTCAAGCGACCAGACCTCCATTTCGCCAAAGCGCTGACCGCCGAACTGGGCCTTGCCGCCTAGCGGCTGCTGGGAGATTAGGGAGTAAGGACCAGTAGCCCGGGCATGGACCTTATCTTCAACCAAGTGGATTAGTTTTAACATATAAATATTACCTACGGTGATCGGCTGATCAAAGGCTTCGCCAGTGCGACCGTCGCGAAGGATAACCTTGCCGCTAATAGGCGAAGGGATATTCCGCTCCTCAGCAACTTCGCGTACCGTTCTTTCCAAAACGGTCTGGGTAAGCTTGCGACTGGCAATACCCAGCTCTTCCAGCCACAGCTGCAAACAGGTACGCCGCGCCTCACCTTGTAACTTCCCGTCAAAGACCTTCTCTCCTGAAAAACCATGGTTATCGATCCACTCGCAGGCCTTTTCCATATCAAATGAGGTCTGCCCGCCATCGGGACCCATACTAACGGCCCCGGCCTGCTGGGCCAGCCACACGCGGGCTAAGCCATCCTCGATATCGGCATCGGTTGCCCCGTCAAAAACGGGGGTCACCGCTTTATATCCTAAGAGCTGGCCCGCCCAGCCCAAATGGGTCTCTAAAATCTGTCCTAAATTCATACGCGAGGGAACGCCGATGGGGTTAAGGACGATATCCACGGGGGTGCCGTCAGGCAGCATAGGCATATCCTCGGCCGGGGCAACCAGGGAAAAAACCCCTTTGTTGCCATGGCGACCGGCTAGTTTATCACCCGCCGCCACCTTGCGCTTTTGGGCAACCCAGACCTGTACCCATTTGTTGACACGCACGGGTAACTCGTCGCCGTTATCACGCGAGAAAGTGCGCACGTTGATTACTTTGCCCCATTCCCCGTGAGGAACACGTAACGAGGTATCCTTGACCTCGCGTGCCTTTTCGCCGAAGATGGCACACAATAGTTTTTCCTCGGCAGAGAGCTCGGTTTCGCCCTTGGGGGTGATCTTACCGACGAGAATATCGCCCGGCTCAACCTCGGCCCCAATACGGATAATACCTTCCTCATCAAGCTCGCGCAGGCTTTCTTCGCCCACATTGGGGATATCTCGGGTAATTTCTTCCGGCCCCAACTTGGTATCCCGCGCCTCAAGCTCATGCTTAGAAATATGGACCGAGGTGAACTTATCCTGCTCTACCAAACGCGAGGACACGATAATGGCATCTTCGTAGTTATAACCACCCCAGCTCATGAAGGCACAAACGACATTCTGTCCCAGGGCCAACTCGCCGCCCTCGGTTGCCGAAGAATCGGCCAATACCTGTCCTGCCGCAATCCTTTGACCAAGGCCCACAATGGGGCGCTGGTTGATACAGGTACCCTGGTTGGTACGCACAAATTTCTTTAAGGGGTACTCATGCTCTTCCCCTGCACTGTCGGTAACGACAATGCGCGCCCCGGTGACCGAGCTTATGAGGCCATCGTGCTTACTGAAAAGCACCTGACCCGAGTGCCGTGCAGCCTCAGTTTCCATGCCCGTAGCCACCAAGGGGGCCTCGGGAAGTACCAACGGCACCGCCTGGCGTTGCATATTGGCTCCCATCAGGGCCCGGTTGGCGTCATCGTGCTCCAGGAAGGGAATAAGCGCCGCCGCCACGCTGAAAATCTGCTTGGGGGAAACGTCCATATATTCAACGCGCTCGGGGGGCACAACCACGTACTGGTCGGCTAAGCGCGCCTCAACTTTGTCATCCATAAACTCGCCGCGCTCATTGAGGCGGGAGTTAGCCTGGGCAATTGTATAGCGATCTTCGACGTCGGCGGGCATATACTCACCCATCTCCGTAACGAAGGGGGTAACCTTAACCGGCCGGTTGAACTGAGCCAAGCGTTGGGCAATTTCTTTGGTAACCACCGTCCCTGCGGCAAAGACCAGCTTGTTTTTGCTATCCTTAAAGTCCTCCCGCAGACGGCGCCCCAGAAGCTCGGGGGATCTACTCCCAACCTCGCCTATCACCTTGCGATAAGGCGTTTCTACAAAGCCGTAGCGATTGATACGCCCGTAGCTGGCCAGGGTGCCGATAAGGCCGATGTTCGGGCCTTCGGGAGTCTCAATGGGACAGATACGCCCATAATGGGAATAGTGTACGTCGCGCACCTCAAAGCCCGCCCTCTCGCGGGAGAGACCGCCGGGACCCATAGCCGAAAGGCGGCGCTTATTGGTAAGCTCCGCTAAGGGATTAGTTTGATCCATAAACTGAGAAAGCTGTGAACCGCCAAAGAACTCACGTACGGCGGAGACTACGGGGCGGATATTGATCAAGGCCGCCGGGGTAAGGGCTTCTGCCGACAGAATGCTCATGCGCTCGCGGGCAACCCTCTCCAGCCTCAGCAGACCCATGCGGAACTGGTTCTGAATAAGCTCGCCCACGGTGCGGATGCGTCGGTTGCCCAGGTGGTCGATGTCATCCGAGTGATCCTGGCCATTGTTCACCATAATAATATGGCGCACAATCTCGGCCATATCCTCGCGCGACAGGGAGTGCTCTTCATCCGAAACCTTGCCTTCAAAGCCAAGGCGACGATTGAGTTTGTAACGCCCCACGAGACCCAAGTCGTAATGCTCGGCATTAAAGAACATATTCTGCAAGAGTTTACGGGCATTATCCTCATTGGGGGGATCGCCGGGACGCACCTTGCGGTAAATATCCAGCAAGGCATCCTTTTCGGTATGGATATTGGGCTCACGCTCAGACGTTGCCTTGATATAGCGATGGTCTGGATGATTATCCTCGCTGGCGAACATACTAAACAACTCGTCGTCGCCGTAGCCAATGGCCCGCAGAAGGGTTGTGATGGGAATCTTACGTTTGCCGTCGATCTTCACCGAGATAACATCACGGGTGCTGGTATCAAAGTCGAGCCAGGCACCGCGACTCGGGATAAGATTGGCGGCACACAGGCGCCTTCCGGTGGCCGGATCTTCTTGGGTAGTAAAGTAAACACCCGGCGAACGCAGAAGCTGACTAACAATTACCCGTTCTGTACCAGAGGTAATAAAGGTACCCTGGGCAGTCATCAGGGGCATGTCGCCGAAGAAGAGATCAAAGGGCTCCTTGATCTCACCGGTGCTCTTAACCAGCAGACGCGCCTTAATGTAAAGGGTGACGGAATAGGTCTGGTCGCGCTGCCCGCATTCCTGTTCCGACAGGCGCGGCTCACGGAACTCGTAGTCGGAAAGACTGAGCTCCAAGCGATTGCCCGTAAAATCTTTGATTGGCGAAATCTCTTCCAGCAGCTGCTTTATACCCTCTTCCTGAAACCACTGGAACGAATTCAACTGGATCTCGATCAGGTTTGGAATATTCATAACCTGAGGGATACGAGAATACGACTTTGACGCGGCGGGGGTGCGTCTCCACGCAAGTAACGCTGTCTGTTCTGGGGTCATTTCACTCCTCACAAAATAATAGCGCCGGGGAAAACAGGGTTAAGCGGCCGCGACCCGCAACCGGGCGCAATGAATGCTGGGGCAGGATATATGCGGGAAAAAACTCGAATACAAGGAATGCATAGTGCAAGCTGTAAATATATCAGAAGGTAACGCTGTTTGTCAAATGCTGTCGCCGCGCTCCATAAACTTGCCGCTTTTGCCTATTTACGGCAGACCCGCCGTGTAAAAACTATCTTGGCAATAGTCCGCCTTGAGACACCATCGCCAGATCTTGTCGCGGCGTTGCCGATGGCATTCATAAATTGTTAGTCCAATGCCCAGCTTCGAAAAAGCTGGGCATTGGACTCCTTAAGTTATTTCGTCTTTGATTAATTGCCTGCCTACTCATTGGTAAGTAATTCTTCTACATTTGGCGACCAGAGGCTCATAAAGCACCCTTCGCTTTCTAGGAGTTTGATTTGCTCCGGTGACAAATTGGCGATAAAAACATGCCAGTAGGGATACTCGTCCAAAACAACTGTAAAAGTGCCTGCTTTGATGCTTAGCTCAGCTATAACCTTTGCCTTGAAGGCCGCAAGCGCCGCTTCTTCCATATCGTTCAATCTATCCCACAGGTTTTGGGCACGGTTATTGCCTAAATATTCATCCGGATTAGCCTCAAACTTGGCTCTTTCACCTGCGTGTTCAGGCGGGATGCCGTCCTTCCAGACTCCACTGGCTGTGTATTGCCACAACTCATAATATGTTATGCCATCAGCCTCAAACTCATAGCGGTATTCCCAAAACCCCGCGACAGACACCACCGTTTTAATTAAATCCCCAGCCTTGGCGGAATCAATGGCATCTTGCAGCATGGGCGAAATATGAACCGGTTTAAACTCACTGGATTCAGGCTCCAGTATGGTATCGGAATAATAGCTGTCGAGAACGCTTCCGACGATAATCCTTCCTTCGGAACTAGGATTTTTTAGCAGGTTCGGCACCGTAAATGTTGTAACAACGGCGATTACAAGGCAGGCCGCAGCAGGGGCAAGCCATTTAGGTGTTCTATTCATCATGTTCGCAATATTGCTAACAATGTTATTAAAAATATTGCT
>Ga0123356_10006341_pt1 | contig 11938 bp, 8 predicted proteins | sample TergutEmb28metaG_2_FD_92546 | JGI IMG/M metagenome (GOLD analysis project Ga0123356, IMG submission 92546) | Embiratermes neotenicus P3 segment gut microbial communities from Petit-Saut dam, French Guiana - Emb289 P3 | ecosystem: Host-associated > Arthropoda: Insects > Digestive system > Gut ... | reverse complement strand
GTAAATCCAAAAGGAGAGCTGAAGCCTACCATCTCCATGCCGGATGTGTTACGAACTGAAAAAGAGTTTACCATTACGGTAGGAGAAACCAACAAACAGGCAATGACTTACACGCTCGCCATTGTGGATGAAGGGTTGCTGGATATCAACAACTTCAAAACGCCTAACCCATACACAGAATTTAATGCAAGAGAAGCTCTGGGAGTGAGAACATTCGACCTCTACAATCACGTTGTAGGCGCATTTTCGGGAGAGCTGAAACCGTTGTTTAGCGTTGGCGGCGGCGATGACATCCACAAACCTGATAAAAACAGCCAGCGTTTCAAGCCGGTAGTGAAATTTTTAGGACCTTTTGAATTGAAAAAAGGCGCCACCAACAAACATACTCTCAAACTTCCGCCCTACATAGGCTCTGTGCGCGTGATGGTTGTGGCAGGAAACGAGTACCCTGCATACGGAAAAACCGAAAAAACAGTTCCGGTACAAAATCCGTTGATGATTTTAACAACACTGCCGCGCGTCTTAGGTCCTAATGAAGAGGTGGCAATGCCTGTCAATCTGTTTGTTATGGATAAGGCAATTAAGAATGTTAAAATTGAAATAAAAAGCAGCGATCTGTTGCAATTGCAGGAAAACTCTACAAAAACAGTTGATATTAATGATGTTGGCGATCAGTTGGTATTCTTTAAACTGAAAACGAAAAAACAGATTGGGAAAGCGCAGATTACGGTAACTGCCACTTCAGGCAAGGAGGTGTCTTCTGAAACTATTGATATTGAAATTCGTAATCCCAATCCGCAACTCACCATTTACGAGTCGTACATGCTCAAACCGCAAGAAAGTATAGAAGTTGAATATGCGTTTGACGAAGAGCAACCAACAAATGAAGTGCAGTTGGAATATGCACGCATTCCGTCAGTTAACCTCAGCAGTAGTTTGCAGTATTTGATAAGTTATCCGCATGGATGCACTGAACAAATCATCTCTCGTATTTTCCCGCAACTGTTTCTGCATCATTTTGTAGCCCTTAGTAGCGAACAAAAAAGAAACATTCAGGAAAATATTAATGAAACAATTAAGAAGCTCTACGCAATGCAAACGGCGGATGGCGGCATCTGCTACTGGAGCGGCAGTTCGCAAGTGAACGAGTGGACCACCTCCTACGTGGGGCATTTCATGGCGTGCGCGAAAGATCAGGGGTACAACATATCCCAATCATTCATCAATAATTGGAGGAGATACCAAAGAACTCGCAGTAACAGCTGGAATAGTGGTAATTACAGCGATGAACTGCTTCAAACTTACCGTTTGTATTCGTTAGCAATGATGGGTGATCCTGATTTGGCTTCGATGAATAAACTCAGGGAGCGTGCTAACCTTTCCCTTGCAGCGAGATGGCAATTGGCTGCTACTTACGCCATTTGTGAAAAGAAGGAGGTGGCTAAGGAGATGGTGAATAATATGAATACACAAATAGACCCTTACTCCGCTTTTAACTCTAATTTCGGATCAAGCGTGCGCGATGAAGCGATTATCATGGAAACCTGCCTTTTATTGGATGATTTTGACAAGGCACTCCCTATTGCCCGCCGCATCTCCAATTATCTGAATGCTAAGAATTACAGCACTCAAACTACTGCGTGGTCGCTCATGGCTATGGCGCGTTTTGCAGAAAAATCGGGAAAAGGAGACTTGCTATTTACAACCTCCTATTTGGGGAAAACCAACAAACTGCAAACTCAGGAACCGGTTTATTTAGAAGCGTTAACTCCGGTAAAAAAATCGGGAACATTAAGCATAAGCAACAATGGTACAGGCAATTTGTATTTAAGCAGAACAATGATAAGCACGCCGCTTGAAGACCGGTCGCCTGCGGTAAGCAGCAATTTAAAAATAGCTGTTGAGTATGAAGATGTGGACTACAAGCCCCTTAATCCTGCCCAACTACAGCAAGGCACTGATTTCATTGTGAAGATAAAGATAACCAACACGAATGGCGCTGCAACATACACCAATTTGGCTTTAACCCATATTCTTCCGTCGGGTTGGGAGATTCTCAATACACGCTTGGGTAACGAAGAGGGTGCCACGCAACGTGAAAATCCGGAAGGTATTACTTATCAAGATATTCGCGATGACAGGGTATTGAGCTATTTTGATCTTGCCCCCGGCAAGAGTATCACTGTTGCCATTCGGGCGCAGGCTGCCTATCTGGGGCGTTTCTTCATGCCGGCAATAGCTTGTCAGGCAATGTACGACAATACGGTGTATGCACGCACGGAAGGGATGTGGGTGATAGTTGCTTCTATTTGTTCTTCTAAATAACGCACTGATAATATAAAACACATTCTATTCTTATGCAATTCATCCAAATTCAAAACATTACAAAACAATTCTCCAACCATTTAGCCTTAGATGATGTTTCTTTTGAAATTGAAAAAGGGAAGGTTTTCGGATTGTTAGGCCCTAACGGCGCCGGAAAAACCACGCTGATTCGCATTCTTACCCGCATCACAGCACCCGATAAGGGCAACATCTTGTTTAACGGAAAACCGTTATCCGAAAAAGATTTGGAGAACATAGGCTACCTCCCCGAAGAGCGCGGCTTGTACAAAAAAATGGAAGTCGGCGAGCAAGCCCTCTATCTTGCGCAACTAAAAGGCGTGCCACACCATGAAGCCATAAAACGCCTCAAATACTGGTTCCGCAAATTTGAAATCGAAGGCTGGTGGAAACGTAAAGTGGAAGAACTATCCAAAGGGATGCAACAAAAAGTGCAGTTTATTACCACCATTATCCACGAACCGGAACTCTTAATTTTAGATGAACCCTTTAGCGGCTTCGACCCTATCAACACGAATCTGCTGAAAGAAGAAATATTACAACTCAAAGAAAAAGGCGCTACGGTGATCCTTTCTACCCACAACATGGCTTCCGTTGAAGAAATCTGCGATGATATTGTGCTGATTAACAAAGCAAAAAAGATACTGAACGGGAATATTTCGGAAATTAAAAACCGTTTTAAAAAACACCGCTTTATTATTGAAGTTGAAAATAATAAGAGTCTCAATGACCTAAATTTTCCTCATTACTTCTCGCTCATTTTAAAAACCGAAAAACCTTACTCCGTTGTTTATGAGATACAACTTTCACCAAATGTTGCTTCCAACGAATTTTTAACATTTTTTATGAAACAAGGGAACATCATTTCATTCCATGAATTATTACCTTCAATGAATGATATTTTTATTGAACAGGTAAATCAAAATAGTATTTAAAGTTTAAAGTTATTCAACAACCACTTTATCGTTAACAGCGCCGCCACACTCCAAGCCTGTGAAATGCAGCCGTTCGGGCGAAAAGGGGGATCGCCGTCGGTAATTTCCTCTACGGTAGAGATTCCATAATCGAACATGCAGGCACCAAAATAGTTGAAAACAGTCTGCAACTCCGGTATCGCTTCCTTGTGGTACACGGCTAACAACCCTTCGGCATAAGGCTCTAAAAGCCATGTCCATGAAGTGCCTTGATGATAGGCGGCGTCTCTTTCTGCCTGATTGCCAAAATACTTTCCTTTGTAATCGGGGTCGTTGGGCGAAAGGGTGCGCAATCCTTTGGGGGTAAGCAACTCTTCATGCGCCTTTTTCAAAATGAGCTGACAAATCTTTTCACTTACAGGGCAATAAGGCAGCGAAGTAACAATAACCATGTTGGGGCGCACCTGAAAGTTTTTATCGTTACCGTTTACATAATCTGCCAAATATCCTTTATCCTTATCCCAAAAAGTATCTTTAAAAACAGCAGGGAAATGATTGGCAATCGCTTCCCAATCTTTGATAAATTCATCATCGTTGTCATAAACAGCTACTTCTAAAGCAAATTTGACAGCATTGTACCACAAAGCGTTAATCTCCACCTGGCAGCCTGTGCGTGGGGTAACGGGCACTCCGTTCACTACGGCGTCCATCCAGGTAAGCGCGTGCTTTTCGTCTCCCGCATAAATCAATCCGTTGTCTAACATCCTGATATTAAATAGCGAGCCATTTCGATAGGCATATAGAATTTTTTTCACGGCATCGCCATATTCTTTCCAGATTTTCTTTTGTGTTTTCGTGAAAGTGGTGTATTTCTGCAAAGTACGAATGAACCAAAGTGGCGCATCCACAGAATTATAAGCAACATGTATTCCTTCGCCGATATTGGGAAAAAGCCCATTTTGCATCTCCGAGAGCATGGCGTCCATCACTTCTTTGCAAAGTTCAGGCTTGTTAAGCGCCAGCGTCAAACCCGGCAGAGCAATAAAAGTGTCGCGTCCCCAACGGCCAAACCATGGGTAACCGGCAACCACCTGCGTTTTTCCGTTTCTTTTTATAATAAACTGTTCGGCAGCATTTTGTAAACAATTCTCGAATGATGAGCGCATGGTGCGTTTGGTTAATTCCTCTTCAAACAGCGTTTTAATTTTATTGGGAGCAAGTGGTTGCGTTCCAATAGACAAGTAGATCTCCTTGTGCTCTACTTTCACGCTGATTTTTCTCGGATTAATCAAATCTTCGTGGCCATCGTAGCCGCGCTTTAATTCTTCTTCATACTCAAAATCATTGTACCAAACGGGGGCATGCAAGTAAGATACAGGCTCATTAGATTGAAAAGCAACCGGTGTGTAATGATCGTACAAACAATACTCTACGCCGTTTTTTATGGATTTGTAATTTGTATTAATGTATGGATTTTGGTGGGTAAGTTGATGCGCATTTCTAAAAGCCAGCAAAGGCTGAAATAAAATCTGCGCAGATTCATAATCATCTAATATCGTATATTTTACTATCACTCTATCTTCATCATTACATAAAAGATACTCCTTCGTAAAATTAAATTTTCCTACTCTGAAATAGTAAGTAGGAATTAAATCGGCAGTAAATTTTTGCAGATATTTATTGCCTTTTGGTGCAATGGCTCCCCCTTTATATTGGTGCACGCCCAAATGAAACTCCATATTATCAATAATAACAGTTTCATTCAGATAGGAGACCAGCACATGGCGTTCGCCGTCAATACGGTCTTGCGGCGTTACCAAAACGCCGTGGTACTTGCGCGTATTTAAGCCTAATAATGTTGTTGATGAGTAAGAACCGGTTCTACTGCAACGCAAAATTTCTCTGCCTTTCGAGAAATTGATGTTTACTAATTTTTCATTGTCAAATTCGATGTAACTCATTATGATAAGGGGGATAAAATTGAGGAAGCAAAAATAAAATTTTTTCTGTATTTTTTTCAGTGCAGTTTTACATCAATCCACTGCGAAATGATATTCCCCCACTGATCAACCACTGTAATTAAATGTCTGCCTTCGGGAGGCACAACGCTCATTTGATGAAAGTACTGTGTTGCACCGAGATATGTTTCATCAAGATGCCAATAAGCTATAGCATCTGCTTGCCGGTGCGCCAATTCCAATACCAACGCCCCTACAGAGCCATCTAACTGTTTTGACAAGCGAACGGTGCTGGAATTGTTGGGGTAAATAAACTCCATAACATTGAAAGGCGCCTGGTTATCGCTGCATTGCGGGCTTACCGGTGGCAGCGTTTTATATTCAGGATGTCGCTTCCTGTAAAACCATTCCTGAATGGGAGGCAGGATAAACCAAACCTTACTGATTATTTTATCAGAAGGGTAACAATCGGCAAACGCACGATATTGCTCATCTTCCGTTAAATGAACAATAGCATGATAAGGGCAGGATTTGGTTTTTAAGCCTGCAGGAAGTATTTGAATTTCTTCAATGTCGTTACAATATCTTCCGGCTAAAGTTCCACTTGTTTTGCATATTTCTGCTTTTTGAAAAACGTTTTTCGGCGCTTCAAACCATGATGTGTTGTTTAGCAAGTTAAAAATATCGAACATCACCAAAGCGGAAGTTCCTGTTCCTGTTAATCCGGGTCTTCCTTCGCCGCCAGCATTTCCTGTCCAAACGCCTACTACATATTCTGGAGTTACCCCCACTGCCCATGCATCTCTAAATCCATAACTTGTGCCCGTTTTCCACGCCACCTTGCGCATAGAGGGAATTGATTTCCAATCAATCTCTTCAGGACGGTTTACGTGGATTAAAGCTTCCAATGTTTGCCAACATGCGCCGGCATTGAAAATATCTGCTTCTTTTTCTGCAAATAAAGGTATTTGCCCCCAGCCAAACGATTCCTCTCGTTGCTGTTTATGATTATAGAAAACCACCGATTGTGCCATGCGCAGGTATGCCATACTTATTTCCCACAAACTTATTTCGCCGCCGCCCAGAATTAGCGTTAGCCCGTAGTGGTCAGCGGGAAACTTCAAATAGTTGAATCCCATCAATCGCAGGTCTTCCAAAAATTTAGGTACACCGTACTGTTTTAGCATATTTACTGCCGGAAGGTTTAGCGAACGGGATAACGCTAAACTTGCCGGAACAGCGCCATCAAATTTCAGGTTATAATTCTGTGGCTGAAAACCTTCCACCATAATCGGGATATCGGGAATAAGCATATTGGGCAGCAATTCCCCTTCTTGCAGCATGATTTGGTATAGTAACGGTTTTAAGATGCTGCCGGAGCTGCGTGGCGCACGTACAATATCTACTTGATTGCCTGCTTCTTTGACTTCAAAATTCACATTGCCACAATAGGCAATTACTTCTCCTTTTTTGACATCAAACACAACCGCTGCAATATGTGCTATCTTGTTTTGAGAAAATTCTCTGTGCCAACGATTCAATACTTGCTCTGTTTTCGTTTGCAAGGCGGCGTTGAGTGTAGTAACATGTTTTTTTCCTGGTTGTTCTATTTGCAAATTACTTACTATATGGGGTGCAAGCTGAGGTAGTGGGAAAGGCTCATCCGGCAACGGCTCGTCCAATGCTAATTGATACGTAATTTCATCCAATTTTCCCAACTGAAACAATTGCGTAATGAGGCTATTCCGTTTCGTTAAAAGCGCAGGGCGATTTTTTTTGACGTGCATGGCAGAAGGAGTGTTCGGCAATACGGCAAGCAGCGCCGCCTCTGCCCATGATAAATCTGTTGAGGGATGACCAAAATAGCGCCACGAAGCTGCCTCAATTCCCATCACATTGCTGCCAAAGGGCGCATGGGAAGCATACATACAGAGGATAGACAACTTCTTGCAAGTCAGTTCTAAACGTGTCGCCATAACTGTTTCAATAAGTTTCTGAAACAAATTCCTGTTTTTTTTTCTCGCCATGCGAATGGTTTGCATGGTGATTGTACTGCCTCCGCTTACTACTTTCCCTGCTTTGATATTCCGTTTCAAAGCCCTTACCATAGACACGGGATTAACGCCGAGATGCTGATAGAAGTAACGATCTTCATACGTTATCAAACATGTAACATACTTGTCTGACAGTGCCGCAGTGGGAGGGAACTGCCATTCGCCGTTTTTCGACACTCGTGCACCCAGTAATTCGCCGTTGCGGTCGTACACCGTTGTGCTGTAGGTTGTGCGAAACAAGGGGTTGGGGAGGCAGAACCAAAAGAGCAGGAGGAGCGCTATAATGGGCGGCAAAATGATAAAATATAGCTTCTTTTTCAGAGACAAGGTATTATGTTTTATTGATAACTCTATATTATAAATTTTATTTTTGTGCGTGTCAGCTTTATTATCAAGATTTTTAATGAATCTTGGCGAAATTCAAATATTTCATGTTAATTTGCGTTGATTTTTCTTCAAATGTAATTATTATATAATGAGCGAAATTAGATTAAGAAGCTACTCCTTGCTTCCACCTGCTGTTAAAAACTTATTGATTATCAACGGCATTATGTATTTAGCCACCGTGGTGTTTGAAACACGCGGCATTGATTTGGCAGGAATTTTCGGGCTGCATTTTTTTACTGCCCGAGATTTTGAGATATGGCAGCCCATAACTTATATGTTCATGCACGGAAATTTCGGGCATCTGTTTTTCAACATGTTTGCCTTGTGGATGTTTGGTTCTGCTTTGGAGAACACTTGGGGCACAAAACGTTTTCTCACCTATTACATGGTGTGCGGTTTCGGCGCGGGAATGATACAACTGCTTGTCATTGGCTTGCAAATTCACTCTTTATCTCAAAATCTCTCTCCCGACATCATTCAAATGATACACGATAACGGAGCACAGTTATTGCACGACGGCAAAAACTACATCGGCGAGATGGGCGCTTTAAACAGGGCAATAAATGCTGTTACCGTAGGTGCATCCGGTTCTGTATTCGGGTTGCTGCTTGCTTTTGGAATGATGTACCCCAATTCTGTGATTTACATATACTTCCTTCTTCCTCTAAAAGCCAAATGGTTTGTAATTATTTATGGCGCATTGGAGCTGGTTTTGGGCATAACGGGCACCAACGACGGCATCGCCCATTTTGCACATTTGGGAGGTATGCTGTTCGGATTTTTCTTAATCTTGCATTGGAATAAAGAAAACAGATTTTTCAAGTTTAAAATGCCTGTTTTTAAAAAGAAGAGAAACAAAAAGTACTCTGTCTCATCAAACTATTATTATGAACCTCACTATCTTAGTGATGAAGAATATAATTATCAGAAGAAACAGAATGAAGACAAGATAAACCGCATTTTGGACAAAATTTCCAAAAACGGGTATGAGTCATTATCCAAAGAGGAAAAGGATTTTCTTTTTAGTCAAAAGAGATAATATCCCTTGTTTCAAAATATATCGGGATTATACCCTATGTTATTGTAACTTCCCACCTCTCCCCTGAAATGAAAAAAGATTTCTTTTCCAAATTTTTTCTCTCCTTAACAAAATTGCTTTAAATCTTATTCGCAATAATAAAAATGTAAAATATTTTTTCGGCATAGTGAAAAATTAGGCTCTTTGACTCATTGATCAAGTTGAAAGACTGCGAGTCGTGAGTCTTAATGCGTTTGCCCTGAATACTGACAGGTGTTAATAGGATAATCATAAAAAAAGGGTACTTTCGCGGCGTGGCTTGTGTTAAAAATGTGTTGTAAACTACCACTGCCCCAAGCCATAGAACAAACGACATTAAGTATGACAATAGAACAAACCGAACAGCAACTCATTGAGGAGTTTTCCTATTTCAACGACTGGATGGATAAATACAATTATATTATCGAATCAGGAAAAGAACTTCCGCTTATTGATCTACAATATAAAACAGAGCAACATCTCATTTCAGGGTGTCAATCGCAGGTGTGGTTGCATGCGGATTATAAAGAAGGAAAAATAATTTTCAGCGCGGATAGTGATGCTATTATTACTAAAGGAATTGTTAACCTGCTTATTAAAGTATTATCTAACCGAACACCCAAAGAGATTTTAGAAGCCAAATTAGATTTTATTGATGCGATAGGGCTTCGAACGCACTTGTCGCCTACACGCTCCAACGGGCTAAACTCTATGCTGAAACAGATGAAGATGTATGCTACGGCGTTTGGGTTGAAGGGAAGATGAGGTGATGATTTACGATTTATGTTTAAAAAAAAGTGTTTTTTTGCAAATTACAAATTTTAGCCATATTTAGATGAAAGTACTCATTACCGGAGGCACCGGCTACATCGGCTCGCACACCATTATTGAAATGATTGAAGCGGGAAAATTTACCCCAATTTGTGTAGATAGTTGTGAGCGCTCTACCCCTGAAACTATTGACAGAATAGAGAAAATTACGGGTGTTCGTGTGCCGTTTTACAAAGAAAACATTTGTAATAAGAATGCACTCTTTCGCATTTTTGAAGAGCATCCGGATATTATCGGTATCATCCATTTTGCTGCATATAAATGTGTACCAGAATCGGTTGAAAAGCCGTTGGAGTATTACCGAAACAACCTGCAATCGTTGGAAAACGTATTGGAAGCCTGTTTGAAGTATAACATCCCAAATCTGATTTTTTCCTCCTCCTGTTCTATTTATGGAGAGGTGGCAAAATTGCCCGTAAATGAAGATACGCCGATGGGAACGCCTTTTTGTCCGTATGCCCACACCAAACAGATAGGGGAAGAGATGATCCGATTTTTTGCACAGGTAAACCCTCAATTTAATGCCGTGATTTTGCGCTACTTCAATCCTGTAGGTGCGCACCGTAGCGGGCTTAATGGCGAACTCTCTCCCGATAAACCCAACAATTTGATGCCCATTATTACCCAGGTGGCAATCGGCAAAATGAAACAGATGACCGTCTTTGGAACCGATTACAATACCCGCGATGGCTCCTGTATTCGCGATTATGTTCATGTTTCCGATATCGCCGATGCACACGTGAAAGCCTTGCAATTTCTAACTGAAAAAAGAAATGACTCTAATTGCGAAGTCTTTAACTTAGGCTCCGGAAATGGCGTTTCCGTATTGGAAATGATTCGCGCTTTTGAAGAGATTACCGGGATTAAACTCAATTACTCCTTAGGCGAAAGAAGAGCAGGCGATGTTCCGGCAGTGTACAGCGACAGCACCCATGCTGAAAAATTACTCCATTGGCAATGTAAACGCACTTTACAAGACATGGTAGAATCGGCTTGGAAATGGGAACAGAACTTAGTAATTAGATGATTAGATGATAACTTTAAACTTTTATATTCATGCAAACCTACAACAATCAAAACTTCTTCCTCATTGCAGGACCATGTGTCGTTGAAAATGAAAACCTGACTTTGCATATTGCACAAACCATTGATGCGATTTGCAAACGTTTGGAGATCCATTTTTACTTTAAGGCATCGTATCGCAAAGCCAATCGCTCTTCTCTATATTCTTTTTCAGGCATTGGCGACGTGGAAGCCTTATCTGTATTGGCAAAAGTAAAAGAGCAACTGGGACTTCCCATCGTTACAGATATTCACGCGCCGGAAGAAGCAGCGTTTGCGGCGCAGGTAGCCGATGTGCTTCAAATTCCGGCGTTTCTTTGTCGCCAAACGGATCTTTTGCATGCTGCTGCCAAAACAGGAAAAGTGGTGAATGTTAAGAAAGGGCAGTTTTTGTCTCCGGAAGCGATGCAGTTTGCGGTTGAAAAAGTTCGGGCTGCCGGCAATCCGAATGTTATGATTACCGAGCGTGGCACCAGCTTTGGCTATCAAGATCTTATCGTAGATTTTAGAGGCATTCAGGCGCTAAAGCAGAATAGATGCCCGGTGGTTTTAGATTGCACGCACGCACTGCAGCAGCCCAACCAATCGGATGGAGTTACGGGCGGGCGTCCCGAACTGATTGAAACATTAGCAAAAGCCGGAATTGCCGTAGGATTCGACGGCATTTTCCTTGAAACCCATCCCGACCCTAAAAATGCACTTTCCGACGGCGCAAACATGCTGCCGCTTTCACAGTTAGAACCATTGCTCGAAAAACTGCTGAAAATCAGAAATGCAGTAATTTAATGGTTACGTTTTTTTGAGATGATATTCTTTATTAACCGCAAGGACGCAAAGTTTTTTCGCAAAAGTCGCAAAGAAATAACTTCACTTAAAGAAGTGAAGTTATATGACAGAGAATGAGTTTTTTAGTGCTATTAATGAATTTCAATTCAGTATTATTTAAAAGTGGTGTAAGACGAGTCGTAAATAATTTATTGCATTTCAGTAAAAACCTCTTTGCGTCTATAGCGCAAATCTTTGCGTTAAGCGAATATGGCGGACAGTGATCAGTTAATCAGACAAATACACCTAAAAAGACAATTTTTTATGAAATACCATTTGGAAAATTACAACGAAATTTGGCGTACCAATAAAAAAAACTTAAAAGTTGCTCAAGTAATAAACTTTTTTATACTTTTGCCGCATGAATAGAAAAATAATAACATACGGGGGGTATTTTGAATCATTCAAAGAAACACTAACCGAAAAAACAAAAGACAAAATAGATTATTGCCTTTTGCTTCTGAGAACACGAGATAGAATCCCCGTAAAGTTTATTAGTCCTATTCG
>Ga0123356_10006340_pt1 | contig 11938 bp, 12 predicted proteins | sample TergutEmb28metaG_2_FD_92546 | JGI IMG/M metagenome (GOLD analysis project Ga0123356, IMG submission 92546) | Embiratermes neotenicus P3 segment gut microbial communities from Petit-Saut dam, French Guiana - Emb289 P3 | ecosystem: Host-associated > Arthropoda: Insects > Digestive system > Gut ... | reverse complement strand
TTTGTGCGGACTTGTTTTGTTTCTTTGTCCCTGTAGCCGTGGACTATGGAGAGGTATGGACGATTTCTGCTTTTACCGATTTTCAAATTCATAGTACACCCCCTATATATTGTGTCCATTATATCATACTCCGCAACTCTCCGCAACATATATCTTCGTTTCAATCCACTTTTTTTCATAAAAAAGTCCTTGCTATGCAAGGCTTTGAATATCTTTATATAGTTAGTTAGCTGTCAAACTCCCGAGCCTATGATACGACAGTCGTCTCACGGGACGCCATTGAATCATACAGTATATTATTTAAACATTTAATCTTAATAATATATATGATATGATATATACATGGAAATAATTTTACAAAACAACAAGTCAAATTTACAAAAAGTACTTGAAGCCGGACACTTTTCTGTTACAAGCGAGCTTGGTCCTCCTATGAGTGCCAATGCTGATTTTGTTCGAAAAAATGCAAAAGAAATCGCCGGGTTGGTCGATGCCGCTAATGTGACGGATTGCCAAGCTGCCGTTGTACGTATGTCAAGCATTGCTGCTTCGTATTTGGCTTTGCAAGAGGGTGTCGAACCTATCCTTCAAATGACTTGCAGAGATCGAAATCGTATAGCTATCCAAAGCGACTTACTTGGCGCATCCGCACTGGGACTGAAGAATCTCCTGATCCTCTCAGGGGATCACCAGAGCGTAGGCAATCATCCGCAATCAAAAAACGTTTTTGACATAGACTCGATCCAACTGATAAAAGCAATGAACGACCACATGGAAAACGGCACATTTATCAGCGGATCGAAAAGTAAAATGCCCGCAGAATTCTTCATCGGAGCAACAGCAAACCCCTTCGCCGACCCGGAAGAACTGCAACTGATACGCCTTGAAAAAAAAATAAACGCCGGTGCAAAGTTCATCCAAACACAAGCGATTTATAATATTGAGCGTTTCAACAAATGGATGGAAAAAGTCAGAGAGCGCGGTTTACACGAAAGAGCATATATCCTTGCAGGCATAGTGGTAAACAAAAGCCAAAAATCAATAGAAGTAACCGCAACAGTCCCCGGCATGGACATCCCCGTTCACCTGATTGAGCGCATGCAGAAAGCCGAAGATAAACAAGCAGAAGGTTTATCGACAGCCTTGGAACTCATAAAAGAAATCCGTAATACGGAAGGCATAAAAGGTCTTCATATAATGGCAATAGGTTGGGACGAAATCGTCCCCGTGATATTGAAAAAAGCAAACTTTTTACCAAGATCGATATTATAAACAAGCAACGGAACGGTCAAACAAGCAGTAAAAACAATAATAAAACGGGAGAAAATATGATTATTGGCTATGGAACGATAGATGAAGTAATCCAATCCGGAACAGATTTAGCGATAATATCTGTCGGATCGATTGAACAGCACGGTCCTCATCTTCCCGTTACAACAGATTGGGAGATCGCAACTGCTCTTGGTGAAGGCGTCGCAAAATTGATCGGAGGTTTTTATGTTCCGGCTTTTCCTGTCAGCACAAATCGGGAACACATGGGTAAGCGAGGTTCGGCGGTCGGGATGAGTCCTGATATTTTTTATGACATGATGTGGGATATATGCGTAAATTTGAAAAATCAGGGATTTAAGAAAATTGCAATTATTCCGGCACACGGCGGTATATTTATAATGAACCCGTTGATCAGAGAACTGAATGCAACATTCCAACCCGATCTTATGGCGGCTAAGCTCGATTGCAGTGAAATATGGTCAGAATTTTTTACCGAAGGGATTTTAGAATCAAAAACAGAGCTGCATGCCGGTGAAGGTGAAACATCATTGATGTTACACATAAATCCGCAATCGGTACATATGGACAAAGCAATCGATTGGATACCGGAAAACGCACGGCAAGGTGATTTGAATTACGGCTCGATACACCGCTATTGCCCGGACGGCGTTTGGGGAAACGCAAAATGCGCCACCCCCGAAAAAGGTAAAAAAATGCTCGATCATATGATCACCGGCCTGATAAAACAAATGAACCGCGCATTTTCACTCATGGAAAATAAACAACAAATCGGCAACAGTTGGTTCTAATGTTTAAATTTTGATATATTCAGTACCTGTTACAACGCCATGCACATCGCCGGCTGTCAAGTCTGCCAACCTCTTGTTTAATTCAACAGACTTACTGAACGGAAGTGAAATCTTGAATATAACATTTTCTGCGTACTCTGTTCCGTTTATAATAACACCAAATGCTTCAAGCTCGTGCTTAACATGGTTATTCATGTTGTAACCGCATGTTACTTCCATACTTTCATAGGGTTTATATTCAGCGATTCCGGCATTTTCAAGAGCTAACTTTGCTGCTTCGGAATATGCTCTCATCAAACCGCCTTTGCCAAGCATCGTTCCGCCGTAGTAACGTGTAACAACACATAAAACATTAACGATTCCGGTACGCCGAAACACTTCAAGCATCGGCAGTCCTGCCGTACCTTGCGGTTCACCGTCATCGGAATATCGTTCAACACCGTTTCTGATAATACAGCACCAACAATTATGGCTCGCGTCACGGTATTTCTCCCTGACACGAGCTAACTCTTCTTTAGCAGCCTCTTCGTCATTGACAGGCAAAACCAAAGAAAAAAACTTCGACCGTTTTTCAACCAATGACGCTTCCCCGCTTCCGGCAGGAACAAAATAACTTTTTGATTGTTCATTCATCACACACGTTACCTCAGTTGAATATTTTGTGCATGATCTTTTGCTCTGCTTTGGCTATACCTGCGCGATTTATGTACTTATCTATAGATTTTACAGCGATTGATACATCGGATATAATATTATCAGCTGTTTGCCCGGTAAGATAGAAATGGCTTGCATTATCCTTTAATGCAGTCAGTGCTGATTTCTGTCAAAGCGTTTCGTCAGGAATATATTCTGTTCATCTGCTTTGATCAATCTGTTTTCCGGTACGTTTATTCCGGCATCAGAAGCAACATTATTCATCATCGTAAGTAAATACACCTGATATACGTTCACGTTTCTCTGTCCAGTAATATTTTCCTGCATAAGCTTTATTGTATACAAAAAACGTACCCATCACCTAACCCTCCGCGGTAAATTGTCGCTTAAACGTGCTCTGCCGAGGTCGCTGTTTAACGGGTCGATGCTTTCTGCCATAGTTTCAAGCAAACCCAAACTTCTCACCACTTCAAGAAATGCAGCAGTGCTGATCGTCGGGTCGCCGGTTTCAATTTTATGAAGAGTACCGAGCGATATCCCTGCACGTTGTGCAACTTGTGTTGCTTTCAACTCGTACAGTATTCGCCAAGTCTTTAAACTTTCTCCGATTTTAGCAAAAGTTATTTTTACGGTTTTTGTAGTGTTTTTCATGACTTAATTTTAACACAAGTGCAAAATGTTGTCAACATAACATTTACGATGTTGAGATTTATCAATGTTTGCACTTGCTATAATGGTTTTTATAGCAGAAACCAAGCAGGGGGACGGTTCTCCTGCTTGGTTTTTTGCGCGTTTATCATCACCAACGGGATTAACGGAAGTTAGGTTAATCTAAAATATGGATTCCGATAACTCTTCACATGCTCCGGAATCTCCGGGTGAACTTGTTCGGATAACATTACAATCTATATGGTATCATTTTCATAAATTTTACAATATAAATAATACACCTTTTCAAGGTTTTAAAGGTGTATTTTTCACGTAATCAAGATTTTAAGATTCTCGCTTAAACTCAAGAATATCTCCCGGCTGGCAGTCGAGTACATCACATATGGCTTCAAGCGTTGAAAACCGGATTGCACTGACCTTTCCGGTTTTTATTTTTGACAGGTTGACATTTGCGATACCAACCTTTTCGGAAAGATCGTTGAGAGATATCTTTCTGTCCGCCATCATGCGGTCAAGTCTCAATATAATCGGCATTTTAATATCCCTCCTTATAGTGTCTCATCAACTTGATTTTGGAGAGTAATGCCGTATTCAAATACCAAAGCAATGCAATAAACAATTAACCCCAATACTATGACAGCACCGCCAAACGAAGTTTCCATAATAACATTGTATTTCGGTTCTTCAAAACGAAAATAGGTGCTGAATATAATGCATTGTGAAATAATAACATAAATTTCATAAATCACCAATAATAACGCAATAATCTTTAACTTAGTCGCATTTTTCTTAGTAAACGGCGTTTCCTCTTTTCTTATTGAATGTAATAAACTGAAACCGGTAAACAATGAAGCTGACAAAATCGGGATGCTTAAAAAGAAAATAACAAAAAACAAAAATAAATTTGTATTCGGTCCGCTCAGCACATTTGTTCCAAAGCCTATAATAATAAATGCATCTCTTACTTGTTGAAACACAAACCACAAAAACAACAACCCCGTAATTATTGACAGCACCAAAGCCGATTTCTTATAATTCCTTACATCTGACATGAAAAAGTACAACCTCCTTAATTATGATGCACATAACATACCATACGCATTAATGTATGTCAACTATTTTTTAATGATTATCATTTATTTTTATACGCACTACATCGTTCCCAACAGAAATAAACCAAGCAGGAGAACCATCCCTGCTTGGTTTATCGTCAGTATAAAATTAATTCATCGGTACAAGATGGTTCATATAGAGTTCCATCCAAGCAAAGTACAAACGCATTTCTTCAGACATTACATCTTTGAATCTCGGTACATCGATAAACCGATCATAGTACAGTTGATAATTTGCTTCAAAATCATTGACCGGACCTATTATTGTCGCAACTATTGCAGCTTGTCCGCCCGGTGAATCGAAGCTGTAGTCCATTTTAATTTCAGCGAAAGCAGTACTGTTATGAAGTTCAAATTCTGCTCTGGCTTCAATAACATCATCACTCAAAGGTCCTTCAATAAAGAAGTTAAACATCGAATAATAATGCTCCCTGACAACTTCCGATACAACAGAGTTGATGTCGATACTTGCCGGATCGCTTAAATCCCTCGGATAAGCTTGGATCGGATTTGGGAAATAATCCCAACCGCCTGCAAGCCATTGGGTGTTGGTTTCAACAGTCGATCTTGTGAACGGGCCGTCTCTGCTGATACCGTAATATATACCGTCTCTGTATTCCGGACCGGATTGACCTGTAAGCCACCATAATTCCAAATCTTTATATTCCTCTGTGAAACGTCTGTCACGACCGGTTCCGGTGGACATTTCCGGTAAACCCCATGCTCTGAGCTCTGCAGCTTCCAAGCTTTGGTTCCAGTCGATCCAGTTAAGGATTTGCGGGACCCACTCTTCGGGTGCATTGTAAGATATACCGTAACCTTGTCCCCTGCCGCTTAAATCGACAACACGCATCGAAGCATCTTGATACGGATTAACCAAATCATCGGGAAGGAATAAATGCATCAGGCGGAATCCGTAATCTTCACCTCTCGCTATCCCGCTTTCTCTTGCCGCATCAACACCGTGCCACATTTGCCACATAGCAAATTGTCCGTTAGCTATCATTGCATTGCGTTGATCATCCATCATGATAAATGTCTCCGGATGAACAAGACCTTCATTAAATGCACCGTTCATGAAACTGATATAATCTTTCCATGTTTGGGTTGCGGCAAAATAATGATATGTACGATCGGCAAAATTATATGTTCTGTCTGCAAGAGTGTGCCAAAACAGATCCATCAGTGAGAATGCAGACCACATAAGTGATGTGATATTGTCGTTAAGCTGGATTTGCGCCGGGACTATAGGCTGACCGTCGACCGTTATGTTAAGGTCTTTTACTGCTCTGAGGAATTCCGTCAGTTCATCAAAGTTTTCAATCGGTATCCTGGCTTGGTCAAATGTAAGGGTTCCGCCCTGGGATATATAAAGGTCTTTAAGTTCTGCTTCCGTAAGAACATCGGGGAATACCTGTTTGAGGATATCATCACGGACCCACCAGGCATATCCTTCATACGAATTGTGTATTTTGACTTCCGGTTCATTACGAAGGTTTGTTGCAGCCAGATTCGGGAAGCCGGGAATGTGTGTCAGATAACCTAAAATCGGGTCAATATTTGATTCATACCACAATTCAATATCAATGCCGAGAGATTCAAGTCTGGCGACCGTACGCGGTAAATATTCATAAATTTCTTCAAGGGTGATTTCTCTGAGTATTTCAAACTCCCTCAATGCCATCTGTGCTTCCGAATGTCCGCCGATTCCCCCACCGGTCAAAACCATCGGCATCGTACCGCCGAGGTGATGCATTTGGAAGAATTGTGCCCAACCGATAGCACCTTCATCATATTCAACGATGTCAGGTATTACTTTTGTTTTTTCGCGCCATATCGGTAATAAAATGTCTTCGGTAGGTGCTCTGGGATTTGCTTCGAGTGAACCGAGCACGGTAATCGTGATTTCACTTGCCGATTCAATGTCAAATCCGCTTGCAACAGGATCGGAACCTGTTCCTGCATCCGTCCCTGTATCTGTTCCCGTGCCTGAATCTGTACTGCCGGTATCTGTAGATGCAGGTTCATTTTGTCGGCAAGCCGCTATCAACCCGAACATCATGACTAAGGTCAATATGATTGCCACACTTTTGAAAAACTTTTTCACCATTTTATCCTCCTAAATTATTTTTAATCAGGCTTTTATCGCGCCTGTTATGGTGCCTTTAACAAAGAATCTTTGGAAAAACGGATATATAACCAACATCGGGAATGTGACCACTACCATGATAGCCATCGAAATAACTTGCTGTGTCGGCGGCTTAAAATTAGATTGATCCTGCATCAGTCTTTGGATTTGAAGTGAAGCTGCAAGAGGAGCATTAACATCTATGATTACGCTTGCTTGACCCGATCTCAAAACTCTTTCCATCAAAAATTGCAATGTCCAAAGAGACCTGTCAGTTATATAAAGAACGTTGGTTTGTATGTCGAGCCAATGACCGACGATACCGAAAAACAAAAATGCCGCAATTGAGGCCTTCATCAAAGGCATGATTATTTGAACAAATACTCTGAAATGCCCCGCTCCGTCGATCATCGCACTTTCCGAAAGACTGTCCGGCAAATTATCAATAAAAGAGCGCAGAATAACTGCCGTAAAGTATGAAAATGCTCCGGGTATAATAAAAACCAAGAAATTATTGATAAGTCCGAGATGCGCCATGATTATAAAACGAGAAACAGTTGTACCGCCAAAAAACAACGGTATCAACAAATAAAAAATTATAATTTTACGGCCCATGAGAAAACGCTTTGATAATGCAAATGCCGTCATCAAACATACAAGAACATTAAGTGCAGCCCCTGTTAATGCTCGCATGACCGTGAGGATCGCAGCATCATAAAGTCCCGGATAATTCAAAACAAAACGAAAGTTGTCAAGAGTAAATTCACGAGGCCAAAAATATATCCCGCCGAGTCTTGCATCGTCACCGTTATTAAGAGCTATGACCAGAATGTACCAAAACGGGTAAATCATAACAAAAGCCATCATAAGCATAAAAAGTACATTAAATATGTCAAAAATTCTTTCCCCGTTTGTACGGCGTATATACCTGTTCTCCATAATGATTCTCCTAAAATATTCCTGTATCGCTTACTTTACGTGCCACTTTATTAACAGTTATAACTAACAGGAAAGAGACTGCACTTTGAAATAATCCGACTGCTGTTGCCTGTGAATATCGACCGCCGATGATACCTCGCTGATAAGTAAAGAAATCTATCGTTTGAACATTTTCTCTTATAACTTGGTTTTCCAAATTGAATACCTGATCAAAACTGACCGAGAAAAGTCCTCCCGTAGCAAAAATCAACAGGATACAAAAAATCGGTAAAAGACCCGGAAATGTAATATAAACAGCTCTTCCCAAGCGTCCGGCACCGTCTATTTCAGCCGCTTCATATAATTGAGGATCGATACCGGCAATGGCTGCCATGTACATGATCGTCCCCCATCCGACGCTTTTCCAAACTCCTGTCAATACCAGCACCGGTAAAAAATTATTGGAATTCATCATATATGAAACGCGTTCACCACCCGTGATCGCTGTTACGATATTATTGATCAAACCCGTCGGTTCAATTGACATAAATAAATAAACAAGACCTGCCACAGTGACCCATGATACAAAGTTGGGAACATATGAAATCGTTTGAACCGTCTTTTTAAAGTTTGCATTTCTCAGTTCATTGAATAACAATGCCAGTATAAGTGATGCCGGAAAACCGATGATTATACCGATAAAACTGTACAGGACTGTCCTGCCTGTCATTTCCCAAAACCAACTGTCAGTTAAAAAAGCCTGAAAATGTCTGAGTCCGACCCAATCGCTGCCGAGGCCGAACCATCCGCGAAACATGTTGTAATCCATAAAAGCAATGGGAATGGAAAAGAATGTTAAATAACCGAACAAAAAAGTCAAAACGACAGCCGGGATCAAAAATAAATAGAGCACCCATGATCCCGATCGCTCAAGTCCTTTATATTTTTTCTTCGGTATTTTCACAATCGATTCCCCCGTGTGAACTTTATGATTGCAGGATAAAAAAATAATACAAGCTATTGTGCAACTTATCTATAACAAGATATAAGGAAAAATATAAATTTTCACTTATTGCCCAATCAACTTGTATTGGTTTAATTATATGAAATTGAATTATTATTTTTTGTTGGTAAATTGCTTTGGTGTCATACCTGTGTGCGCTTTAAATACAGATATAAAGTGCGATGTGTTTTCATATCCGACTTTATTTGCCACCTCATAAACCCTTATAAAAGGATCTTTTAATAAACCCATTGCTGCATTTATTTTTGTACGTACCAAATAGTCAAACACAGTCATTCCCGTGCGTGATTTGAAAATAAAATTGGCATGACTTGCACTGATTTGCAAATCATTGATAACATCCGCCGGACCGTAAAGATTTGCATAATCTGTTTCTATTTTGCTTTTTATTTCCGATACGATCTTATCATTTCGATCGCTTTCATCACCTTTGTCTTGAATTTCATATGCTGAATTTATTACTTTATGTAATGTTTCAATCACTTGTTCAGTCAACAAACGTTCATTTTTCATTTCAAATAACTCATGAACCGCAGTAATAAGATCATCAGGCATAACCGGTTTAAGCAAATATTTATAGGCTCCTATGTTCAGCGCATCTTTGACATATTGAAAACTGTCAAAACTGCTTATGAATATGAATCGCACATCCGGCAGATTTTCTTTGATCCGTGTACACATCATAAGACCGTCAAGCTTCGGCATATCCACATCTGCAATAACAAGATCCGGTTCATTTTCCAAAGCCATATGCAAACCTTGTTCACCATTGAATGCATTCCCTATGATTTCCATACCCATGGAATGCCAATCAGTCATTTCGGTAATATACCGGTTTAAAACCTTATTATCTTCAACTACTAAAATCTTATACATGTTTACCTCTTAACGGTATGACCATATTCATTAAAATCAAATGATCATATTGTCAACTCTGCAGGTATGATTATTGTTATTATTGTTCCTTCGCCGGGAATACTTTTTATTTGTAAATCATGAGCATCTCCGCAAAAAACATCTAACCGTCTGATGAGATTTCTGAGTCCGTATCCGTCATCATTTCTCCCGCTTTCTGCATTATCTTTCAACGCCAACAGTTCCGCAACGGTTTGATCATCCATACCGGCACCGTTATCGGAAACTTCAAAAACCATTGAACTTCCTTCAATTCGACAATCTACATGTATTATACCTTCCCCGTCATCACTGTAAGCATGCTTCACTATATTTTCAACCAGCGGTTGCAACATATGTTTGAGCACGTACATTTCACCCATTGATTCTTCTTTGCTGACCGCCAATGTATAATGACAAACCGATATCCTGTTTGTGATCTCCAAATAATGTGAAAGAATCGATAATTCAGTATCAAGAGTAATTATATCCTTATCATCAGTCAAAACTTTGTGGTAATAACTCGAAAGAGCTCTCAATATTCCGACCGTTTCATCATCCATTCGGTTTTGTGCATAAACGCACAGCACCGCAATAGAATTATACAGCAAATGCGGATTCATACGTTCGTGCAGAAGATTTAATTCCATTCTGAATTTCTGCTTATTTGCCGATGCAAGTTGTTTATGAGCTTCATCAACATTGATCAGTGTTTTCAAAAATTCACTTTTGATGATCTCTACTTCTGTGTCCGCCGGTTCATTAGAAAAGTTTTCTCTCAGTTCATCGTAATTGCCGCTGTTTAATGAAGATAAGAACGAATTTAAGCTCCCGGTTATCATGGCTGAAGTTCGATTGGATATAAAGACGGCTATTAAAATGAAAAGAGGGATCGGTAAGATCCATAAAAACAAATTACGTAAATATACAGTTACTCCGTAAAAAGGCGGCAGAGCAAGCTCAAAGTAGCTGCCGTCTATTATTGCATCAGAAGTCAATATCGTATAACCGGTATCATTAAATCCCGTTATATCATCAGTATGTTGAAAAAATACACGGTTGTACGGTTCACCATTAGCTTGAACATGAGTCAATACCATACCGGGAATCACATCTGCATTATCTATATTCAAAAAGCCTGAAAGTCTGTCATACGATATCCTGATCGCAAGAACACAATCAACCCCGCCAAGATAAGACACATTACGAAAAAAATAAATGAATTGATTTCCGACACTGTCAAAATATACAGCTGTTTCACTGAGCCATTCATTAGACGGACTTTCTGATAACATTCCCAGTAACTCAGGAAACGGGAAAGCAGTCATAGGCATTATAAACTCGCTTCCTTGTCCAAAAAAATCATCAAGATAAAAAACAAAAACCTGTCGATGCGGATTGGCAAAAAATAAATCCATGACCAACACATTCATCATTTGACGATGTTGGACCACGGCATTCGTGTCAAAATGAGCATTTCTGAGCAATCTCATAAGCGGAGCATTACTTGTTATACTGACTGCACGTCTTAAGTATTGTGTTATTTCCAAGTCGATCATATGCGCTTGCGAATCAAGACTTCTTATAAGCCTTGATTCTTGTCTGTCCAATTGTTGTCGAGAAATTATGACCGAAATAATTACTAATATTATGAATGAAAAAATAAGAACGGATGAAAAAATAACACGCTTTACTCTGGATCCGATGCTGTAACGTCCGGGGCGCATATTTGTTAAACGCTTACGAAGTTGAAATAATGATGCCAAACTAATACTCCCCTTTCATTTGTCATTCCACATTATACAATACAATACATACCTCGCATATATACAAACAGTTAAAAGTATTATATTAATTAAATCCTTGCATATTTCACCATATATTGTCATTTATTTCATACATAAAAAACACGCCTTTTTACATGCCTTCTCTGTTGCCTGCGATTATTTCTGCAGAAAGCCTGAGAAGACCGTCAACCGGTCCGTCAGAATTGAATTGTGAATAGTCAATGATATTAATGTGATATATTAATAATAAGCGGCATTCGATAAAATAACAAAATATCAATAAATATATAAGGATATGCTTTCCGTATAGATATACCGGATATATACGTTTAATATATAAATAATAATCATATACGGAGGGACGATATGCTTCTTAAACTTAAAAATGGTATCAATGTTGATTTTTCAACGGAACCCGGGTTTGTCGGAATCGGTGAAGTTCGTTTGGGTGATAAACTGCTGCGAAGCGGCACAGAGTTGATACAGTCGCAATTTGCCACACCTGAGGGTATGGAGCTTGACAGGCTTGAATTTATTGAATGTCACGAAAAAGACGGTATTTTCACCATTAAAACCGCACCTTATTTTCGTGTGGCACACAGAATGGAATGGGCAGAACACGGATCACATTTGCGTGTAAGTACGGAAAGTTGGTCAAGAGGTTCGATATT
>Ga0123356_10006339_pt1 | contig 11939 bp, 9 predicted proteins | sample TergutEmb28metaG_2_FD_92546 | JGI IMG/M metagenome (GOLD analysis project Ga0123356, IMG submission 92546) | Embiratermes neotenicus P3 segment gut microbial communities from Petit-Saut dam, French Guiana - Emb289 P3 | ecosystem: Host-associated > Arthropoda: Insects > Digestive system > Gut ... | reverse complement strand
CAGTTCGGTGATTTCGCGTCCGACCATCATCGTGATCAGGTCCGAAACGCTCAGTTCTGTCGTTTTCTCCGTCCCGATAAACTCGCCGTCACGGTAAACCGTGATCGTGTCGCAAATTTCATAAATTTCTTCTAATTTATGTGAAATATAGACGATCGACTTTCCGCGTTCTTTCAATTTTCGCATGATGGAAAACAATTGCTCGATTTCCTTATTGGTCAGCGCGGACGTCGGTTCGTCCATAATGATCAGTTTCGCATTATAGGATAACGCCTTTGCAATCTCGATCATCTGCGTTTTCGCGACGGTCAAGCTGATCATCAGCGTCTTTGGGTCTTCATTGAGGTCGATCTCTTTTAAAACCTCTTTTGTCATCTCGTACATTTTTTTGTGGTCCACGAGGCCCAATTTCGTCTTTGGTTCCCGCCCGAGCCAAATGTTTTCCATGATCGATCTGTGTTCAACGGGGCTTAATTCCTGATGGATCATCGCAATGCCCATATGTAAAGCTTCCCCTGTCGTATAGTTGTGAATCAAGTTCCCTTCAAAATAAGTATCGCCGCTAGTCGGCGGGTGGATTCCGATCAGGCATTTCATGAGCGTTGATTTCCCTGCGCCGTTTTCCCCAAGCAGCGCGTGTATTTCACCGTACTTTACAGTGAACCGCACATTCTTTAATGCCTTTACCCCTGGAAATGTTTTTACAATGTTCTCCATATGCAGAATATCTTTTACTTCTTCCATCGCAGTCCTCCGCAGGAACGATATTTCCTTTACGATAAATAGAGAGGGAAAGGCTAATCGGGATTAGGCCTTTCCCATGTCCGGCATGCCGTTATTAATTTTTTTTACATAAAGTCTGTTACATTTCCTGGATAAACGAGTACGAACGGGATCCATCTTACTGATGAAGGCGATCCGCCTCCCAGAAGTTCAGCAACGATGCTTACGCCGCCGCCGCCTTGTCCTACCGCGTCCTGAAGTACGGTCGCGTGGAGCCTTCCTTCGGCAACCAGTTGTACAGCGTCAGGGATCGCGTCAACGCCCATAACGATGATGTCTTCTCTGCCGGCTTCACGAAGCGCTTCGAGCGCACCGATTGCCATGCCGTCGTTGTTGGCTAGAATTGCGTTCAATTTATCACCATATGCGGTCAGCCAGTTTTCCGTAATTGCCATTCCTCTGTCATACTGCCATTCGCCGGTTTCCTGCGCGAGGATTTCGATTCCGGGATGCTGACTCAGAACATTTACATTTCCTTCTGTTCTCTTGATTGCGCCTTCATTGGCAAGGATCCCCATCAGGATCGCAACGCCGCCTTCTCCGTCCAGAAGTTCAGCAAGGTATTCGCCCTGAAGTTCACCTGCGACGATTTCCTGCGAACCGACATAATAAACACCTGCCGGAAGCGAGCCTTCGCCGAATGGATTTCTGTTAACATAAACCAATGGAATTCCCGCCGCGGTAACCGCTTCGGTGATCGGGTCTGTTGCCGATGTGTCAACCGGTACGACCATAATGGCGTCAACGCCTTGTTCAATCATCGCCAATACCTGGTCAAGCTGCGCGACTACGTCTTCCCTTGCGTCTGTTACATCGATTGAGAAACCGAGCTCAGCCGCTTTGGCTCTCGCCGCGTCGGTTACAAATGTCTGGAACGTATCATTCAGGTTGCACTGTGCAAACCCGATTCTGAAAGCTGCATCGCCTCCGCCTGCGTCACCGCCGCCGCCGCCGCTGTCACCGCCGCCGCAAGCCGCAAATGTACCGAAAACAAGAGTGAGTACCAATAAGCATAAAAGTAATTTTTTCATTTTTCTCCTCCTAAATATACTTCCTTTTGGACTTTGAATTAAGCTTCTTTTCGCATTTTACGAAAACGCTTGCATTAATTTTACTACAGGAACCCCTTGTTTGTCAATAGGCGGCGCACAACTATTTCTCCATTATTTAGGCAATCCGCAACTGTTAATGGGAATTATAAACGGATTATGAACGCGTTGTTCCATCTGATTACATCTTTGAATCCTTGTTTGTTTTCGTTGACATTTTTGGCCTGCAATGATATAATTAGAAAAACGTTTTTCTAAATTTGAACAATTCTTATCCTGTTTATGCAAAAGGAGGATCATATCATTATGGAAGAAAAAAAATGGCTTCTTACGGAAGAGCCTGCCGTTATTTTTGAGGCTGACACAGCAGTCGGACAACTGAAAAAGCAGATCTGGGACGCGTCGGAAGCGGAAATTGACGCAATTCTTGAAGCGTACGGGATCCCCTCCCCCTCCGAACTTGGCGTCGCGGGCACATATATCCAAAACACGCCGAGGGTAAAACAAATCGAAAAGAGAAGGAAGAACGACATCGTGTTTGTGCCGATCGGTTGCACTGAAAATCATGGCATTCACGCAAACACAGGCCTTGACACCTTTATGGTCACTCAGATTTTGGAAGGCGTCAGACGATTCACCGCCAAACGGGGCAATGAGGTAAACCTCGCTTTCACCCCGCTCAATTACGGCGGTCACCCTTACCATCACATCGGGATGCCGGGAACCATCATGATGCCTGAAGAAGTTGTCAAAGAGTCTTTGATTTACTGCATGCTGGGTTTATGGAACGACGGGTACCGGAAAATCATATTTGTGAACAATCACGGCCATCTCTGGATGCTTGAATCGGCGATTCATGAATTCGGCAAGCGATACCAACTGCCCGGAATATTCAGGGTCATCGAATGGCACCGCGCGGTGCGCGAGTTCTTCTATCCGACAAAGCGCAAAAACAGTCTGGAAACCAACTTTATTCACGCCGACGAAGCGGAAACAGCGGTCGCCCTTTTGATGTTCAAAGAAATGATCGATATGAGCGTCGTTGAGGACGCCCAGGGGAAAGCGTTCCTTCCTGACGGCCATCTGGACAAATCCGTAGACCCTTTCCGCAGGCCGTGCAGATGGTCTGAGGGCGAAGGCCATGCCGCGATCGAGCGGGCGGCGACCCCTGAGGGTGTTGTCGGCTTCCCTTCCAAGGGTACGGCGGAAAAAGCGAAGAGGCCGATCGCCGCGATCTTAAAATACCTGACCTTGTTGCATGACGAAATTCTGGAGGCATATCCGGCGGGTAAAGTTCCGCCAGTAGAGCTTACCACGCTTCGTAAGGAAAAAGATATGGAACCTTTCCTGAGGGAACCGCTGAGCGAAGGCTGGAAGTCCGTCGATGAGCTTCCGAGGATCGGCATCACCGAAAGATTGTAGGGAGAAAGGAAAGGGTAAGAAAGAAATGAAAAGTAAGACAGCTTTTTTACATAAACCGCATGATCTTCGCATTGAAGAAGTGGAGCTTGCGCCGCTTCAGCCCAATCAGGTTCTGGTTCAGGTAGGCGCTTGCGGGATTTGCGGTTCAGACGTTGTGTGCTTTGAAGGTAAATCCGCGGAAGGGCGTTATGACATCGCGCCGTATACCCCCGGTCATGAATGGGGCGGGAAAATCATCGAAGCCGGTTCAAATGTGACGACTCTAAAACCCGGTATGAAGGTGACCGGCGACTGTGTCATGGCGTGCGGATATTGCGCAAACTGCAAGAACGGGCTCATGCCCTCCGCGTGCCTCAATATGAGAGAAGCCGGGTTCAGGCCTGATTCCCCCGGAGGCATGGGCGAATACATGATCATTGAGGAAGAATATGTCCATCAGATCCCTGACGATTGGTCGTATGCGATGGGGGCTTGGGTGGAGACTTTTTCCATCGGTTATTTCGGCATTTGGGGAAACGGCGGTTATATCGACGCCTCCGACACAGCGTTGATTTTAGGGTGCGGTCCTGTCGGAATATCGGCGGTCATGGTCGCCAAAACAGCCGGCGCGAAAGTCATCGTTTCGGAGCCTGTCGCCTCAAGGAGGGCGCTTGCCCTTCAATACGGCGCGGATTACGCGTTTGATCCGAATGACGGAGACTTAAAAGCGCACGTTGATCAGATCACAGGCGGCAGCGGGCCTTCCGTCATCTGCGAAACGTCCGGGACCGACAGCGCGACCGCTTCCATCTTTGAGCTTGCGGGGCATAGCTGCCGCGTCCACTTGATCGGGCACACCATCGGGCGGAAAGTCCCCGTTGAGATCGGATGGACGATCTGGAAGACGCTTCACATCAACGGCGCCGGTGGCACGAAGAATTTTGGTCAAAGAACGATCCGGTTCATGAGCGCGATCAAAGACAAGTATGACTTTGACGCATTGAATACGCATTATTTTCGTTTTGATCAGCTGCATGAGGCGATGGAGATGGCGGTGCATGAGAAGGGGAGTGCGTTCAAAGTGATGCTAAAATTTCCTGTTTAATAATTGAAGTGGTATCGTTTATACCCACATGAATTTAAAGGAACAATTTATGACACCATTTTACGATGCGAAAGCCATATGTGACGCTTTTGAACTTACCCCGGAGCAAATAACGGAGTATCCGGCGTCCTTTGTGGCGCTCCCTCAGGGGCGGCTTATGATGTGCAAGCTGAAGGATGAGAAAAAAATAATTGCGAAGGGCGAAGGGGGCTTGTTTTCGGAACTCGACGGAATACTAATTTCCGATTCTGTCCGGGTCTGTCCTTTGTCGCATGAAAACAGGCTGGCTTTAAATCAATTTCTTCCCTATACGAAGCCGGTTTCTTTTGGCTCCGGCGTCCCGACTTTCGGTACCGGCGACCGCCTTGGCCTTGCGACCCCCGCTCATATACGCAGCGTACGGCGCTACGGGGTCAAGCCCATTCTCGCCCAACAAAGCAAGCGGGAGCTCGAACTGACCGGAAGAAATTACACGCAAGTTCTGGACGACGTCTGTTTCGCCGTTTTTCAGGAAGGTTATCAAGGCGGTTTCGGAGCGGACGGCAACCATTTGAAGTACGCGGAAGACGTCCGGGACGCCCTCGCGCTGGGTTATACGATGATCACGCTGGACTGCTCGGAAAAAATGGGCAAAGCCGCGGAGTTGCTTTCAAATGACGAATTGCTCCCTCTTTACCAAAATCTTTCGGCTGACTACCGGACCCGCATCGAGAAAGCGTACCTCGAAAAGAAATTTGACGTCGCCAAAAGCGAGTACGCGTTCACTGCTGATGAATTGCGCCGATGTGCGCTTGTTTATCATGGTGTGGTCGATTTTGCGGGCGAAATATACAGGAATGTGTTGATCGCCGCAAATCATGCGGTCGATTTTGAGCTTTCCGTCGATGAAACCGCGTCGGTGACAACGCCTCACGCGCATATTTTTATCGCCACGGAGCTGCTGCATCAAAACGTACGGATCACAAGCCTGGCGCCGAGGTTTGTCGGTGAATTTCAAAAAGGCATTGATTATCGAGGCGACGTTGCCGGGTTTGAGGCGCAGCTTGCGGAGCATGCAGCGATCGCGTCGCATTTCGGCCATAAGCTCAGCGTTCATTCCGGAAGCGACAAGTTCGGCATATTTCCAATCATCGGCAAATATGCTTCTGGAAATCTCCATCTGAAAACTTCGGGCACCAGTTGGCTTGAAGCTGTGGCGGTGGTTGCGGAGCGTAACCCCGCGCTTTACCGCCGCATCCATGAAAAGGCGCTTGCTTGTTTTGAAAAAGCCCTGCGTTTTTACCATGTGACGGCTGATCCGGACAAAATAGCCGGGCTCGAAAGCGTCAAAGATGACGAGCTGATCCGGTATCTCGAAAACGATGACAGCAGGCAGCTTCTTCACATCACGTATGGTTTTATTCTCGATGACCATGAACTGAAACGGGAGCTGTACGAAACCTTGGAGCTGTACGAAGCGTTTTATATGGAAAGGCTGATTTCTCATATGGATCGCCATTTGGTTCAAATATGGAAGGAGGACGATCATGGACGCTCGTTCACTTGATGAAAAATTTACTTTGACGGCGACGTTGTCGGCGGAAATCAATCCGGCTTCTCCTGTCATCATGGGCGGAAATTATAAAGAAAACATAGGCAGGGCTTCCCGGCTCGGTTACCGTGCGGTTGAGCTTCACTGGGCAAACCCGCTCGAGATCCCTTTGGATGAAATTTCTTCCATATGCGATGCATATGATATGAAAATTTCTGCTTTTGCGACAGGCAGGGCATACGTCCAGGAAGGATTGAGTCTCATCGACGACGACGACAGCGTCAGATGCGCCGCGCTGCAGCGTCTTTTGGCACATGTGGACGCTGCTTCCCGCTTTCATGCCGCGGTGATTATCGGGTGTATACGCGGGAATATTCCTGCGGGAAGCGCAAACGCGACATATATGGAGCGGTTTGCGGCGGCGGCGCACACGATCGCCGGGTATGCGGCGAAACGGAATGTGAGCATTTTTCTTGAAGCCATCAACCGATATGAAAATAATTATTTAAACACAGCAAAGGAAACGGCGGATTTTATCCGAAAATACGAGCTGCCAAATACAAAAATCCTTCTCGACACATTTCACATGAACATCGAGGAGGCAGATCCGCCCGGCGCGGTCATCGAATGCGGCGATCTGCTTGGGTATGTGCATGTGGCAGACAGCACCCGCAGGTATGCGGGCGCCGGGCACATCGACTTTCAGTCGATTGCCTCCGCGCTCGAATCGATCCATTACCAAGGCCACCTGAGCGCGGAATGTCTGCCCCTTCCCGATTCGCAGACTGCGCTCGAAAATTGGATCAAGGGTATTAAAACGTATTTCATTTAATTGAATACCGTTTATATCCACTTTCGCAACAGGGTTCGGGGGGGTAACAATAATTGTCAAGCAATTATTGTACCGTTGGATGGGTTCCGAAGCTGTTGCTCAAATGAACATAAACGGTATCATCCAAATTACTTAATTAAACCGAAATTAAATATTTTTAAAGGCGCAGGAATTTTTTCGCAGATTGGGTTCTAAAGGCGGATTTCGCCGACACAGCGTACTTCAAGCGTACGTGAGGAGGCGAAATTTGCCTTTACGGTTCCAATATGCGGAAAAATAACAAGCCGTCAAGGAGGGGAAAATGGAGAAGGTTAAACTCGGCATCGTCGGACTCGGCCGCTTAGGCCGCGAACACGCCGCCAACATCAATTACAACATCATCAACGCCGAACTCACTGCCGTGTGCAGCGTTGTCCGCGAAGAACTCGACAGCATAACGGGCGAAATGAACCCGTCTTATGCAACCACGGATTACATGGAGCTATTCAACGACCGGAACCTGGACGGCATTGTCATTGCTTCAAACTCCGCGTATCATTGCAGGATGATTTGTGACGCCGTAAACGCAGGCGTTAAAAACATTTACTGCGAAAAACCGCTTGGAATGACTTTGGATGAAATCAATCAAACCAAAGAACTTGTCGAAAAAAGCGGCGCGGAGATCATTCAGATCGGATACAACAGGCGCTTTGACAGCTCTTTAATGACGATCAAGCAAAAAATTCAGGAAGGTTTTATCGGAAAACCGATTTTGGTCAAGCTCCTCAACAGAGACATGGTTTGGGACAGGGAGCGCCTTTTATCGTTCAGCCCGACAAGCGGCGGCCTCGTTTTTGACATGCTCACGCATGACTATGACACCGCAAGGTGGCTGATCGACTCCGACGCGGAGACCGTCTTTGGCATGGGCGGCGCATTTGGATATGAAGGCCTCGCCGAAATCAACGACATGGACAACTGCATCATTTCTGTTTCATTTCAAAACGGCGTCATGGGTTATCTGGAAACATCGAGAAATTCCACGTACGGGTATCATGTGGAGCTGGAAGTCCTCGGCACGGAAGGTTCACTGCGCATGGGAACCGTCCCGTACAAAAACAGAGTCGTCTCTTTGAACAAAGATGGGATCAACACCGAATGCGTGAAGTGGTTCTTTGAATTCTGGGAGCCCACCTTCAAGGCGGAGCTTCAGCATTTCACAGATTGCATCCAAAACAAAACACAGCCGAAAGTAACGCTCATGGATGGTTATAAGGCGGCCCGGTGGGCGTTCGCGGCAAAGGAAGCGGTTGATAAGCGGCAGGTCGTTCATCTACCAATTTCGTAAATTCCATTCTCCGCTGCCTTCATTGCTGGTCGATTTCCGGATGACCAGCTTTGTGCCCAGCGTGATGACACGGTTTGGTTTTTCGGGGTACTTGATCCGGTCCGCCAACAGGTGCATGGCTTGATACCCCATCTCATATTTTGGTAAATTCACGCTTGACAGGGACGGCGTTACGAGCGTGGACGGGAAGTTGTTATCGATTCCAATGACGGCGACCTCTCCCGGCACATCAACCCCTCTGTCAAGCAGCGCACGGAGCGCCCCGATCCCCATCTGGTCGCTTGCCGCGAATACTGCTGTAAATTCTTCATTTTGCCCCAGCAATTTTTCCATACGCTGATAACCGCTCACCGGTGAAAAATCCCCTTCACAAATAAGCGCCTCATAAAACGGCAACCCCGCCCTTTCGAGGGCTTTTTTGAATCCACTGAAACGCAAAGCCCCAATTTGATACCGAAGCGGCGCCGCAATATGTGCGATTTTTGTATGCCCGAGCGATATCAAATGCGCCACTGCAATTTCCGCGGCTTTTTCGTTGTCAATGATCACCGCGTCGATCCACGGATCTAAAATACTCTCAAGCGAAACAACCGGCGTCCTTTTTTCTCGGTCGCCGCTTTTCGCGAGAAAACGAATGTAGGTGCGTTCGGACATGCTTTTCTGATTTGCATAAGACGCAAGAATGATTCCGTCCGCCCAGGAATTCTGCAGGAGCTTCACATGCTCTCTTTCCCTCTCGATATCTCCGCCGGTCTCAAACACCGATATGTTGTATCCGAATTTTGCCCCCGCTTCATTGACGCCTTGCAGAATCGCGGGGAAATAGACTTGATTAAAAGAAGGGACGATCACCCCTACCTGATTTGTCTTATTGCTTTTCAAGCCCCTTCCAACCGGGTTGACTTCATAACCCAGCGTTTGAATGGCTTGATTGACTTGAGCCGTCAGCTCAGCGCTCACAGGCTTCTTCTTATTGATCACATTCGATACGGTGGAAATGGAAACGCCTGCGGCTTTTGCCACGTCCTTGATATCCGCCGTCTTATTTTCTCTCTGCGCCATTATTGGATCTCGCTTAGTTTTACCGGCCGGCCTTCCTTCGCTGATTTTTGCGCGGCAAGGCCAAGCCTGAGCGCACGCAGGAAGTCTTCGCCTGTCACGGGGATTTTGGCGTCGTCGATGACCGCATTCATAAATTGCTTCATTTCTTCGGCAAACGAAGCCATATATCTTTCCAGGAAGAAATACAACGGCTTTTCGCTGAAGACGCCGTCACCGGTACTCCATTGGGCCGTAGAGGGGTAATCATTGCCTGTTTCAACTTTTCCTTTTGAACCGAAAGCTTCCGCCCTCTGGTCGTAACCGTAGGCCGCTTCCCTTGAATTGTCGATGCAGCACATCGCTCCGTTTTTAAATTTAATCGTGACCAGCAGCGTGTCATAGTCCCCCAGTTCGGCAACTCTCGGATCGATCAAACAAGCCGCCGCAGTATAAACTTCCTCCGCCTCGCTGCCTGTCAAAAATCCCGCCATGTCAAAATCATGGATCGTCATATCCATGAAAATCCCTCCGCACACCTTCAGGTATTCCATGTGAGGGAGCCCCGGGTCTCTGGACGTGATCTTCAGGAGATGCAAGTCCCCGATCGTGCCGGATTCGATGAGTTCTTTTGCCTTGCGGAAGTTGTGGTCAAATCTTCTGTTAAATCCGACCTGGAATTTCACGCCCGCTTTTTCCACGCTCTCAAGGATCTTCTTTACTTTTTCAACGCTTAAATCCACTGGTTTCTCGCAGAAAATGTGTTTTCCCGCTTCCGCCGCCGCAATGGCGATTTCCATATGCGTATCGGTTGCAGAGCAGATCAGCACCGCGTCAATCTCAGCGTCCGCAAGCATCTCTTTGTAGTCCTTGTACACCTTTTCAATGCCGGCCTCTTCCGCCCACTCGTTTGCGGCGTTCATATTAACATCGGTAATGCCCTTGACCCTTACCATGGGGATGTGATTCATAATGCTCATCGTGTGAACCTTCCCGATTCTTCCGACTCCGATGATCCCTACGCTTAATTTTTTTTCCATAATGGTTTCTCCTTACATTCCGGTGATTTTCCGAATATAGTTTCTTGCCTTGATTGCATATTCCAGCGGGTTTGCTTTCGCAGGGTCCTGTTCCGCTTCCACAACGGCCCACCCTTTATATCCTTTTTCCTGAAGGAATTCAAAGATCGGCGCGAAATCGATCGCTCCGTCGCCCGGAACGGTAAATACACCAAGCCGCACGCCTTCCAAAAAGCTGCGCTTTTCCTCTTTTACTTTTTGAAGGATATCAGGCCGTATGTCTTTCAGATGAACGTGCGCGATCCTGTCCGAATATTTTTCGAGAAGCGTTAAACAAGATTCAGCCGTGCCTTCGGCGTAATAGATATGCCCGGTATCGTAAAGCAAATGGACATTCCCCTTTACGCTTCCCATAAATCTGTCGATCTCCTGCGCCGTCTGTATTCCCGTCCCCATGTGGTGATGACAGGCGAGCTTCATCCCCTTTTCGGCAGCGAGTTCCGCCATTCGGTCATAACCCCGGATCACTGCATCCCATTGTTCTTCCGTATAAACCGGTTTGGCGTCAAAAATGGGTTTCTGAAGCCCTTGTATGCTGTTTCCCACCTCTGCGGCTCCGATGACCTCCGCCCCCATTTCATGGAGGAAGTCACGATGCTCTATAAATTCTTCCAGCACTTTATCGAATGGTTTTGATGTAAAACACGCGCTGAACCAGGCGTTACAAATCTGAAGCCCTCTGAGCGCAAGCGCTTTCGTTAATACCGCCGTATCTCTGGGATACTTGTTCCCGACTTCCGTCCCTTGAAAGCCCGCAAGCGCCATCTCGCTGACGCATTGTTCAAACGTATTTTCCCCGCCTAATTCCGGAATGTCATCGTTTGTCCATCCGATCGGGGCGATCCCTAATTTCATATTTTCCAATTCCATTGCACCTCTGATTTAGCTTAGTATTGTCTCGCTTTTTCCACGTGTTCTTTGACTTCCCGCGCGGCTTCTTCAACGGCCGTATGAGCCGAAACGCTGGCTGTGCCTACTCTCCACCATGATGCGTATCCGTCCGTCATTGTCCCCGGCACTGTTTTGATGTCGATCAGGCAACTGGTCTTGCATTTTTTCATTTCCGCGAGCCCCGCCGCAAGTTCATCCACTGTTTTCGCCGTATACCCGCTGCAGCCATACCCTCTGGCAACCGCAGCATAGTCCACTTCGAGGTAGTCGCCCGACAATCTGCCCGTCTGCTCCTGCCGTTTCCGGTACTCGTTCCCGAAGCTCGGGATCCCCTGGCTCCTCTGCAAATTGTGGATGCACTGGAAACCGTTGTTGTCAACAAGGATTATATTTATTTTCACCTGCTCCTGAAGGCTGGTCAACAATTCCGAGTGAAGCATGTTAAAGCTGCCGTCACCGACGATCGCATAGACTTCTCTGTCAGGTTCCGCCATCTTTACGCCTACTGCGGCGCTGACTTCATATCCCATACAGGAAAAGCCGTATTCCACGTGGTAAACGCCGTGATCCCTGCATCTCCAAACTCGCTGGACGTCGCTCGGCAGACTGCCAGACGAGGCTACGATGATCGCGTCTTCATCTGTGAGTTTTTCGTTGAGTTCTCCCAAAATACGCGATTGCGCAAGGCCGTCTTCATGTTCCAACCCGTACAGGCGGTCAACTTCCGCATCCCATTCCTTGCGGGCTTCTGCAATCTCATCTTTGTATCCGCTTTTGTACCCTTTCGCGGCAAGCTCCTCCGTGAGCGCCGAAAGCGTTAGCTTCGCATCCGCAAAAATTGGCGTCGCATTCATCTTATAGGCGTCCATCGGACTCAGATTGATGTTGAGTATGGCAACGTCT